>Ga0123334_1002106_pt1 | contig 23428 bp, 18 predicted proteins | sample BiotimSIPDNA_FD_89706 | JGI IMG/M metagenome (GOLD analysis project Ga0123334, IMG submission 89706) | Anaerobic biogas reactor microbial communites from Washington, USA - Biogas_R1 time_0 SIP DNA | ecosystem: Engineered > Bioreactor > Anaerobic > Unclassified | place: Washington, USA... | reverse complement strand
TCACACCGTTTTCTTAATTCTAACATAGAACGCATGTTCGGTAAACATTTCCCATTATATTACCCAAAACCGTGAACCTTGCAAAACAAAAGACGCTTCTCACATATTTGAGAAGCGTCCCCTTCCATTGCCCTTCCATCTCTTACCGTTTGGCCTAAAATTATCCGAAATACTTTATCCCAGATTCAAACAATCTCTGATCTTTGTCACCGGGGACATTTCTGTAGACATTAGTTCCTATTCTCTCAGAATGCCCCATCTTACCCAATATCCTACCATCAGGACTAGTTATTCCTTCGATTGCATGTATCGATCCATTTGGATTGTACCTGATGTCATAGGTAGCTCTTCCATCTGTATCAACATATTGCGTTGCAATCTGTCCATTGTCAGCCAATTTTTTGATTTCAGCCTCGGTCGCCACAAATCTGCCTTCAGCATGTGATACTGCTATTGCGTGTGTATCTCCCACCTTTACATTGCTCAACCATGGCGATTTTGTCGACGCAACCCTCGTTTCTACAACGCATGAAACATGCCTACCAATAGAGTTAATTATCAGAGTTGGACTTTCATCATTCATATCTTTAAACTCACCATATGGCAGGAGTCCTAGCTTAACTAGAGCTTGAAATCCATTTCCAATTCCAAGAATAAGACCGTCCTTGTTATTTAGCAACTCCATTACGGACTCTTTAATATATGAATTTCTGAAGACTGTTGTAAAAAACTTTGCTGAGCCTTCTGGTTCATCACCTGCACTTAACCCTCCTGGGAACATTATTATCTGGCAATTCTTTATTTTTTGCTGCATCACTCGTACTGTCTCTCTGATATCAGATGGTGTAAGGTTCTTCACAACCTGAATGTCTACAGTTCCTCCTGCATTCTCAAATGCTCTTGTCAATTCATATTCGCAGTTCGTGCCAGGGAAAACTGGAATAAATACTCTTGGCTTAGCATATGACACGTGCAATAAACCACTTTCCTGCACGTCTTTTCCCCTGATAATGCTGGATTGATAGCTAAATGTTTGGACATTTTCTTCATTATTGCAAACCTTTGTCGGAAATACCGATTCTAATGGTTTCATCCAACTATCCAACGCCTTTGTTAACTCGAGAACCGTCCCTCCTGAGAGAACCGTCCCCCTTCCGCCGCTAGCTATCTGGGGTTCCTTTATTGTATGACCAATAATCGAATAGTCAAGTCCTGCAAAGAGCTTATCAACATCATGCTTGTTGTCAATTTCCAGCAATAACGAACCGTAGTCTGGCGAAAATAAATCGGAAGTATATGATGATTTCTCAATCTGAATACCAATCATATTACCAAAACACATTCTGCTAACCGCCTCCGCAACTCCTCCACTTCTTACAGAGTGCGCTGCTAATATTTTATCTTCTTGTGCTAATTCATATACTTTTGAATAATTTGCATCAAGCTGGATAAAATCAGGCAACTTGTTCGAGTCTTTGCGTAATTTTAGCAGTACTACCTGGCTCCCAATCTTCTTAAACTCTGTAGAAAGCACATGATTGGCATCGCTCACAGCCACAGCAAATGCAACTAGTGTAGGGGGTACATCAATGTCCTTGAATGTGCCTGACATGCTATCTTTGCCTCCTATTGAAGGCAATCCAAGGCTATCCTGAACGTAATATGCTCCAAGCAATGCGCTGAATGGTTTCCCCCATTTCTCAGGGTCCTTCCCCAGTTTCTCAAAATACTCCTGTAAAGTTAGCCTAATTTTATGGTAATCGGCGCCCATCGCTACAATCTTCGCAATAGCTTCAATGTGGGCATAGACTGCTCCATGAAAAGGACTCCACTTTGCTAACTTTGGATTGAATCCGTACGACATAAGTGTACAGGTCTTTGTATCACCCTCCAGAACTGGCAACTTCGCCACCATGCCTTCCGCAGGGCTAAGCTGATACCTTCCGCCGAAAGGCATCAATACTGTACCGGCACCAGCTGTACTGTCAAACCTCTCAACCAGACCCTTCTGGCAGCCAATTTCAAGTCTCTCCAAGTTTTGGGCCAACGAATCAGGGGACGGTTCTTGACGAGGGGACGGTTCTCCAAAATACTGCCCCTTAGGCGAGGTGATATAAACATCAGTATTTTGTCTTACACCGCTTGAATCAATAAACTCCCTGCTAATATCAACAATCGTTTTACCGCGCCATTTCATTCTTAATCTTCCCGTGTCTGTAACCACAGCCACTCTCGTAGCCTCTAGATTTTCATCTGCTGCATATTTGAGAAACTCGTTCTCATCATTTTTCGATACGACAACTGCCATCCGTTCCTGTGATTCTGAAATAGCAAGCTCCGTACCATCTAATCCTTCGTATTTTGTCGGTACTCTATCTAAGTCTATATCCAGCCCATCAGCGATTTCACCAATTGCCACAGACACACCGCCAGCTCCGAAATCGTTGCATTTTTTTATCATACGACTAACTTTTTCTTTTCGAAATAGTCTTTGAATATTCCTTTCGATTAAAGGATTTCCTTTCTGAACCTCAGCACTGCATGTAACTATTGATTGCTCATCGTGCTCCTTAGAAGATCCTGTTGCACCACCGCAGCCATCTCGCCCGGTTCTTCCTCCAAGCAAAATTATGCTATCCCCTGTCACTGGCTTCTCCCTGACAACATTTTTCTTAGGGGCGGCTGCTATTACTGCACCTAATTCCATACGTTTCGCCACATAACCTTCATCGTATAGCTCTGCGACCTGTCCTGCCGCAAGTCCAATTTGATTTCCATAAGAGCTATAACCAGCTGCAGCACTATTTGTTATCTTCCTTTGAGGCAATTTCCCGGCCAAAGTATCACTTATATTAGCTCTTGGATCGCCACTACCTGTAATCCTCATTGCCTGATAAACATATGACCTGCCTGATAAAGGATCTCGAATTGCACCACCAAGGCAGGTTGATGCTCCACCAAAAGGTTCAATCTCCGTTGGATGATTATGTGTTTCGTTCTTAAACATTACAAGCCAATCTTCATTTTTACCATCAATATCTGCATTAACAATAATACTACAAGCATTTATCTCATCAGAAATATCCAGATCATCAAGTTCCCCTCTTTTTCTCAACTCTTTCATAGTAATGGTAGCTAAGTCCATAAGACAAATATCTTTATCGCGATTATCATAGACAAACTTTCTGGATAGCAAATACTTATCATAAGTTGATTTCATAATGCTACTAAATAGGCCTTCTTCAAATTCTATATTACAAATTTTTGTTTGAAATGTGGTGTGTCTACAATGATCTGACCAATAAGTATCGATTACTCTAATCTCAGTAATCGTCGGGTCCCTTTCTTCTTTTTGCGAAAAATACTGTCTGCAGAATTCCAGATCCTCTTTCGACATAGCCAAACCAAGGTCATTTTGTAAGCTGGCTAACTCTTCTTTCGTCATCGAGCAAAAACCACTTATTTGAGAAACGTCCCCAGGGCAATCCCATTGTATATCTAGCGTTTCTGGCTTTTCTAACGAAACTTCAATGCTATCAACAGGATTAATATAATATGCTTTTATTTTTTCGTAATCCTCATCAGACACTTCACCCTCGAGCACGATAATTTTCCCAGCCCTGCAACGTGGTTTTTCGCCAAGAGTAAGAAATTGGACGCATTGTGCTGCTGAATCTGCTCTTTGGTCATATTGTCCGGGCAGATATTCTACAGAAAATGCTCTCTCCTTTGTTGAAATCTCTAACTTCTCTTCATATATATAGTCAACTGGCGACTCAGAGAAAACAAGATTTCGTGCAGCCACATACTCATCATCAGTGATATCTGTTATGTCATATCTGTTAATAATACGTACACGCTGAACAGAATTAACCCCAAGATTCTTCCTAATATCTTCGCAAACAGCTTCTGCTTCAATATCATAGCCCTTTTTCTTTTCTGCATAGATACGTCTGATTTTCTGCTTCTGGTCCATATCACGCATTACTATTTTTCCTTCGCTCATAATTTACACCCTCGCCTCCGGCATTCAGCCATGTTCTTTTGCTTATTTAACTTCTCATATAGCTTTACAATAAAATTATACAATGATATAATGCATAAATAAAATTAATATATTTAATGTTTGTCATTAGGAATTATTATGGATATTAACTTTGAATTGTATAAAACTTTTTACATAGTCGCCAAATCTGGAAGCTTCTCTGCAGCTGCAAGAGAGCTCTTTGTAACGCAATCCGCTGTAAGTCAATCAATTAAAACCCTTGAGACACAAACTGGAAGTACTCTCTTTATTAGAGGAGCCAAAAATGTTAAGCTGACCTCTGTCGGAGAAATGCTTTACAGTCATGTTGGACAGGCTTACGCCTTGCTTAAAACTGCAGAGGGCAAAATGCTGGAAATGCAGTCACTAGGCTCAGGTGAAATTAGGTTAGGAGTAGGTGATACTATTTTACACCACCTTTTAATTCCGGTACTGCAAAAATTCATAAACAAATACCCAAACATAAAAATACAAATTAATAACAGAACCTCTCCAGGAATTATTGATTCATTAAAATCAGGTGCAGTTGATCTTGGAATAGTGACACTGCCAGTGGCAGATAAGGCCATTGAAACGCCCGAATTTCGTGATGTTGAAGATGTGTTTGTTGCATCATCACGCTTTAATCATCTTAAAGGAAGGGACGTTTCTCTTAATGACTTAACTTCTCTTCCACTTCTCTTGCTGAAAAAGGATAGTTCAACCCGACGTAATCTAGACTTATACTTTACTTCGAAAGGACTTAGTATTGCTCCTGAAATTGAGCTTGAAAGCATGGAACTTTTGGTTGAATTATCGAGGATCGGACTTGGTATTGCTCATGTTTTGAAGGAAAGCGTAGTTGATGCAATAAGAAAAGAAGAACTCTTTATTTTGAAGTTGGCTGAGCCAATACCCCCAAGAAAGCTTGGTATAGCAAAATTGAGAAATGTCCCCTTATCTCCTTCAGCCGAAGTTTTTACTTCAATGCTCTTAAGTTCATAAGCTTTCCATTTCTCCCTCGTCTCACACAAGCCTTTTAAGAAGCATCCCCACCCTTTCACTCAACCTTGAACCTTTTAAACTGTCGTCTATCTTGCTACCCACTCAACTGTGCAAAGCATCCCCGTCTCTCATAAGCCTTTTTGAAAGCGTCCCATTCAAAAGAACTGCCCCCCTAACCAGCAAAAGAACTGCCCCTAACCTGGTCCCCTTACCCGCAAAAGAACCGTCCCTAACAAAGACCTCGATCCATGTGATCCAACCGAGAGAAGCGTCCCCAAATTCACAACCGAGAGAACCGTCCCCAAATTCCCAGTCCCCAAAATCCCCACAACCGAGAGAACTGTCCCCAAATCCACAGTCCACTTACCCGCAAAAGAACCGTCCCTAACAAAGACCTCGATCCAAGTGATCCAAACGAGAGAACCGTCCCCAAATTCCCAGTCCCCAAAATCCACACAACCTAGAGAACCGTCCCCAAATTCCCAGTCCCCAAAATCCCCACAACCGAGAGAACCGTCCCCAAAATCCCCGGTCCCCAAATTCCCCAAAGGGTCCACAAGCAGAAAGCTTTACTCCCCGGCTCCAGCCAAAAACATTAATTTTTTTTACGCTATTTTGATTCTTCATGCGGGTAATTTACATTTTCGCATATCTTTGTGTTATTATTTATAGATAGATAATTCAATTGAAAGGATGATTTTAGTGTCAGAGCAGATTAGACAGATTGCCACAAGAATTAGAGATTTGCGGGATATTGCAGGTCTTTCCATAGAAGATTTGGCAGATGAGCTTGGCATATCTGCTGAGACTTACAAAGAGTACGAAGCCGGCGATATTGATATCCCTATTGGTTTTCTCTATGAATTAGCCAACAAGTTCAACGTTGAGTTGACTGCCATCTTGACAGGCGATAATCCCAAGCTTCGCACCTATTCTCTTGTGAGAAAGGGCAAGGGTGTTAGCGTAGACCGTAGGAATCCGTATAAATACCAAAGTCTCGCCTACAATTTCGTGAACAAAAAGTCCGAGCCCTTTAGTGTTTACGTGGAGCCTTCAGAAGATGACGAACCAATTCACCTAAGCTCGCATCCCGGTCAGGAATTCAACTATGTTTTAGAGGGAACTTTGATGATATATTTGGATGGCCACCAACTTGTTTTGAATGAAGGAGACTCCCTATATTTTGATTCCAGCAACAACCATGGTATGAAAGCCTTGGGGGGAAAGCCCGCAAAGTTTTTAGCAATAATTTTTTAGTACTAATAATACTTGAATTTACCATGACCATTCTTTAAGTGTATAGCTAGCTTTTTCGACGTGCTAAAGTTGTGGACACAACAAACAATAAACAAAAAATAGAGGTTATTATTATGTCAGATTTATTAGAGAGATTTTTAGGCAAGCACGAGTTTACATCTTACGAAGACTTTTATGAAAATTTTCAAATAAGCATCCCAAACGATTTCAATTACGCCTACAGTGTTGTTGATGTAATTGCAGCTCAAACACCTGACAAAACTGCCATGGTTTGGTGTGATGACAAGGGAAATGAAGCCAAATTCAGTTTTGCTCAGATGAAATGCTACAGTGATAAGGCAGCCAACTTTTTTAAGAACCATGGGATCAAAAAGGGTGACCCTGTCATGCTTATTCTTAAGAGGCGATATGAGTTTTGGTTCTGCCTGCTTGCGCTGCATAAAATTGGTGCCATCTGCATACCGGCTACACATTTGCTCACCACAAAGGATATCGTTTACAGATGTAACGCCGCCGATATTAAAATGATTGTTTCTGTTGCGGACGATGAAGTCATCAAGCACATAGAGGCTTCCACTCATCAGACTCCAACGCTTAGGTCAAAGGCTTTGATTGGCGAACCCAGAGAAGGCTGGCTCGATTTCACAAGCGAGTTGGAGAATGCATCTGATGTGTTCGAAAAGCCTGTTGGTAACGAAGCAACTACTAACGATGACATAATGCTAATCTATTTTACATCCGGCACCACAGGAATGCCCAAAATGGTTATGCACAATTTCACCTATCCCCTAGGTCATATTGCCACCGCAAAATACTGGCAAAACGTTGAAGTTGGAGGCCTTCATCTTACAGTAGCCGACACAGGCTGGGCTAAAGCAATGTGGGGTAAGATTTATGGTCAATGGATTAGCGGAGCTGCAGTATTTGTCTATGATTACGATAAGTTCATTCCAAAAGAGTTTCTTGATACAATAGTAAAACACGAGGTCACTTCCTTTTGTGCTCCACCGACAATCTACAGGTTTTTTATTAAGGAGGATCTATCAAAGTACGACCTTAGCCATCTTAAACATTGCTCAATAGCTGGTGAACCTTTGAATCCAGAGGTATATAATCAATTCTTGAAAGCAACCGGCATAAAGCTACGAGAAGCATATGGGCAAACAGAGCTCACTGTTACGCTTGCCACATATCCGTGGATGGAACCAAAACCAGGTTCTATGGGTAAACCTTCTCCTGGGTATGACATTGACCTGCTCAACGATGAGGGCGTCTCTTGTGATATAGGCGAAGAAGGCCAATTGGTTGTCCGAACCGACAAACATGCCCCATTCGGAATGTTCAAAGGCTATTACAGGGACGCTGACCTGACACATAAAGTATGGCATGATAACATCTATTACACCGGTGACATGGCATGGCGAGATGAAGACGGATACTACTGGTTTGTTGGCAGAGGTGATGATCTTATTAAAAGCTCTGGTTACAGAATAGGCCCCTTCGAGGTGGAAAGCGCTCTTGTGGAGCACCCCGCAGTTCTGGAATGTGCAATTACAGCAGTACCAGATGAAATCAGGGGCCAAATAGTAAAGGCTACAGTTGTACTTGCAAAAGGTTATGAAGGAAGCGACGACCTGGTTAAGGAGCTTCAGGATCATGTGAAAAAGGTTACTGCTCCCTACAAGTACCCAAGAATCATCGAGTTCGTAAGCGAGCTGCCAAAGACAATCAGTGGTAAAATTAGACGTGTAGAAATCCGCGAGGGAGACCAAAAATAGCCCAATGGACTTAAATATTTTGATGCATCCATCAATTATCCTTTGATAAATAGTTTATCCTAACGAAGATGTGATGAATGCTAAGACTATTTATCAGTTGATTTATCTGTATCTATGTCAATTGCCGGAGTTGGCTCAAATAAAGTAAAATGGCTCTATATCAATTGCGGGGTTGGGCCAATTAAAATGAAGTATTGGTTTGTCTATCCAGTGGATGACCGAATAAGTTGTTCACTGGATTTGCTTTTTTCTCATCTTTTATGTTTTCCTTTAATTCTCACTTCATGTCTTCCTTTATGATATGAGTCCTATTTATGAGTCCTATTTATTATCTTGTCTTTATGTCTTGTCTTTCTGTCTTGTCTTTCTGTCTCCTCTTTATGTTCTCCTACTTGTATCACACTTTATAGTTCAATAGTGCTTGCACTAATTGTGCGCCAAACCGCGTTTTTGCAAAGCAAAATACGCCGCGGGGGCTTTAGTGTCTCCCTTGTGCGCTTTGCGTGTATCGCGCCGCAAGCATTTTCTCAAACGCTCCTTCAGAAGGGGATTGAACCTCCCACTGAAGTGGGAATCTGTTTATCCTCCACCTATAGAGGCAGAGGTCTTAGGAACATTTGATAAACAGGGCTTGTAAGCAGCAATAATACACACCCACAAGCCCATTTTATAATTCAAGATACCAACGCTTCTTTATGCTTCGTCCTTAATTAATTTCTCGATGACAGTTAACAAGATCCTACTCCTGCTGCTCAGCTAATCTACCGAGAAGCAGATTACTTCTTTCAATAAACTTTGTCATTGCCTCTGGATCAAGCTGTTTGTGGCTCATCATTGCTAAGTCATAAACATGTTGGCAAATTAAGTTTACATCATCCTTTTTGTTCTCACTATCTAACATCTTGGCAACAGCCTCTATCAGTGAATTTTTACTGTTTAGGACAAGTGTCTGTTCATCAGCAAACATTCCACTAACATCCATTCCATTCATCCCATACATTTTGCTCATTTCCTGCATCCTTCGTGAATACTCTGACAACAGGATAATCCCGGGAACTGTCTCTGCTTTTAAAGCTTCCACCTGAATTTTCAATTTGTCATTCCCTATAGCCTCTTTGAATGCCTTCTCCAGCTTTGTTGACAAATCAGCTTCAACTCCAGTTGCCTCAGTATCCTTCATGCTTTCGGACAAATCCGCATCAATTCGCGAGAATTTCACTCCACTTTTTTTCATCTCAAGGAACTGAATAAAATGATTATCAATAAGTGCATTGAGTATAACTGCTTCCATCTCTTGATCCTTGAACATCTTAATATACTGCGACTGTTGCTTTTCATCAGTTACATAAAATACATTATCCTTGTGTTTCTCCTTGTTTCTCTCCAGGTAGTCATTTAGTGTAACATAATCATCATTTGTTGTTTTAAAAATGACAATATCCTTCACTCTGTCAAAAAACTTTTCTTCACGAATGCAACCATATTTAATGAATGGGTTAATATCGTCCCAAAACTTGTTATAACTTTCCCTCTCGTTCTCAAAAATAGACGTTAGCTTGTCAGCCACTTTCTTTGTTATGTGTGAAGAGATTTTCGAAACATACCCGTCATTTTGCAAAAAGCTTCTCGATACATTCAAAGGTAGATCCGGGCAGTCTATAGTACCCTTGAGCAACATAAGGAATTCAGGTATGACTTCCTTTATATTGTCAGCCACAAATACCTGGTTGTAATAAAGCTTTATCTGCCCTTCGATGGTCTCAAACTCATGCTTAAGCTTTGGGAAATATAAAATTCCCTGTAATCGGAAAGGATAATCCATGTTAAGGTGAATCCAGAATAGCGGATCATTAAAATCGTGAAATACCTTCTTGTAGAATTCTTTGTATTCCTCATCAGTACAATCCTTCTGGTTCTTTAACCAAAGCGGGTGGGTATCATTAATGGGGTTTTCCTGCTCGCTTGCAGCTTTCTTTCCGACATCAGTATCTGTTCTTTGAGAACCGTCCCCTTCGACATTCGCCTTGCCATCGTCAACTTTGTCCACTTTTTGAGAACCGTCCCCTTCGTCAGTTTCCTCGACTTTTTGTGAACCGTCCCCCTCTTTCTTAGCGGCATCGAGAATGAATATCTCAAAGGGCATAAAGGCACAGTATTTCTCAAGGACTTCCTTCATTTTGTAGTAATCCAAAAACTCAAGTGAGTCATCGGCAACAAATAAAGTAATTGTAGTCCCTCGCTCTGTTCTTTCAGAATCGTTCATTTCATACTCTGTCCCGCCTGAACTTGTCCATTTGACTGCGTTTGCTCCAGCTTGCCAAGATAGGGTGTCTATAGTAACCATATCCGAAACCATAAAAGCTGAATAAAAGCCAAGCCCGAAATGCCCTATGATTTGGCTACTTTCATCCGCCTTATCCTTATACTTTTCAAGGAAATCAACTGCTCCAGAAAATGCTATCTGATTTATATATTTTTTGACTTCTTCATCAGTCATACCGATTCCATTGTCGATAAACTTGATGGTTTTGTCATCTTTATTTACAATAACCTTTATATAAAATTTTTCATCCTCGGTCAACTCAGTCTCGCCCATTGATGCAAGCTTTTTAAGCTTGATTATTGCATCGTTGGCATTTGAAACCATTTCACGAACAAAAATGTCCTTCTCCGAATATAACCACTTCTTAATTATTGGCAAAATATTTTCTGTATTTATTGAAATGTTTCCATTCTCTTTTGGCATATTAATCCCTCCTATGTATTGATTTTGTAAAAATATAAAATTGATGCCAGTATTTATATTACAACTACTGCTCTTTCATTGTCAAGACAAAATTAGCACTCTTTTAAGGAGAGTGCTAACAATCGGCGCAAATATTTCGTATTTCAAGCCCATATCATTCCATAGCGCATATCACTTAACTACACATCAATCCCATTTAATCTCATGCCTTAGCACAAATCCCAAGCTTTATGTTATCCCATAACTAATGCACAAATCCCCAGCTTTATGTTATCCCACTACTAATGCACATATCTCCAAATGCGTGTCTTACAGGTACACACACTCATATCTCCACATGTATGCCCTGCCACTACGAATGCTCGTTCAGATACCTCTCCAGCAGCTTATCGTATTCATGCCGCACTGCATCCACAGCCGGATTTGCCGAAGAATTCAATTCAATTTGGTCAATGTTCTTTATCGGAAGAACCTTAATCGAAGTCCCTGATAAAAAGGCTGCATCAATCTTATGTAACTCTCCTGCCTCAACAAACTGTTCAATGACCTCAAACCCCGCATTTCTACAAGCCTCAAAGACGTATTGCCTGGTAATGCCACGCAGAACAAATTCGCCAGGCGCTGTAAAAATTGAATTACCCTTAATGAAAAAGGCGTTTGACTTACTACCTTCGGTAATTCTACCATTGCTATCAAGCAGCAAAACTTCGAAATAACCGCCCTCTTGTATCTTTGCTGTGACAGCATTCTTATAGCCATGATTGAGTACTTTTGCATTGGGATTATTTCTTTCGATTTGGAGCAAGCCTGTCTTTACTCCTGTATCTGCAAGCTCCCTTGGAGGATAATAGCTTTTGCTAATATAGAAAAGCTGCGTCAGCTGTCCTGATACCTCATCCTCAAAGATAACAATCTTCACATTGCAGTTATCTATTTCATTTGCCGCAAGTAACCTGCTTATGCTATCCTTTATTTTCCACGCATTCTCTTCAAGCAAAAGCCCTATCGCTTCAAGAGACCCCTTCATCCTTTCGTAATGATCCTCAAAGAAGAGAGGCACACCATTTATTATCCTGATAACCTCATAGGCTGCATTGCCCGATGTAGAGTCAATACTTATAGTTTCTGAGTCATTCTTGATTATCCCATTAAGTAAAAAATATTTCCCTGAGTTATCCTTCATATAAATCATCATCCCTTACTTATACTCTTTGACAATAAAGATAATTTTGCACCCTAGCAAACTACCATCTACATATATCATCCGGATATCCGCCGCCTGCAAGTACACTCTAATCTGCAACAAGCCCCTCCTACTCAGGTGCATAAAAGCTTGTATGTTGTCTCTTACAAATATAGTACATTTGCAAACTATCTTCAACTAGTTTGACACAAGTTTTCATCCCTGCTTATTATCAACCTTTTTCTAGCTTTTTGATGCCTTTCTAGCTTTATCAACCTTTCCCTAGCTTATCATGTCTTTCGTCGCCCCCAAATTAAATAGCCGGTCTTGGAAATCCAAAACCGGCTATATTGCGCCTCACTTCATGCACAGTACCTAGCTCTATTTCACGAAAACTACCTGGCTTCGCCCGTAATGCTCAGTTCCCCATACTACCTAGCTTCGCCCGTAATACTCAGCTGCCCATATTACTTAGCGTTGCGCATCACATTTGGCTCTTCTTCCTCACGGGAATCCATATTTCGCTGACATAGTCAGGTGATTGAGTATTCCCCTCCGTATAATACTCGATGTCATAGTCCTGGATCATCTCGTATTCCGCCTGCGGAAGCCATTCGCTATAGATTCTTTTCCATGTGTTCTGGATTGCATCAGGCATTGCTCCCACGCAGGTAAAGATCGCCCAAGTGTAAGCAGGCACTTGTATTTTCTCAAATCCCTCAGGTATATCCTTCACAAATTTAGGGGTGTCCTCAGCACCGATGCCATACTTCCAGGACGACTTTCCTTCTTCAGCAGCACAACAAATGCCAATCGCTCCGCAAACCTTCTTATGGTAACCTTTTGCAAAATATTCATTCCAGAACTTTGGTATCTCTATTGCACTTGTTTCATCTACAAACTCCCTGGTCTTAGCCACCACTGTAAAAATGCCTTTATCAACGATTCTATAATTCATAACATCTCCACCTTCCATAACAATTTTTATTGTTAGACGAGCAAAATATTTTAGAGGCACGCCTTTCCTTTTTGCCTGCATTGGAGTAACCCCATGGAAGCGTTTGAAGGCCTTCGCAAAGCTTTCAGGTGTTTCGTAGCAGTACTTCATCGCCACGTCGATTACTTTTGACTCCCTCGCCTGCAATTCTGCTCCTGCCAACGAGATCCTCCTGTTTCGAACGTATTCGGAAACAGTCAGGCCTGTCATTCGGGAAAACACTCTCTGAAAATGGAATCCGGATAAGAACACACTGTTTGCAACATCCGCACAGGTGAACTCTTGGCACAGGTTTTCTTCTATGTATTCAATTGCATTGTTCAAACTCCTAACCCACTCCACTTCATCGCCCCTTTAACTACATTTACACAACATTTTGTTGAAAGTTAACTTCCACAATCATCATACAATAATAATTCTAAATGAACCTGTCAATTCCTGCTCAGATTTGTCTGAGTGCCTAAGAAATCACTCACTCTGGATATAAGCAATTCGTTTCTGCTTCTAAGATTTTTACTGATATATTCATTTATTCTGAAGAAGAATCCAAAGAGCCATTCTTCCATCTCTATGAGGTCCGCAATCTCATAAATGCTGAAATTAAGACTGAACTCATTGTCCACAATATCAAAAATGTTGTATCCAAGCTCATTTACCGTCTTGCTGGATAGGAACACTATATTGTTAACTATCGTGTTAATAGCATCCAATTCAAGCTTAGAGCTCTTAATCTGAGCGACAATGTCCGCAACATCCTTCTTTATTCTTTTTTGTTTTAGAGAACCGTCCCCCACGCTGCCACTCTAAATGTTTGAAGTCAATAACTGCCATAGCTCAAAATAATTCGTAACTCTGCTTTCTAATTCCGGATGTTTGCCATACCTATCTAGGTATATCGCCTGCATACCAATCTCAGATGGCGTTAAATAATCATTCTCAAAGTCATCCCCTACGAACGTCACTTGCCCAGGCGTAACACCGGCAAGCTCAAGTGCCCTTTCATAAATCAATCTGTGAGGTTTTCTCCAGCCTTCAGCAACAGAGGTAACAACAAAGTCAAAATGCTCTCTAATACCATGCATCTCAAGTAGCTCTTCTATTCCACCCATGACCATGAAGTTCGAAACAACTCCAGTTCTGTAATGCTCCCTCAGCTTTGGAAGAATAACCTTTACATCTTCCTTAATATAAGTGCCTGCCTTATAGTTCCTCCAATAATTTCCGTACAAGGCTCCGGCCGTTGATTCCATAGCTTCATATGAAAGATCCGGCAAGCTTAATTGTACTAAGTGCAAGAACCGTCCCCTCATTTCGTATTCTGAACGCTCTGGTAGTCGCAGCCCAAGCTCCTGTTTTGAAAGCAAATAGTATCTAAAAAACTCATCCAAACCTTCCCATAAACCTTCTAGACCCGAGCCTTCATAAGCCCATGCCGCATAATCGCGTATCGCAGGCAGCTTATATAAATCGATAAGTGTTTCCATACAGTCGAAAAATAAATATTTACAGGCTTTCATCATGTTTGCTTCCTTTCAGGTAATAATATATCTTGATGTGGAAAAATAAGTCGATTATAATTATGGTGTCGTGAAGTACAATTATCAAGAGGAGAGAGGCATATGGGAACAGTAAAAGACTTTAAGAATATATCCAACTGGGATGAGTTGTTTGATATGACTAATGAATATCTCACCTTTCTTGTCGAACAGCATCAGGTGACACATGAAATGGTCATTAAGACAACCCACGATATTATAAAGAACGCAGGATACAATTACTCCTATGACGATGTTGAAAAGGAATATTATAGCGGTTTCTAAAATACTTGACAATTCAAGGTTTGTAGCCCGGTTTCTTGTATAAATAATCTTCCCGTTGTGCGATATCAGGCAGATAAACCTCTTCATTCCAACGTTCCGGTTCAAATTCCTCCACCGCAACCGACACTGAACCTTCACCGATATCCAAGCTTGCAGTGATTGATTTTACTATTCCATCAACCATCTGCTGCTTTACTTCCTCATCTCTGCCCCTATACATCTTAACAATAACATGTGGCACAAAGCACGCCTCCCTCTTATCGTTCTATTTTATCACCATAGTTCAAAATAGCAATACAATTTAGCTTCGCTTATTCAAATATTGCAGTATCAGACTAAAAACAGCATTGGGTAGAGAACCGTCCCCCAATTAGTCGAGAACCGTCCCCTATCTTGTTGAGAACCGTCCCCTAACTTGAGAACCGTCCCCCAACTAGTCCCCCAACTTGAGAACCGTCCCCTTAGCCGCCTCTTGAGAACCGTCCCCCACATACCCCACATAAATTGTTTGTTCAATATAGTTCGATTTCTATTAATTTATGACTTATATTGTTGTGTTTTTGATATCATATTGACTCCAACGTTCAGCGTCCTATATCATGATATTGTTAGTTGATAAAGATTATGTACTCAAAAAACTATATGCTGCATCAATTGCATATATATCTTATCTTGTTTTATTTCATGCTTGACTTATTTGCACTACTGCATACTAACGGGGGTGTTATGTTATGAGTAATAGAGGGATAGTTTCTTTTTTCAGACGAAACGCTGTAGCTTATATGTTTTTGCTTCCATGGCTAATAGGTTTCTTCGCTCTTACCCTATATCCAATGCTATATTCCCTTTTCCTTGGCTTTACCGACTATGATTTTACAAAACCTGATTCTACTCAAGTGATAGGCTTTGCTAATTACATGAAGATGTTTGGGTCAGTTTTCAATGCCCAAAACATCACTGCTCCCACAGGCGAAGTTATGCGAGTTGATCCATACTATATCAAGTCGCTCTCGGTTACATTTATATATGTATTCGCGTCTGTGCCAATAAAGCTTGCCTTTGCTCTTTTTGTTGCAATGCTGATGAACCAAAAGCTTCGCTTTATTCCACTTTACCGCGCCATATACTATATCCCAACCTTGCTCGGCGGCTCAGTAGCAGTAGCCGTACTATGGCGAAAGCTTTTTGAAAAGGATGGACTGATAAACGCCATATTAGGTAGTTTCGGATTTACAGATCTGCCCGGTTGGATAACCAACCCCTCATATGCACTTTCAACTTTGATTTTACTCTCAGTCTGGCAATTTGGTTCAAGCATGATAATATTTCTTGCGGGACTTAAACAAATACCGATGGAGTATTACGAAGCAGCAAGCATTGATGGTGCCAACAAGAGAAAGCAATTTTTCACAATTACAATGCCCTTACTCTCGCCAATAATATTTTTCAACCTCGTAATGCAGATGATTTCAGCCTTCCAGGCTTTTACTCAAGCATACATCATCGGAGGTGGCAAGGGCGGAGTAATGAACTCCACATTGTTTTACACCCTTCATCTCTATATCCAGGGCTGGACATATCACGAGATGGGTTATGCCTCAGCTATGGCATGGGTATTACTGCTGATTATCGGCCTACTTACCGCAATAGTCTTTAAGTCCTCAAATAGCTGGGTGTCATACGGAAGCGGAGAATAATTAAAGCGAGGTGTTATTTTTGAAAGGAAAATCAAATCAAGTATTTGCAAAGTTAATGACTCATCTTTTCATAATTGTTCTTGGCCTTGCTATGCTATATCCTGTTTTATGGATGATAACAAGCTCCCTTAAGCCCAACAACATGATTTTCAGCGACACAAGCCTGATCCCAAAAGCTGTCACACTGGAGAACTATGTCAGCGGCTGGAAGGGCTACGCGGGCATATCTTTTTCAAAGTTTTTCGCAAACTCACTAGGCTTATGCCTTGCAGCAATAGTAGCAAACCTGGCTTCATGCTCCATGGCTGCTTATGCCTTTGGCCGACTTAAATTCGCAGGAAAGAATCTGTGGTTCTCGATTATGATGATTACTCTTATGCTACCGGCACATGTTACGCTTGTACCACGATATATATTATTCAATACATTCGGTTGGGTAGGCTCCTATCTACCGATAGTGGTACCCAAATTCCTAGCCACCGATGCCTTTTTCGTGTTCCTGCTAGTGCAGTTTATACGCTCTCTGCCCACAGATTTAGATGAAGCTGCTATAATAGACGGCTGCGGTAAGGTCGGGATATATTTTCGTATTGTGCTTCCGCTAGCGACTCCTGCGATAATTACAACTGCACTATTTACCTTCCTTTGGACATGGGACGATTTCTTCAATCATCTGCTCTACCTCACAAAACCCGAGACATATACAGTATCCCGAGCACTGCGCACATTCGTTGGAGATGCCGGTGCTGTATCAAACTGGGGCGGTGCGATGGCCATGTCTACATTGTCCATGATACCCTGCTTCGTACTGTTCTTCTCGCTCCAAAAGTACTTTGTTCAGGGCATTGCTACAACGGGTATCAAAGGCTGAAGATTGTTATAACATGAGGTTGCACGGGGTATTTCCCCTGTAATAGATTAAATATATTAAACGGGAGGTTATTTAAATGAAAAGAATTCTCAGCCTAGTCTTAGTGGCAGTTATGTTGCTGTTTGTACTCTCAGCATGTGGTGGCAAAACCGAAGTTGATCCTCCGGCATCCACCAAAAGTGACACTGCACAAAAAACTGAAACAAAAACTCCTGAGCCGGAAAAACCTGAAGAGATTGCGGCTCGCGATGATGGTCTGCCTGCCTACACCGGGGGCCCGGCACAGCTGCGTTTTGGTTGGTGGGGCAATGATGAACGCGCCACAATGACCAACAACGTAATCGCTAAATTCATGGAGGCTTACCCTGAAATTACGGTCTCAGGAGAGCCCAATGGCGGTACTCCCGACCACTTTGCAATTATCGACACTCAGCTTCAAAGTAATAATGCTCCGGATCTCATCCAGTTTGGTGGTAACTACCCTGATTACAAACAGTATTTGCAGCCGCTAAATGACTTCCTTGGCAAACAGCTTATGATTGACACTCCGGAGACATTTGACCAAACTGCGCTCATCCCGGCAACATTAGATGATAACCTCTATTGTGTAAGTCTCGGGACAAACACCCTTGTGCTAGCATATAACAAAACAATGATTGAAGGCGCAGGCGCTGCACTTCCAAAAGACAATATGACATGGGATGAAATGATAGCCTATGGAAAAGAGCTTAAAGCTAAGCTCCCTGAAGGTGTGTTCCCATTTGTCGACAACAGCACAAACCAGGCCAACTACTTGAGCTTTTTCTATACCCAGCAGGGCACAGACCTTTGGACTAACGACGAAGGTGGCAAATCCTACGCAACATTGGATTCTGCGAAAAAATGGTTTCAGCTCTGGGCTGATATGCGTGCTGAGGGCTTGATTCCTGACGCCGATACTACCTCCACTTATGCCGAGAGCGGCGCAGACAGCTCTGCACTTGTGGCAGGCAAAGCTGCAATTGGTTTGATTTGGAGCAACCAGATAGCTGCTTATCAGGCTGCAATGACTGACTCCCTTGGGGCTACACCACTGCCTAAGGGTGGCGAAAAATCCTATACCATCCAGATGAGCCAGTACATAGGCATCAATAAGGACAGCAAGAACCTTGAAGCCGCTGCATTATTTGTAAACTTCTTCGTTACAAGTCCTGAAGCCGGCGCAATTCTTGGCACAAACCGCGGTATCCCCTGCTCTCCTGCTGTGAGAAAAGCAATATCTGCTAATGCAACTCCAGTAGACGCAGCAGTATATCACATTTACGATGTCGTTGCCGATAGGACAATCCCTCAGGGTCCAAACCTGCCAAATGATCAGGAGTTCGTAAACGAGCTTGCTCTGTTGGGACAGGAAGTTGCCTACGGCAGAAAAACTGTTGACCAGGGCGCTGCTGATTTGCAAGCGCTCATTGAACAGATGATTTCGAAATAATAGTGCTATAAACAAGCCAGGGGTGTCGCCAATTATTTATAGCTAAGGGCTTCACCCCTTGCCCATTTTTATGTCATAATACTTTAAGGGTAAGAAATATTTCACATTCCAGCGGAGATTAAAAAGTTGATAGAAAGAGAACGCTTAGTAAGACGCCACAATCCAATATTGACTAAAATCGATCTTGACAGCCCCATTTCACTTGGCAATGGTGAATTTGCCTTTACAGTAGATATAACAGGTCTTCAGACGCTGTATGCCGAATATTCTGCTGCAAACACACCTTTGTGTACAATGTCGCAGTGGGGCTGGCATACCGAGCCGAACACAAATGGCGGCAGATATGCCCTCGATGATTTACACATGACAGAATATAAGCTAAACGGGAAAAAATATACTTATGCTGTAGAACGCAAGCCAGGCAACGAAGAAGTATATGAGTGGCTGCGGTACAATCCTCACAAATTCAATCTGGCAAAAGTATCGCTTATTTACAATGGTAAATCGATAACCACCGATGACATATCTGATATTAGGCAGGATCTTGATTTGTATACTGGAGTGCTTTACAGCAGCTTCAGTCTATCAGACAAAAAAATCAATGTTGTCACAGTTTGTGCCAAAAGCGCAGACATTATCGGCTTCTCAATTAACTGCACTGATAGTCGCGGACTAATGCTGGAAATATCCTTCCCCTATGCTTCTCATAGAATATCGGGAAGTGACTGGGAAAATGCCGATCGCCACACATCTAAGCTAGATGGAGACACCATTAGCCGTAAGCTTGACAATGATCATTATTATATTAAGATATCTGGGGACAGTACTATTAAACAGTGCGCGAAGCACACCTTCACAGCTGCTCCCAAAAACGGTGTAACAAATTTTGCATTAGGCTTCTTCAAGGATGAAATTGAAATGCAAAGCGCTCCCTCATGGAATTTCAACAGTGTGTTGGCCGATGCACAGGATGGATGGAGCTCCTATTGGGAGAATGGAGGCGCCGCTGATTTTTCCAAATGCAAGGACCCGCGTGCCTTTGAGCTGGAAAGACGCATCGTGCTTTCGCAATATTTGACCGCCGTTCACTCGGCAGGAAGTTTACCCCCTCAGGAGACAGGGCTAATGTGTAACAGCTGGTACGGGAAGTTCCACTTAGAAATGCATTTTTTGCACAGCGCATGTTTCGCCCTGTGGGGTCATGGTGGATTGTTGGAAAGAAGTCTGGGCTGGTACTTTGAAATCTTAGGTAGAGCAAAGGCGAACGCAGAGCTAAATGGTTTCAAAGGTGCACGTTGGCCAAAAATGACCTCATACGAAGGCATGGACAGCCCTTCGTATATTGCGACACTGCTAATATGGCAGCAGCCTAACATAATTTACATGCTGGAATTGCTACGTGCTACTAAAGAGGATAAAGAAAGTGATACTTTTGTTGATAAGTATTGGCCACTGGTAAGAGAAACGGCCGACTTTATGGCTAGCTTTGCACGGCTTAACAAAAAAACGGGCAAATATGATCTGCCTATGCCGCTCATACCTGCCCAAGAGGAGCATAAACCTGAAATCACCAAGAACCCTGCATTTGAGCTATGTTACTGGCGCTTTGGCCTCGAAATTGCAATCTTGTGGGCGAAGCAAATGCAGCATGATTATTCCCAATGGATAGATGTATGCGAAAACCTCACAGATCCACCTAGCGCTGAAGGCCTATATCTGGCCCATGAGAACTGCCCCGATACCTTTGAGCTATTTTGCCGCGATCACCCATCAATGCTTTACGGGTATGGATTTATACCAAGGGATTACATGCAGCGCAGTATTGTTTCTGATACATTCGATAAGGTTAAGCAATGCTGGGATTTCGAATCCATGTGGGGTTGGGACTTTGCTTTTATGTCCATGTCATTAACGAGACTTGGTAGGCATGCCGAAGCCGTTGACATGTTGCTTATGGAAACTGCAAAAAATTACTTTGTCACCAGCGGTAACAATTATCAGAAGGGACGCACCGATTTGCCTCTTTATTTACCGGGCAATGGCTCATTGTTATTCGCTGTGGCAGTTATGCTTGCAAGTGATGGCTTCCCGCAGGACGGACTTTGGGATATTGAATTCGAGGACATTTCATTCCCCCTGTGAGTCTGGAAGTCTATTGCGTACTTTTTGCTTGATTATGTGCTGCTTTTTCCTGTATTTAAGAGGTGTTGTTTCGGTGTATTTCTTAAAAACGCGGGCAAAGTAGGTGGCACTGTTGTAACCTAGTTTTTCCGAGATTTCGGCCACAGTAAGGTCGTTATCTTCCAAGAGTTTTTGGGCTCTTTTTACGCAATTAATATTAACGTAGTCTTGTATGGTAAAGCTGGTGACCTCTTTAAAGATGCGGCACAGATAGCTTTTACTTATAAAGAAGCGGTGACAGATGTCATCAAGGGTCTTTACCCTTACGTCACCTTGGGTTATGTATGCAGCAATTTCGTTGATCATTTGGTGCTTAGTTTTATTGGACATTGAAAGGTTGGATGGAATAAGTCTTTCGGAATGAAGGCGGCTTACTAAAAGCAATATTTCAGTTATTTTCAACATAATTAATATGTTGTAGTTATCAAGCTTTCTTTCCGATTCCTCCATAATATCGTTAAACCGGAGTTCTATCCATTCCTGGGTTTGCTCGTCAAGCTCCAGTACACAGGAATACCTGGAAAAAAACTCAGCTAGGCCCATGCCGGTTATACTCTGAAAGAATGTGGAAAAGGGCTCAAGATTCAATTCGATAAGAAAACGGTCATGGAAATCCTTGCCGAGCTCGCTGGTTTTATGAATGTACATGGAATCTATGAGTACCAGGGTGCCTTTACGGATGCGGTATGTTTTGTCTTCAATAAAATAATATCGCTCACCGTTGAACATATAGTAGATTTCATACTCCGGGTGGATGTGCATATCCGGCATGACAAGCACCTCATTGCGTACAACTCGTTCCACTGTTATGCCGTCAAGCACACAACTGCAAAGTATCGTATTCATGTAGTACCCCCAATTGATTTTTATCACAACCAACTTCAAAGGAAAGGTGGTCTTTTATGAAAAACAAGGACATCGGTAATCTTAAAATAGCATACATAGGCGGCGGCTCGCGTGCCTGGGCGTGGACCTTTATGACAGATCTTGCGCTGGATACTGACGCGGGCGGTGAAATTCGCCTTTATGATATAGACCTCGAAGCTGCTAACCATAATGAAATAATAGGTAACGGCTTACCTGGGAACTGGCGCTATACCACTAGTAAAACTCTACAGGAAGCAATTGTCGGTGCTGACTTTATAATTATATCAATACTTCCCGGCACATTTGCAGAAATGCACGTCGATGTTCATCTACCGGATAGGCTTGGTATCATTCAGCCCGTTGGTGATACAACAGGCCCCGGTGGGATAATACGTGCAATGCGCACCGTGCCCATGTTTGTAGAGCTTGCACAAGCAATCCAATCCTATGCACCTGATGCTTGGGTCATAAACTATACAAACCCTCTAGCCCTTTGCTTAAGGACATTATATCACGTTTTTCCCAAAATAAAAGCTCTTGGCTGCTGTCACGAGGTCTTCGGGACTCAAGAGCTTTTGGCCGAAATGGTTAGACTTAAGCTTGGAGTAAATGGAGTCACTAGACAGGACATTGAGGTTAACGTCCTGGGGCTAAATCATTTCACCTGGTTTAGCAACGCCTCCTATAAGGGCCATAACCTTATGGATATGTACCGGGAATTTTCGGAAGAATTCTGCGATACAGGGTTTGACAACAAGGAAACTAAACTGCTTAATCAAAACTTTACCTGTTTACATCGAGTGAAGTTTGACTTGTTTAAGAGATTCGGCTGGATTGCGGCAGCCGGCGACAGACACTTAGCGGAATTCATGCCCGGCACCGAATATCTTAAGGACGCAGAAGCTGTGAGACGCTGGGGCTTCTACCTTACAACTGTTGATTGGCGCGAGGAGGATCTAAGGCATAGGCTTAAAAAGAGCGCCAAACTCGTTTCGGGAGAAACGAAAATGGCCATGCGCCCTTCCGGCGAGGAAGGTGTGGCAATCATAAAAGCGCTCAGTGGTGCAGGCAGAATGATAAGCAATGTAAATCTTCCAAATTATGCGGGCCAGGTTTCCAATCTACCAAAAGATACAGTTGTCGGGACTAACGCTGTTTTCTCCTTGACCGATGTTCGTCCAGTTTACGCTGGTGCCCTTTCTGACAGTATTTATAAGCTTATCGAACCCCACGCTGCGAATCAGACGTTAGTACTTGAAACTGCACTAAACTGCGACAGAAACAGCCTGTATGAGGCATTCGAGCGTGACCCTCTCCTACATGGGCGGGTAAATAAAACACAATTACGCACTTTGGCTGACGATATGATAATGCACACACTAAAATATCTGCCGAAAGGTTGGAAGTGAAATGCGAACAAATGAAATACAAATACGAGACCCCTTCATATTTAAGCATGATGGTAAATACTATATGTTTGGATCTACCGACAAGGACATATGGAAGGGCCCGGGTACCGGCTTCGACGTTT
>Ga0123334_1002100_pt1 | contig 23471 bp, 19 predicted proteins | sample BiotimSIPDNA_FD_89706 | JGI IMG/M metagenome (GOLD analysis project Ga0123334, IMG submission 89706) | Anaerobic biogas reactor microbial communites from Washington, USA - Biogas_R1 time_0 SIP DNA | ecosystem: Engineered > Bioreactor > Anaerobic > Unclassified | place: Washington, USA... | reverse complement strand
TATAGTTATAAGCTATCTTGACTCCCCTGAATATACAAAACTTAATCAATTTCATTCCGGGGTCACAGTGAAAACAGCCCTTGACCCTGATCTGCCAGATATTGAAGGCTCACCGATCCATATAAGAAAGGTGATAATGAACCTTGTTTCAAATGCGGCAGAGGCAATCAGTGATAAAGGTAATATACTGATATCCACCATGCCCTGTTGTCTTGAAAAGCCGGTAAAAGGCTACGATACTTTAAATACAGGGGAGTATCTGATGCTTTCTGTGGCTGATAACGGGCCGGGGATCGATCCAGAGGATATGGAAAGGATATTTGAGCCCTTTTATACAAAAAAGGTTATGGGGAGGAGCGGTACAGGCCTTGGGCTTTCAGTTGTCTGGAATGTGATCCATGATCACAAGGGGTATATAGATGTAACGAGCAGCAGTGAGGGCACTACATTCAGCCTCTACTTCCCTTCATTGAAACTGGTTGATTCCAGAAGAAGATTTGCGGTTCCTGTCAGTGAGTATCAGGGGAATAATGAAAAAATTATGGTCGTTGATGATGTTGATGCGCAGAGGGACATTACATGCAGCATGCTGGAGAGGCTCGGCTATGAGACAATTGCTGTATCGAGCGGTGAAGAGGCGGTTTCCCGTATCAAAAATAATCCTGTTGACCTTGTGCTGATTGACATGATCATGGAGCCTGGTATAAACGGTAAAGAGACTTATGAAAGGATGTTAAAAATCAGACCCGGACAAAAAGCTATAATAGTGAGCGGTTTTGCTGAGACAGATGATGTAAAAAAGACACTTAAAATGGGGGCTGGCAAGTACTTGAAAAAGCCGTTTTCATTTGAGGATATTGGACTTACAATAAAGGCGGAACTTAAAAGAAAGGCCTCTTAACCATTCGACAACAAGGAGAATAATATGATCCAGACCTCTATAACACCTTCGGCAGGGAAACGTCTGATTGCAAGATCCATTGTCTGTCACCCGGCGATCAGGGAAGCGCTTACATCCGGGACCATCGTTGTTGTTGCAGGCACCACAAATGGATATGTAGCAGAGGAGCTGCTTGCTGCATGCGGAGATGAAAGTGGGTTTTCCCGCAGACGTTTCTTTCGCGGCATAACACTCCCGCCCTATCAGAAGATTACTGATTCAGGAAGGATATCAGATGAGAGCCGTTTTCCCGGGGACATTATTATCCAAAAAGGGACAATCATAAAGGGAAAGACCATATTTGATGTGGTTGATGAACTCAGGGAAGGGGATGTTATCCTTAAGGGCGCCAATGCAGTTGACCTGATACATAAACAGGCTGGGGTTCTGATCGGCGATGCAAAGGGCGGCACCATTGTAGCAGCATTACAGGCCGTTACAGGAAGACGTGTGAGGTTCATCCTGCCTGTGGGCCTTGAAAAACGGGTCTCAACAGACCTGAATATCATAGCAAATTTATTGAATACACCAGGGGCATCGGGTGCCAGACTGCTTCCGGTACCGGGAGAGGTTGTAACAGAGCTGGAGGCAGTTAATATACTCACAGGCGCCAGCGCTGAGCTGGTTGCAGCAGGCGGTGTTTGCGGGGCAGAGGGCACAGCATGGCTTGCAATATTAGGCTCTCCTGAGCAGGAAGAGGCGGCAAAAGAGCTTTTTACCGATATCAGGAAAGAGCCCAATTTCACGCTGTAAACAGGTATAGGAGGAAAAATGAAAGCCGGTATAGGGTATGCAAACATAGCTGATGGAATGTCCTCTGGCAGGAAGGTTGCTGAAAATGCTGTCAAAGATGGCAATATTGTTAACCCCGGTATTGTTATTGCCTTTGCAAGCGGTAACATTGATCATTACCAGTTTTTTAATGGTATCAGGTCTGTGGTGGGCCATGATGTGCCTGTTATCGGGGGTTCTGCAATCGGTGTTATCACAGGCACGGAGATCTCTTACGAGGGATATCCCTCAGCTGCGGCGGTAATAGAGTCTGATACCCTCAAACTGGAATTGGGTGTAGCAGGGGATCTTGATAAGGATGAAAAAACCGCTGGTGAAACCCTGGGTTCAAGATTTACAGATACAGGCAAGCTTTTATTGATATTATATGATTCGGTAAAAAAAGGTCCATCAGAATCCGGGCCGCCCGTGATAAATGCATCACGGCCCCTGATCAGGGGAATAGAGAAGAAGCTGAATCAAGAAATACCGATCCTTGGCGGAGGAGTTATCGGCGATTACGGGTTTGGCACTACATGGCAATTTTGCGGCTCATACGTGGCCAATCAGAGCGTTGCAGGGTTAATGCTTGGCGGTAAATTTACACCATATTACCGGATTATGCATGGCTGCATCCCCAAGGATGGGATTTATCACAGGGTTACAAAGGCGGAAGGCCCGGTTATTTATGAGCTGGATGGAAGGCCGGTCGTGAAAATCATAGATGAACAATATGGAAGCAGCGAATGGCGTAAACAGACCCCTGTTCACCGTCTCACCCTTGCCATAAACCATAGCGAAAAATATGCGGACTTCACAGAGACAGACTTTGTAAACAGGCTGATTTCAGGGGCATTGCCTGATGAAAAAGGGATAGTGCTTTTTGAACCTGATATAGAGGAGGGTGATGAGGTATTGTTTATGCTGCGCAACGGGGCAATGATGATAGGTTCCGCAAAAAAGAACACGCTGGAATTATTTGAAGAGATAGCCTCAAGGGGTGAAAAACCGATGTTCGGTCTCTATATAGATTGCGCAGGGAGGACTGCGGTTTACTCTGAAACCCTTTCTGAGGAGGCATCAGAAGTGCAGAAGGTTTTCAATCAGCACAATGTTCCTCTGCTGGGGTTTTATTCCGGGGTCGAGATTGCGCCGGTTCAGGGTAAAAGCAGGGGGCTTGACTGGACAGGGGTTTTACTGGTACTTGCACAAAAATAATATATGACAACGGGTTTCAGGGATAAAGATGGGAACAGAACTTGAAGAGGCCAGAAAAGAGGCTGAATATTACAAAAAGGTTGCTCAAAATACCGGGAACCTGTTTCTAAGAGAGACAGAGGAGCTGTCAACCCTTGTCAACCGGATCAGGGGCGTTGAAAAGGCACTGAGAGAAGGTGAAGAAAGGCTCCGCAATATCATAGAACACAGCAATGAGATGTTTTTCCTGCATGATACCAGCCATAAATTTATTTATGTGAGCCCTAAATCACAGGAATTTTTTGGTTTCAAGCCGGATGATATGAATATCATGTGGACAGATCTGGTCACTGATAACCCCGATAACAGGGCTGGATTTGAATCAACTGCCAAGGCGATAGAGACCGGCATTAAACAAAAACCCTATATTATTGAATGCAGAAAGAAAGATGGTAATAAAATCCTGCTCGAAATCGATGAGTCCCCTGTCAGGGATGAACAGGGTCGGGTCGTTGCAATAGCCGGTGCTGCAAGGGATGTAACAGGAAGAGAAAAACTGGAGGCGGATCTGCGCCAGGCAATCAAAATGGAGGCTATCGGTACACTGGCAGGGGGAATAGCACATGATTTCAACAACCTGCTTATGGGGATACAGGGCAGGACATCACTGATATTGATGGATATTGACCCGAACCACCCCTTTACCGAGCACCTTAAGGGCATAGAAGAGCATGTACAGAGCGCAAGCAACCTCACAAGTCAGCTCCTGGCCTTTGCCAGAAAGGGAAATTTCGAGGTTAAACCTCTTGATCTTAATGAACTGATCAAACACTCTTCGCACATGTTTGGGCGCACCAAGAAAGATATCAAAATCAATCTACAGCTTCAGCCTGGCCTCTGGACAGTTGAAACAGACAGAGGCCAGATGGAACAGGTATTTTTAAATCTCTTTATTAATGCCTGGCATGCAATGCCGGGTGGCGGAGAAATATGTATTATCAGCGAAAACATTATGCTTGAAAATACTTCTGCCATATCATTTTCGGTCATGCCCGGTAATTATGTAAAGATTTCAGTGAGCGATACGGGTGTCGGCATAGACGATGCCATAAAGGAAAAGATATTTGACCCATTTTTTACAACAAAGGAGATGGGCAGGGGTACAGGTCTTGGGCTTGCCTCAGTGTACGGGATCATCAAGAACCATGGCGGTATAATTGATGTTCACTCAATAAAAGGTAAAGGAACAACCTTTGATATCTACCTGCCAGGGTCAAACAAAGAGGTTGCAGAGGTCAAGGCTATTAATGAAGAGGCAATAAAGGGCACAGGGACAATACTGCTTGTCGATGATGAGCCCATGATCATTAATGTAGGAAAGGCCCTGCTTGAGAGACTGGGATATAAAGTAATAATAGCAGAAAGCGGCAATGCTGCGATCAACGTTTTTGAAACAGATAAAGATAAGATTGATATAGTGATTCTGGATATGATAATGCCGGGCATGAACGGAATAGAGACATATAGACGCCTGAAAAAAAGCAATCCGGGCATAAAGGTCCTTTTTTCCAGCGGGTACAGCATGGATGAAGGGACATCAGAAATATTGAACCTGGACTCAAATGGGTTTATCCAGAAACCCTACAAATTTGAAAAGTTATCGCAGAAGCTGAAAATCATGCTGGGTACGAATTGACCCTGCCCGGCCTTTTATAAACTGTGTTTATGCCGCCTCCTGTATTCTCTGAGCAGAAAATAGAACACCACATGAAAACTCAGGACATCTGAAACTGGCAATGCAAGCCATATACCGGTTAGTCCGAACAGGTATTCAAGGAGAAAAAGCACCGGGATAAAGAGTATAAACTGGCGGATGAGTGACAGCCAGAGGGCCATGCCCCCCATTGACAGGCCCTGAAATGCGGTAATAAAAAGTATGGATGGCCCGATAAAGGTAAGGGCTGAGAGCATTATCCTCATGCCAGGTATTGTTACCTTAAGCACTTCAGGGTCTTTCATGAAGATGGCAAGGATCTCCGGTGTCCAGATCTCAATTATTATGGTGAAGATGATAAGGAGCATTGCCGTGCCCACTGATGAAAGCCTTATGGCCTTCCAGAGCCTTGCCTCTTTTCCTGCGCCCATATTGTATCCCACCACTGGAAGCAGCGCATTTGCAACACCCATGATTGGCATAAAGGCGAGATCAGACAGCCGCATTGCAAGGCCGACAGCCGCAATAGGCGCTGAACCATATGCGGATACCACCTTGTTAAAAAGTATAAATGCCAGGCTTTCTGTAAGCTGCTGAATGGAGGCAGGGGCGCCCACATGATATATCCGGTTCAGGATGATCCACCTTGGCACAAGGCTCAACGCGCTTATCCTGAATGCTGTCCTCTTTGCAAAGATAAAATATAGACCTATCGCCATTCCCGAGCACTGTGCAATGACAGTGGCAAGGGCCGCCCCCTTGATCCCCATTTCCGGGAAAGGGCCTATACCTATGATCAGAAACGGGTCAAGGAGTATGTTTATTACACTTGCAGTTATCATGATTACAGTGGGTTTTACTGTGTCTCCTGACCCGCGGATAAGGCCGCCAACCAGAAATATAAAGACATTGGCAGGCGCCCCGAATGCGGTAATAACCAGGTATATCCTCCCCATATCCATGATATTATCTGTGGCCCCGAGAAGGCGGAGTATTGTATCAGGCATAAACAGAGGCGGTATCAGAAATAAAAGGCCCCATACAACACTTAAGAAAAAGATCTGCCCGGCGGCAAGGTTTACGCCATTAATATTCTTTTCACCAAAATATCTGGACACAAGGGCGCCTATGCCTGTGCCTGTGCCCATACCCACAGCCATTGCAAGTATCTGGTATGGGAAGACGATCGTTAATGCGGCAATAGCCTCATGGCCGAGCCTTGCCACCCAGAATGTATCTACTATATTATAGAGGCTCCCGGCAATGGTAGCGGCTATACCCGGAAGACTGAGTCGTATAAGAAGAGGGCCTAAAGGGGCTGTCCCGAGCCGTTCGGTATATTTTTCCATATGGCAAATCCGAAAATAAAAGTTTCAAAAGCGAACGGTCACGATCGCCAACTTTAAAAATATTGTCAACCATAAAATAGCTGATAACATGGAGAAACAATTACTTTGACACCCTTAACCCGGATTCGTATACTTCTTCAATACTGATAAGGAGGAAAAAATGAACAGAAGATTTGTATTACACTATTCTCTTTTAATATTTTTTCTAATGGCAGTAACAGGCATTGCCATGATACCAGGTTTTTGCAGTGCAGCTTCCTCAAAGGAGCCGCTGATCACCGTCATGAACCCCGCCATTACAGAGAAACCCGCCGCCAGGGTAAACATTGCGCCAAGACTCACAACGCTTGACGGGAAGACCATTTATCTTGTTGATGTCAACTACGAGGGTATCTCAGGCACCCCTGTAATGGGAGAGATACAGCGATGGTTTGCCAAGAACATGCCAAAGGTAAAGACAGTGCTCAAGGTAAAGAGCGGTAATTATGCAACCGATGACCCTGCATTATGGAAAGAGATAAAGGATAACAAGGGGGATGGTGTGATACTCGGCGTGGCCGGGTGATGGGGCTGCATAGCGGCCGTGAGCCGTTTCTGCGGAAGCATAGAAAAAGAGTATGGACTTCCCACCGTGGCGCTTTCAAATGAAAATATCGTATCATTCGGGATTGATGGCCATGCAAAATACAGCACAGGCATGCCCCTGCGTTTTGTAGGCATGCCCTATCCCTTTACTGGTTTAAGCGAGGAAAAGCTTAAGAACTACCTCAATGGAACAGATAATGTAACAGGCAAACCCCTGATGCAGGCCATTATTGATGCACTCACGCTTCCCATAAAGGAGTCCGAATGGCCGGGTGAGCCAGCCCCTGAACCGAGGCTTTTAAAGCCCGACACAGAGGATAACCTCCAGCGCCTTTTCAAGGATAAGGGGTGGACAGATTACAACCCTGTGATCCTCCCCACAGAAGAAAAGGTAAAGAGGATGCTTGAAGGCACAAGCCATGCCCCTGATGAACTTGTCAAAAAAGAGGCAGGCACATTTGGGACCCAGAGGCCGTTTACAGTAGAAAAGATCGCCATAATCGCAGTTATGGCCGGTGCAAAACCAGAATACTTTCCTGTAATACTTGCCCTTTCAAGCCAGGTGCCATACATGGACTCAACCACATCAAGCTCCCGCATGGTGCTCATAAACGGCCCCATACGTGAAGAGATAGGGGTGAACTCAGGCATAGGGGCGCTCGGCCCAAATGCAGAGGCCAACTCTGTTATTGGCCGCTCAATGGTGCTTATACACAAGATCATCCAGGGGTACAAGGAGGGTGTAAGCGGATTTTCTTCTTTGAGTAACCCCATACTCTACAATAATCTGACCATTGCGGAAAATGAGGAAAACCTGCCCGAGGGGTGGAAGCCCTTCCATGTACAGAAGGGGTTCAAGCCTGAACAGAGCACCCTTACTGTATTCTTTGGCTGGAACTTTGTAAACTGCTCGGGTTCAGTGGTGGAGCATTATGCGCCCCAGCTTATGATGAGGGATTTTACGAGGGTCCTTGCTGCAACCTCAGGTGCAACGCTTATTATGGACCCCTCTGTTGCAAATCTTTTAATGGAGACGCAGGGGTTTAAGACGAAAGAGGCATTCCACGAATGGCTCGCCAAAAATGCCGAGATGCCTGCAAGGCAGTACTGGGCAAACTCCATTGTCTCTGGCATGCAGGGGCCCACAGGGGCAAAGGATTATAAAGATATCCCTGAAGAGAGGATGGTCAACCATATGAGTAACCCGAAGATGATAAACACGGTTGTTGTTGGAGGTAAGACAGCCAGTGTCTGGTTTATATCAGACTTTATGGCAGGTATGCCTGTCTCTATTGATGCATGGAGGTAAATAGAATGGCTGCACAAGTGAAGGGTGGCTATACAGGTAAAATACTTAAGGTGAACCTTACAGATAACTCCTTTACCCATATCCCCACTGAAAAATATGAGGAGTATGGTGGAGGGCATGGCATGGGCTCTGCCATATTCTTTGACCTGGTGGGCGATCAGCTCCCATTTGAGGCATTTGATCCGAGGAACCTGATCATAATCATGGGCCACCCGTTTGCAGGCACCTTTATGCCGGGTTCCGGCAGGAGCGAGGTGCAGGGGCTTGCGCCCATGCTCTACCCTGTTGAATGGTTCGGCCACAGCAGCTTTGGGGGCAGGTTTACCAGCCAGCTTAAATTCGCCGGGTGGGACGGCATTGTTGTTGAAGGGGCGTCAGACAAACCTGTGTGGATCAATATTGTAAACGATAAGGTCACCATCGAAAACGCTGACGGGATATGGGGCATGGACACATGGGATACACAGGAGGAGATTTCAAGGCGTGTAAACCCCTCCCTTAAATTCGGTGAATGGGCGGATTACAGTGACAGCTTCTCCACCCAGATACCCGCGGTTGTCTGCTGCGGGCTTGCAGGAGAAAACAAAAGCCGCATGGCAGCGCTGCTCCACGGCCCCGGCTCACAGGCCGCCCTGGGCGGTTATGGCGGGGTATTCGGTTCAAAGAATCTAAAGGCCATAAGTGCAATAGGGACAGGCAGCGCACCTGTTGCTGACCCTCATGCATTTATGGAGACCCGCCTCTGGTACAACCGGTTTCAGTTTAATGTGGATAACCCCAGAAGAAAGGATATGATGGGCGGGTTCTACTTCTGGATCAACGGCTCACCTGCCGGTGCAAGTGTATCCAATAATCCCTTTTTCATGTCTGATAACACCCCTATTGTGCCGGCAAGGGCAGCAGCATGCGCATCATGCCCAAGGGGCTGTCGCCAGCGGCTCGCGAGCGGTGATAATAATGAATCGGTCTGCGCTGGCGCTGCCTCTGTATTCCTCGATAATGCCACACGCAAGATGAACCGCCAGGGTAATGACATGATGCAGAAATACGGGCTGAGCCACTGGCATTTCATGGCTACAACCCAGTATGTTAAACATCTCTATACAACGGGCATCCTTGGAAAAGGAAAACGTATCGAATGTGACCTCCCGATAGACAAGGCTGGAACATTAGGCTTTATGGATATGTTCATGAGGCAGATAGCCACAGGCGAGGGCATTGGTAAGGAGCTGTCACAGGGGCTCGCCAGGGCAGCTAAAAGCTGGGGCACCTATGATGAAGACTTTAACAATGGTAAACTCCAGCTCGCCTACTGGGGCACCTCCATGCACTATGACCCGAGGGTTGAGGCAGAGTGGGGTTATGGCTCACTCATGGGAGAACGTGACCTCATGCTCCACGGTATGGCAAACTATCCCCTGCACTGGATGCCGGAATCTTTCCGCATGGAGGGTAAGGAACCATACCTCACGGCTGAACAGGCGGTGCAGCTTACAGCGGACGCAATGATCCCATACAAGGGTGATGTGTTCATGCTTGACTACAGTGACGGCCCCACAGGCATCTATTCAGAGCACAAGGTAAAGCAGGTGGCATGGGTAAAGCACTATGAAAAATTCTGGCTTGGCTCAAACGGCTTTTGCGGCTGGGTATGGCCCATGTGCTTTACAAATAACTCCGCAGATAACAGGGGCGCAACACCAGAGGCAGAACCAAAGTTCTTTAATGCGGTAACAGGTAAAAACATTACATTTGCTGATGGCATGGAACTTGGTCATAAGATATTTACCCTGGACAGGGCAATATGGACACTTCAGGGCAGACACAGAAACATGGAGGTGTTCCCGGATTACCTTCATGAACAGGGCTCTCCCGGCGCGCTCTTACCCATGTATGACAGCAAGACAAAAAAGTGGGAATACGCAGATGGCAAGGGACGCAAGCTTGACCGCAAAAGGTTTGAAGAGTGGAAGACAAAGTTTTATGAGTTTGAGGGATATAACAAGGAGACCGGCTGGCCAACAAAAAAGACACTTGAAGACATGGGGCTGAAAAGAGTGGCTGATGTGATGAAGAGTAAAGACCGACTGGGATGATGCTCTAAGAACAATCGCGAGTTGTATCTGAAAACCTGTTCTCTTATTGGCAATAGGAGTACAGGGATATCCATGGTATCATTAGTAAAAAGGTTTCAGGTAGCGTTACCCTCTGCAAGTGAATCGGTAAAAAAGGGCACATGATTGTGGGAAAAAGGCTTTAACCTTTTAAACCTTAGAAATCCCATAACATAAGGATAATCCCCTTTTCCACATTTTCATAAGTACTAATTTATTTCTGGTTTTTGTGTTTTGCTAAGTTGTTTCGGAACAACAGTCTCGATTTACGTTTTACAAGGCATGGGACAAGGCATATAATCTACGAATGGAAAAAAAGGAGTAAGAGTCAAGACCAGGATTGACCTCTCACCATTGAAAGAAATTGAAAGCAAAATAAGCGACCACCACTGAATACGTTAAGGAGCATATCGAATGGCAAATGAACTTCAATCTTTATCAGTACTTTTTCAAAATAGATTATTCCGTATACCTGACTATCAACGTGGTTATGCTTGGAAGCACGAGCAACTTGCGGATTTTTGGGAAGACCTGTTGAATCTCCACGAGGATAGATATCATTATACCGGTCTGCTTTCTCTTAAGACCGCCATCCGCAAAGAAACGCACTTATGGCATGAGGATGAGTGGTTGCTTGATATTGGGTATAAACCGTTCCATGTTGTAGATGGGCAACAACGTTTGACTACGTTTTCTATACTTATGTATGAAATAACCGCCTTTGTTAAAAGTCTTTCTGATAACAAAGACAAGCTAGATGAAGAGATATTCCTTGGGTACGAATCACTTAAGGACATTAAGGCGAAATATGTTCTTCGCAAGCGTCCTCCCCAGAATATTGTAACAACGTATTTGTTCGGATACGAAACTGATAACCCAAGTTCTGACTATTTAAAACACAAGGTTTTTGAAGAGCCTTTCGGTGGAACTGTTTTTGAGACGTATTATACAAAAAATCTGAAATACGCTAAGAATTTTTTTGGGGAGAATCTACGTGCAATGTATGATACCGACGGGATAGCGGGTATTGAATCACTATACAAGAAACTAACTCTACGCCTTATGTTCAATCTACATGAAATAGAAGATGATTATGATGTTTTCGTTGCTTTCGAGACAATGAACAATCGAGGAAAGAAGCTGACAAATCTTGAGCTGCTGAAGAACCGCCTTATCTACCTCACAACACTTTTCGATGACTGGCAACTTGATTCAAAAGACAAGGATCAATTACGCAAAAACATCAATGATGCATGGAAAGAGGTATATTATCAGCTTGGACGTAATCAGAACGCCCCGCTTTCCGACGATGAGTTTCTGCGTGCTCATTGGATTACTTACTTCCGTTACTCTCGTAAAGGTGGAGATGATTACATACGGTTCTTGCTTGGGAAGTTCTCCGCTAAGAATGTCTTTGAGAAACACGCTCCAGTACAGGAAAACGACGATACTGTCCTTATGTCGGATATAGAAGCTGGTGAGGACGATGAAACACCGGAGGTTCAGACTGAAGCGGAAATCCAGTTGGTCAGCAAGCTCACGCCAAAGGAAATCAGCGACTATGTCAACAGCCTGAAATTGCTGGCTGAATCTTGGTATTATAGCTTCTTTCCTTATGATAGTGGGTTCTCAAATGATGAAAAAGTTTGGATAGACAAATTGAATCGTATTGGCATCGGGTATTTCAGGCCTTTAGTAGTAGCCGCATTGTCTTCGGAAAAAGACACAACGCCGGAAGAGCGCATTGTGCTGTTCAAATCCATCGAGCGGTTCCTTTTTGTATCATTCCGTCTCGGTGGTTTTCAGTCGAATTACCAGAGCAGCGTCTATTACAACAAGTCTCGTGATGTGTTAAGCGGTAATGTCTCTCTAGTTTCGATTTCTGAGGATTTGATTTCCACAGTGGATAATGATATGGCTTCTGCAATCAAAGCCTTTACCGCACGTACCAACAGACGGTTTGATTCTGGAGAGGGTTTCTACGGGTGGCGTGATTTACGCTATTTCCTTTACGAATACGAGTATGAAAAAGCCGTGAAGAATAACATTCAGAAAGTCGACTGGAGTATGTTCACGCGAGTTGAAAAAGATAAGGTAACCATAGAGCACATACTACCCCAAACGCCGGCGAAATGGTGTTGGCGCAATACCTACAGGATGTTCTCGGAGAGCGAGATAAAGCAACTGTCCGCTTCGCTTGGAAATTTGCTCCCGTTGTCCCAGAGTATTAATTCTTCGCTCCAAAACGATAGCTTTCAGGACAAAAAGAACTCAACAGCGGCAGGTAGAAGAGGTTATATAAATGGTTCTCATTCTGAGATAGAAGTTGCCCAAGAAGATGATTGGACAGCCCAAAACATCTTTAATCGTGGGCTGTCTCTTCTGAATTTCATGGAGAAACGCTGGCAGTTGCAATTTGGAAGTAATGAAAAAACTGAGTTGCTTCATGTATCATTTATAAATGACGGCCGTGAAGCGCCCGATGACATCCCCGAAACCGAGCCGACTCAGACAGCTGTAATCGAAACAACGAGGGAACTGTCCGACAGGCATTATCTCCGTTTTGATTTCTGGAGTAATTTTGTGAACTACTGTAGGGAAAAAGGGCGCGGCGAAGACATAGCTTCACGTAAACCTTCTACTGCTGATTGGTATGACGTCACAATAGGCAGCAGAAATTATCATATATTCTTTCAGCTTGTGCGGCAAAAAATATTACGCATCGGGCTATATGTTTATCGCCCTGAGGATTTTACCAGACTAGATTCTCGGAAGGGTGAAATAGAAGCCGCATATGGTTCTTCACTTGAATGGTATACCAGTCGACAAAAAAGTATAGCAAAGCGCATATTGCATTCTGTTGATGCAGATATTCATAATCCGAAGTTGTATCCGAAGAATTTTGCTTGGCTCATTGAACAGTACGATAAGTTACTGCGAGTTTTACAAATGGTCGACCCTGAAGGCTTTATAGAGGGGGATGCTCTTTAGAAAAATTGGGGTCAGGCGTTGACCTTGACATATATTTACATGAAAGATTTTCTTTCACTAAGATTTACGATTTTCAGGTTTGAATATTTTGCCATAGCTGTAAAATCTCTATCCCTGTGCAAAACAGGGATATTATAAAAAATGGCATGATATCCTATCAGGCAGTCATTGCTTTTTCTTATTGTTATGCCTTTCTTTTTTAGTGTTCTATATAACTCAGCGGCACCAATAGCAAATTCAAGGGGCTTTGTTTCTAGAAACTGATAAGAGAGTAATATATCTTTTGCAATCCTGTATTCTTTATCATTATTAAAACCCTGCAATATTTCCTGCAGGATAATAGAGCAAATATAGACAGGGTAATCTTCCTGAATTAAGGAATGCAACAGATCGGCTTCTTTGGTTTTTGTATCATTGAATAAATCAATCCACACGGAGGTATCAGCCAGCACACCATCCATTATATCTTCCTCATTTCATCAAGATCCCCTTCCCATTTAATCTTGCCCTTTAAACCCAGAATAGATTTTCTTTTTTTCTGGGCTATTAATTCTTTGAGGGCATACTCTACAATACCCTTCTTTGTCTTAATATGGGTCATTGACATGGCTGAATTTATTAATTTATCATCAATATCAAGGTTTGTTCTCATTTTTCCACCCCCATTAATATATGCAAGCATAATATAAAAATTACACATCAGGAAGCAAGGTATTTAAAAGGGTTAAATATTTCCCTACTGATCCTCAAAAGCCTATGGTCACCAGGATTTTTGACAGGATAAAGGGTGACACTGTCACCATGTCTCAAATCAATAGGAATGCCCATAAATAAAAAATAGTGCACGAGACACTTCTTATTAATGGCATATATATTATGGAGATGCTCAACCTGGATGGTGTAAAACCAGGTAATTATGAAATGATATGTCTGCCGCTCAGGATGGAAAAGGGTGACGCAGGCCCCGTGTAGGGCAATCATCAGGACGATAACTAAACAGAGTTAGAGCGTTTTGGTTAACAGGGGTGTTTAGTACAGCCCCTGTTTTATCCATTTTTTGATTTATAACTGTCCAAGGCTTTTTTCTGCATGGCCCCTTAATTTGCGGTGAGGGGCATTCTGCGCAACTGTCCTCAGTGTCTCTGAATAGCGGCGGTCTCCTGTCCTTCCAAGCGCCCTGCAGAGCCACGCCATTGCATCAATCTGGATGTTGCTTGCATCTGCTGAATAATGTTTAAGAAGCGTCTGCTCAGCAATGCCCGCAAGATAGCTGTTATTGTAATGTCTATGGTAGATATTTTTAGCTGCATCACGGATTTCGGTTAGAGAACCATTCTGGAGCATCCGGGCATAACGCTGTTCCTCAGCGCTAAAGGCCTCTGACACATTAGCCTTTTGTTCTGCTGTTAATGATGAGACTACAACGGCCTGCTCCTTAACCGCAGGCTGTTCAGCCACAGGTGCAGGTTTATTCATCGGTTCAAGCAGCACCTGAAGATTCTTCATCTCTCCTTTTTCAAGGGTAACCCATTCACGGTGGGATTTATAACCGGCAGCAGAGACCTCCAGATCATAGCGACCCTGATCAAGACTTAGCCCCTGCTCAAATACAGGGGCAATATTCATGATGCGAATCCTTGCATTCGAGGGGTTTGCATCCACATAAAGCCTGGCCTTCTGGTCTTTGACAGCTACTGGCCTGGATGATACCGGGGCAGGAGCCTTTTCCTCAACAGGAATAGCAGGTACCTGCTGAACCTCTGTCTGAGCCTGAACAGTTGCAATCTCATTACTTCTTACAGGTGCTACAGGCATGGAAGAGACTCTTTGACCGGAGATTACGCGCGGGTCACGGTAATATTTGGAGTCCAGGAGATGGCATGTAGCCATGTAGGCCATGGCCTCATCTCTATTCATAAGGTCAAACTCCAGACTACCCATTGATACCTTCAGGCGCACAAAATATACCTCGCCCGGCTGCGCATTAACAGTTGCCTCGGTGGTTTTGAATATCCCGAAAAGTTTTGGGGTAAAGGTATACTGCCCCGGATCAACAGAAAGGGAAAAAAAAGCGATCTCAGGCAGCGTCTCAACCACCTCTATATCATTTACCTTTACTCCCGGCATTGTTGTGGCTGTCATTACACCCCTCTGCCTGTAGACATAAATTACCGCCTTTCCAGACTCCGGGGTTACCGCATGTGTAAACTTTGGACCGATAGAGGTTGTAAGGCATCCTGTGATTAATGAAGTTAGAAAAAGTACTGAAATTAATATAAAAAACTTTGTTTTCATAAACATAATTACCCCTTAATTTATCTTAACATTAATTTGCCGGAGGCAACCCCGGTATATTTATTATGCACAAGATATTTATCGGTCAGGGGGCATGATATCTTTAGAAAAAATGGCCTTGTCTCATACTGGGAACCAAATGACATGCCTTCTCTGATCATGCAAGGCATCATATTCAGTTTATAATTAATTTCATTTAAGCCAACTTTACCGATTACAAATTCAAAATCTAATGATATACTTTTGACATGTTTCATCATGATCTCCTTTCTATGCTTTCTGGCGCCACTCAAACCTGACAGGGAGATCAGGCTTTTTCCGCTTTTTAGATGATAAGAACACTCTAATACGATGTTTGTATTTTAAAGTAACTGGCCGGTTTTAAGCAATTTGCTTTTTGGACATTAACCGTATTATCTTTCTTAAAGGGAGGAAAAAATGAAATTAGTCAAGGATATCTTAAAAAACAAGGCCATCAAGGAGCTCTTTTCGGTAACCCCTGAATCACTTGTTTTTGATGCCCTCAGCCTTCTGGCTGAAAAAAACATTGGCGCGCTGATGGTTATAGACAAGAAAGGCAAGGTCGTTGGTATTTTTTCCGAAAGGGATTATACGCGTAAAGTAATCCTGAAAGGGAAATCCTCAAAAGAGACAAAGGTTCAGGATATCATGACCTCTGCACGCGCAATGTACAAAATCAAACCTGAAACAGAGATAAACGAATGCATGGTTCTCATGACAGGCAAACATATCCGGCACCTGCCGGTTTTTGACGGGCAGAAATTTATAGGCCTGATATCAATCGGCGATATTTTAAAGGCCGTCATTGTTGAAAAAGAAAAACTGATCGATGATCTGAGCGACTATATTGCTGGCAAGTACGCATAGTCTACTACTCTAACTGACTGAAATAACTTATGCAGCAATAGGGCGAAAGATTTTTAGCCCCTTTTTATTTTATATTGTCAGTAACAACCCCCTCTTTTAGGCAGATACGTGCTTTATTGGGGGTATATTGTCAGGAAAGAGTTTTTAATATGGGATTCAATATGCCAATACAACTCAGGTTTCAGGTTATTTTGAAATTTTCAAACAAGTCGTCTAACTGCTCTGGATAATTCCCACTTATTATCCATACGCGGCTTTTAAGAGGCAGGTTTGAAATTGATGTGAAATCCTCCCTTATTGATTGAGAGATGTTCTCTGATTGCTCCCTGATTCCCTTCATTATTTTATAGAAGAACGGGTCAACTATATCTCTCCCCTTTAACTTTTCCAGATCAACTGGCAACCTGTAATCATTCTTATCCCCTGCTCCTGCGGGCATACTTGTGCTTTTAACTAATACAAGTCTTTCCGCCTTTATATATCCCGCGATCCATGCGGCTATAGAATCGGATGTAATATCCCAGGAGTGGGGAAGGGGATCTTTATCCTTCATAAGTTTATATGGAAGGAGTATGGCTGGTTGATATTTAACTGCACAGTTTATAGCATCATCTATATTTTCAAAACATATGGTGCCGGGGATCAATGATGATAACAGGTAGCCATACTGGTTCATGGAGAGTATTGCCATCCAGTGGGAGGTGTCCTGGTCAAGATTGAAACTCTGTGTACTGTCTCTTACAGCATCCGCAAAGATACCACCACCCGGTATGAATAAAACCTTGTGATTTTTCCCAATGTTACCGAGTTGAGTGCAAAGCTCGCCAAGTAATTTAGTTTTCAGGAGGCTGCCACCCACCTTGATTACTATGACAGACATTCTAAAGCTTCCCTATGTGTTCATTTAAAAGTGATGCTACAGAAAAGGCAGGTAAACAGTTGTGGTCATCCTTTGATTCCCAGTGTATGACATCCTGGATGCCAATAGCCCTTGCAGCCCTTTCAGCAAGAAATGCCCCGGTACCGGTTACAACAACAGGGATAATTTTAGAAAACGCTGCCGTGGCAAGGACATTTAATATTGCTTCAGAAATCTGTTCTGTCTGTTTCTGACTCAGGTATTGAGCCATACTGTCAATTTCGTCTGTTGTAAGTATTTCAGTGTCTGCGCATATGAGTCTTGCAAGCCGTGCCCTTGCATCTCTAACTGTCTTTTGTCGTTTATCGGCTGTGGGGCAGGAGTATGTATCAGCAGAGATATCCCCGAGAATTAGATATACATCAGCCATGGTTGTGAAATATTCAGCAGCAAACGGGCACTCCTTATCACGGAGAGGGACAGTGTGGACAATTGCATTCGGGTTGGTTCGGAGGACCCCGGAGTAAACCAGTTCGTTATTGATCAACCTGCCTGTATCTGTCCGTTCATGACAGATGACCTTCCCCTCTTTTATTGGGATAATATCAGTTGTTGTGCTGCCGACATCGATGAGGATGCAGTTGTTGTGAATATTTGCGATATACCTGGCACTGGCTAACCAGTTTGTAGCAGCACACATAAGCGGTTTTTCATCTGCTTCCAGGAAATTATAAAAACCGCCTTCAAGATTAAAAATATAGACAGGTGAGTAGACAAAAGCCTTTTGAAGTGCGCTCAGTATAAAATGAATTCCCTCTCTTTTTATCCTGAAGGCATCAGAAAGTTCTGCAGTTATTGTTACACCGTGGGGCTCTTCTGTTTTGAATGTAAGATTTTGCCCTGCTATTTTAAGCTGATCAGCAAGCTCAGAGGGGTTATGCCATATTTCAAAGGGTATGCTTACCGCTTTAATAACTCTGGCCCTGTTGCCGTGCCATTCAACGCGGACAGCCTTGATATTTACCCCGCCAATGTCCCAGCCGTTTATTATTGTTGCAGACCTCATATTTTACCTTTAAAAATTTGAGATATTACCACACCAGAAGGTAATTTGTACATGGCGCAGATTTTTTTGTCAGGTATGATCCTGCTTAAAAGAAAAACAGAGTGAGAATGGATGTATACTGCAAATTGACAATAAGAAATAATTCCAATATGGTTTATATATATCAGGAGGTTTCCTAACATGAAAAATAGAGTATCAAGACCAGTTGCGAATATTACTCTTTATTTGATTCTCACTGTTTTATCATTAACCGACTGCGGCCCGAAATGGACTGAGAGTGAAAAGGACGGTGTAAAAATCGTTACCAATATGGGTGGTCAAACCCTTGGATATTCTACATCCTCCGGTATTAAAATACTGACTGTAGACAGGCTTGCCTTTAAAGATCTCAACAAAAACGGTGCGCTTGATCCCTATGAAGACTGGAGGTTGTCTGTAGATGAAAGGGCAAAGGATCTGGCCGCAAAGATGTCTGTTTATCAGATATCAGGCCTCATGCTCTACAGCGGGCATCAGAAGATACCGGGTGGTGGTATTTATCAGGGCGATACTTATGATGGTAAACCATACAATGATAGCGGCGCAAAACCACATGACCTTTCAGACGGGCAAAAGGATTTTCTTGTAAATGATAACGTGAGGCATGTCTTAATAACCAGTGTGGAAAACCCTGAAGCAGCAGCAAGGTGGAATAACAATGCTCAGGCTTTAAGTGAAGCCCTTGGTCTTGGCATCCCCATAAATACGAGCAGTGACCCAAGGCATGAGGCCGCCTCTGATGCAGAGTACACCCTTGGCGCAGGCGGTGAGATATCAAGGTGGCCGGGCGCTATCGGGCTTGCCGCAACATTTGATCCTGAACTTGTAAAAAGATTCGGGGAGATAGCCTCTATTGAGTACCGTGCGCTTGGGATTGCAACCGCTTTATCTCCGCAGATAGATATTGCAACAGACCCGAGGTGGTATCGTTTTAAAGGTACATTCGGGCCTGATCCAAAATTATCAACCGACATGGCAAGGGCCTATATTGACGGGTTCCAGAGCTCATCTGGCGGGAGTGCCATAAGAGATGGCTGGGGTTATGAGAGTGTAAATGCGATGGCAAAGCACTGGCCCGGAGGGGGATCAGGTGAAGGCGGCCGCGATGCCCATTTCGGGTTTGGTAAATTTGCAGTATACCCCGGTAACAATATCCAGACACATATGGATGTCTTTATCAACGGGGCTTTTAAACTTGCAGGGGGAACAAAAACCGCATCAGCCATCATGCCCTATTACACCATATCCTTTAACCAGAACCCTGGAGGCGAAAATGTGGGTAATGCCTTTAGCAGGTATTTTATTACTGATCTTCTTAGAAACAAATATGGCTACGATGGTGTGGTCTGTACAGACTGGGGTGTAACCCGTGATGATGCTGGTATGGCAGTATTCGGTCAGACACCCTGGGGAGTTGAAAACATCTCTGTTACTGATCGGCATTATAAAGTCCTTATGGCAGGGGGTGATCAGTTCGGAGGCAACAATGACGCAGGCCCTGTAATTGAGGCATATGAAACGGGGGTAAAGGAATTTGGTGAAAGGGTTATGCGTGAACGCTTTGAAAAATCCGCAATACGGCTCTTAAGGAATATCTTCAGGACAGGCCTCTTTGAGAACCCATACCTTGATATAGAAAAGACAAAGGCCACAGTGGGTAACCCTGAATTCATGAAGAGAGGATATGAGGCACAGGTTAAATCTATAGTCATGGTGAAAAACAGGAATAGTGTCCTTCCAATAAAAAAAGAAAACACCGTGTATATACCCAAAAGGTATTTCCCTGAGACGACAAATTTCTGGGGACAGAAGACCGCTGCGAGGTGGGGTTACCCTGTCAATATGGAGACTGCAAAAAAATATTTTAATGTAACCGAAAACCCTGATGAGGCAGATGCAGCTGTTGTAATGATCAACAGCCCTGACAATGGCCCTACACAGGGTTACAGCAAAGAGGATAAAGAAAAGGGCGGGAACGGCTTTGTGCCTGTAAGCCTGCAATACGGGGAATATACTGCATTAGAGGCGCGGGAAACAAGCATTGCAGGTGACGAGCGTGAAACAGATGTGCTTAACAGGTCGTATAAAGGGAAGAGAGTAATTGTAAACAACAGCAGTGATCTTAAGCTTTTGATGGACACCCGGTCAGCCATGAAGGACAAGCCTGTTATTGTTATTGTAAGGATGTCAAACCCGACTGTTGTCAGGGAATTTGAAAAGGATGTTGATGCACTTATTGTTAACTTTGATGTGCAGGATCAGGCTATACTTGATATCATCTCCGGTAACAGTGAACCGTCAGGGCTTCTGCCTTTTCAGATGCCCGCAAATATGGATACAGTGGAAAAACAGATGGAAGATGTGCCGTTTGATATGGAGGTGCATGTTGATTCAGAAGGCAATAAATATGATTTCGGGTTTGGCATGAACTGGCAGGGTGTTATCAAAGATAACAGGACAGAAAGATATTGCGGGAAGCATGATTAATTCGTAGGGGGACGCAGCAGCGTGCCCAATAGAAAACTGTGCTGCCATTCGGGCACGCTGCTGCGTAACTACAATATAAATACTAATCTCTCGTGAACTGTTGTGCAGCAGGGTGTTTTAAGATATATGGTACGCCGATCCCAAACAATACATTAATGATTCGTGCCAGAAGCCAGAATGTCCCCAGTGGAAGGAGAATGACCTGCATGATAAACACCGCCACATACAGGTAAGAGAGCCTGAGGAGGTTCGCAACCATGCTCCCCATATTGTTAATCATTGTCTTAAGCGCAGCGCCCATATCAGAGGTTTTCCTGCCAACAAAATCAAAACCATTTTTTATGGTTCCAATAACCCCATCAATCTCCGGCATGCTCATATCCTTAAGCCTCTCCATCTCCGGAGACATTATTGTAAGCTCATCCCTTGCCTTTATGATCTGTGGAGAAAAATAACTTTCATTCAGATACAAATTAATGATGGAAGAGGCTGGCAGGCAAAGACGGGCAACTGCGAGTAGAATAATAGATTTAAGCAGTATTCCTTTTATTGCCGAAGCCCTTTCCCCTTTAAAAAAGGAGGTCACGACAAATATGATTATTATAAAACCTGCAATGGGAGGCATAAAGGCGACGCACAACTCATATGCAATTTTTTGGATACCCAGTGATACTATTGCTGTTATGAGGATATCAGAAGCCCTTTCTGTCAAGTCGTCTAATGGATCGAGCACCTGCCCTGCAGCCAGTGAGACACCTAAACCCGCCGGTTCTATCTGGATTTGCGATTCCTTTATAACAGATACAGATGCATTAACCACCCTGCAGACGCCATAGGCCAGGCCGGCCTTTGCCATGGATTCAGAAAAGTAGGTGTCAGTGGTTTTATCCAGATATGGCAGTTTAAACCCTGGCAGTATTAATAAAACAAATGCTGCAACAATAAGGAGTATTGATTTGATGATGGCTGGATATCTTTTCATTTTTTATCCTCATCCCTGTACTGCTCACCCCTGTACCAGAGCCACAGTAAGAGAATTTATCTTCTGCCGTGCATCATTAAAAATTCCTGACAGGTTAAGTGAATGGTTTGCAAAGATACTGTCAGGGTCACCATTAAAGACGATCATGGGTTCAAAATTGCACCTTCCAAGGTCTTCAATAATCCTGTCTACCATCGCGATACAGTTTTTATCCTGAAGCACAGAATAAAAATCCTTTTTAATCGCCTTGAAAGAGAGGTGCAGTGAATATGCGATCCCCTGGGCATAGTAAAAGTTGTTATCAACCTCATACCATGGAACCACTATGTTTGTTGTGTCTTCACTTGTAACATCTTTATCATAATTTGATGCAGGTTTAACAGCACGGGATGGCCTGGCCGCGCTGACCAGTTTTGTGTTTACCCCTCCCATAAGTGAGAGATACTGGTCCAGCAGCTGAACCAGGTTATCGGCCCTTGGAAAAAATGTTGATTGGCCTGATATTAGATTTTCATAATACATCCCCAGACTTTTGTAACCCTCTTCCCACTTGCTCTCCGAAGATGGAAACATCCATTTGTACGGGTCGTTTGAAAATGAGGTGAAAGCCTTCTCAGCGTATGGGTCAAGCTTGTCTGTTGTTCGCATGCGGGTAAGGTTATCCCTTAAAACCCTTGTGTTGTAACGTACCACCTCAAGCATTCCAAGCTGGAAATTGGGCATGTTATCCAGAAATATGGTTGGCCAGAAAATATCATTGGGAAGCCATCTACCCTTCATCTCTTTAACAAGTGACTGGTTTGCCTTTACAAAGTATGCCCCTTTCTTACCGCCGGGGATATCTGTAAGCTCCACCGGATCAGGCTTTAAAGAGTTTCTGAACATTACAAACAGGATAAAAATCAGGAGAAGAAGAACAATCAAGATGATTATGCAGATGGTTTTATTTTTCTTTTCCCCAAAAAGGGCTGGAAAAGACATTTTACTGGACATTATTTCCTCCATGGTTGAGTGTAAATCGTTCGTTACTATAACAGAAGCTATAGGGATTTTCCTTAAAAATCTTATCATGCCATTGATGGCGCAAAATGGTGCTTATGAATGGCTGTGAAAGCCATCATTCGGTTTTTTTATACTATTCAATTATTTGAGCTCTTTTTTTAACCAACTGAATAAATTAATGTAATTATATGGTACGGTTTATGCTTTTGTAAGGCATATCTAAAATTTCAAACAAATTTAAATGGAGATCAATATGAAAAGCAAAGTCAAAGAAAAAGGCAGAAGCTATACTATCAGAAATAGAAATAAATGCAGACAGTAACAAGATCCATGCGGATAGCCCTACTGGTTTCAATTCAAATCAATCGTGGTCTGTAAGTTACCATATTATGGCGCCGATAAAATTAAATCTTAATATATCTGCTCTGAATGGCGGGATCAGGTTTTTGGTGCCCGAAAAATATTCAGCAGATCTTAAGGCCGGGGCAGTTAACGGCGGCATACACATCGATTTCCCTGTAACCTTCAAAGGGTGGATCACGAAAAACATAGAGACCAGGCTGGGTGAAGGAGGAGCATCTATTTCATTAAAGACTGTCAATGGTGGCGTGAGAATAGAGAAAAAGAAGTGAAGATTAATATGTGTTAATTAAAGTTAATAAAACCTAGTAATTAAAATTTAAACGACTTTTTTGGGGCACCTTTGCAGGTGCCCTTTTTTATGAATTTGTCACTTCGAAAAACAGGATTCCCTGATCAAAAAACATGTTTCCATCTGTAAAAAATTCTATTTTTTACAGAGTTGGATCAAGGTTAACATTTATTAGCATAATGTCATTTCTACAGGTTGTGATAATTATCTTACATGTCTCACAACATACTG
>Ga0123334_1002093_pt1 | contig 23521 bp, 20 predicted proteins | sample BiotimSIPDNA_FD_89706 | JGI IMG/M metagenome (GOLD analysis project Ga0123334, IMG submission 89706) | Anaerobic biogas reactor microbial communites from Washington, USA - Biogas_R1 time_0 SIP DNA | ecosystem: Engineered > Bioreactor > Anaerobic > Unclassified | place: Washington, USA... | reverse complement strand
AACTACATTGTGTGTTGTCCTGTTTATGAGGCTTAACAAAAACGCAACAGAATCTGTCAGGAAAATTTCCGTTACCGACAGAGGTAAATCATGAGTGTAAAAAAGGCAACATTCTCTCCGGCCATGTTTACTGTCACGTTGGTTTTTTTCTATTTACCATTGATTATCCTCATTCTGTTCTCATTCAACAGTTCCAAAACAATGAACTGGTCCGGATTTTCACTTCATTGGTATAAAGAACTGTTTTTCAACTCACGGGCTTTGTGGCAGTCATTCGGGAACAGTGCTGTTATCGCATTGACATCTGCAACTATCGCAACAACAATTGGAACACTGGGTGCCATCGGAATATACTGGTATAACTTTAAATTCAAAAAGGTACTTCAGGTTGCGACGTTTATGCCGCTTGTTTTACCGGAAATTATCATAGGTGTGTCGCTATTGATATTTTTTGCTGGAATTAAATTAAAACTAAGCTTATTTACAATACTTCTGGCCCATACGACATTTAACATTCCCTTCGTTCTACTAATTGTCATGGCCCGTCTTGAAGAGTTTGACTTTTCGATCATTGAAGCAGCGTATGATCTTGGGGCTACCGAAATTGATACGTTATTAAAAGTCATTATTCCGGTTACATTCCCCGGTATTGCCTCGGGTTTCCTGATGGCTGTAACGCTTTCGCTTGAGGATTTTGTTATTACTTTCTTTGTTGCCGGCCCGGGTTCGTCAACACTACCACTCCACGTTTATTCAATGATCCGGTTCGGTGTTTCTCCTGTTATCAACTCGCTATCTGTTGTGATCATTGCAGGAACCATTCTCGTAGCTTTCTCAACCAGAAATATTCTAAAATATTTAGTTCACAAATAATATTAAGGAGAGGATATGATTCGCGTTCTCATTCTTACCATGATTGCCTGTCTTCTTGTATTTGCCAGTTGCGGTAATAAAAACGACAGTGCGCAGACATCAGGGACAGACAAACAAAAACTGTACATTTACAACTGGACTTACTACATACCTGATGCAGTACTCAGAGAATTTGAAAAACGTTTTAACGCAACGATTGTCTATGACATGTATGCATCAAATGAAGAGATGTTTGCAAAATTAAAAGCCGGTGGAACCGGATACGATATCGTTTTTCCATCAGGAGATTATGTTTCTATCATGATCCGGGAAAAAATGATTGAATCTATAGACAAATCAAAAATTCAAAACTTTTCCAATCTTGACACGTCAGTACTTAAAAAAATCACCTATGACCCGGGTTGTACTTACAGCATTCCCTATATCATGGGCACAGCAGGTATATCTGTAAACAAAAAACTGGTTGGGACGTATGAGAAAAGCTGGGACATTTTTAATAAAAAAGAACTTAAAGGAAGGGTAACGCTTCTTGATGACATGAGGGAAGTACTGGGAGGGGCGCTTAAAACGTTAGGTTACTCTGTAAATTCAATAAATCCGAATGAACTTGCACAGGCGAAAAACGTTGTTCTTAAATGGCGGGAAAACATCGTTAAATTTGATGCTGAAGCATTCGCCAAAGGATTTGCCGCAGGAGAGTTTTATGCTGTTCACGGCTATGCAGAAAACGTGTTCCTTGAACTTGATTCCAGCCAGCGTAAGGATGTCGAGTTTTTCATCCCGAAAGAAGGCAGCGCTATGTATATGGACAACATGGTACTGCTTAAGGATGCAAAAAACAAGGAACTTGCCTATAAGTTTATGAACTTTATTCACGAACCGGAAATCTTCGCTCAGGTAGTCGATTTTCTTATGCTGCCGTCAATAAATGTACCGGCCAGAGACGTGCGCAAAGTAACACCAAACTACGAAATCGATGACCTTGCAAATTCTGAATTTAAAGAAGACCTCGGACAGCATCTTGAGCTTTACAATTCTATATGGAATGAAATCAGGATCGGGAAATAAGCATACCGGCCAACAAACAACGATTCAAGATACAACCAGTTTTCAACATAAATTATGAGCCGCATTCCGGCTCATAATTTTGAAAACGTAAAAGTGACATTCCATCCGACAGATTCCTGAGAAATCAGAAACTTTGAAAAAAACGGTTCAATTGAAAACGTATTCCGGTTTGCCCAGACAGGCAGCCACGACAAACCGTATGATGTCTTCATGGTGATACTTTCAACTACCGGATGTTTTACAATAATGGAAACAGGTTTACCCCATGGTACCGACATTGTTCTGTAAAAACCGTTTTTCCAATCCATCGTTTGCGCGATCGAGATGTGAGTGGTATCAGTACATACAAAACCGGGATTATCCGGAATTGTCAATGGCAGGGAAAGTTGACAGGAAACATCCCCCTTATTCAATGGAAAAAAAGGATGCACAAACCATCGTACCGGAATTGGAAGAGTACCGGTGTTATGTAAATTCGTCATCACCGTACATCCGGAGTTTCCAAGAATTACCTTTTTTGTCAAATAGTAACTGTACCCTTTAAACTCCGCACGGGTTGACATCTCTGTAAAATCTGAATTCTGAACAATGTGCCATTGACAAGGTGCGACAACGACCGGATTCCATCTAACATGAAACGGTGTTGTTTCACTTGACCGGAGAACATCACCAACACCGATGACATGCACATTCTCTCCAACCTTTGCAATGGAATATCCAAGAGCAGTTTCAAAAACATCCGGAATTCCCTGACCATCAAAAACCGGTGGATAAGCATCAGGATACTGGGGGCCGGAAAACAACGGCCCATATTCCACACTGTCAAGTTGCCATATATACCCACCCCTGCAATACCTCGATCCAAGATACTGAAGATCCTTTTCCGGGTGGAGAATACTTATTTTAAGTAAGTGATTTGTCAAATACAACATGGATAAACCAACAGTACAAATAGTGCGGCTTAAGATAACAATTCGTAATACTACCGGCAGGTCAGGTTTGCTATATATTAATCATGGCATCAGACAATCAAAACAGAATGGTACCTGAGTCACCCTGAAACACCGATACACTAAAATATCTCTTTCACTGCTATAATAGAAATGCCAATGCCACTGCACCGATTATCGCGAATAATGCTATCGTAAACGACACAGAGAAGAAAAGAATCTGTTTTCTTTTCCGCTCACGTTCCCAACTTTCCGCCACATCGCAAACTACTTTGGTATTCCGGCCTGATGACCCCTTATTATTTGACAATGAAGTATAATTATTGTTGTTTGGTTCAATAATTGATTTCATATCAAACGACATCGTTTCCTCGAGATACTCATTAGGGTCTGATTCACGGTGATTATTTTTGTAATAATCAACGGTACTGCGCTTAATCTCAAGGTATTTTGTCTCTTCTTCAGCTTCCGGTACCGGAAATCCAAATTTAGTTCTGGATGAAGCCGACATATTTTTGCTATTTGGAATCATTGACTGACCTTTTTCTGCATTTTGTAAATTTGTTGTTTCTTCTAGTTCTGTGTATTTACCCACAGCAAAGAAAGAGTTTGCCTGATTTTTGCTATTTAACTGTTTTTCATCTTCCATTCTTTTTGCATCTGCTATTTTAGTCCACGTTCCATCATACAGGACTTCACCGGCTTCGAGATGCATCATGAAACTTCGTTCACGTTCGATCTTTTCATTTATCGTAATCCAGTTTCCCTTTTCATCAACTACATAGCCATCAATAACCTTTTTCCGTATCTCTTCGGGAATATCCTTCATAGACAAAATTCCTTATTAAAAATATGACAAACTGTCAGGGTCAACAAGAAACAAGCCTTTTACCGGAGGTTTCGGTTGCTCCCCCGTTCTTACAGGACTGTTTTGTCGCTCCGTGTTAGTTTTTTTTATACCACCAAGCGCCTGCGGTTTCTCTTTTTGTACAGGCTCAGGTATCATGTTAGTACCGTTCATACTTTCACTTGATACTTCATTTGTAGTTGATTTTTCATCAACCGGTAATGATATTTTCTTTTGATTCCTTTTTTTTCCCGAACTATCGCCTTTCATGATAGCTTTTTCAGCATCTGTCGGAACCCGTTGAGGATTCAGCATGAAAAACTGTTCATACTCGCCTGCAGCCTTCTTCAGATCATCGATCTTTCTGTAAATATCTGCAGAAAATTCATAGGGAGTTATATTCCCTTTGTCAATTTCTTTTAATTCCGAAAAAATCCGAAGCGCATCGTCATCATCACCCCTGAGCATTTTTCCAATCGCTGTAGTTGTCAGTGTCGTACGATGCCTCTCTTCCCCAAGAAGCTTCTTGAAATACCAGACCGTCGCACCGCAAGCAAGAATTGCAAGGAGCGAAACAATAAACGCTATTACCGGAAGTGTGTTTTGACCTTTTCCGGTCCGATTGATCTCTTCGGACAGATCCGTGCTTCGCAGTTTTTGCAACTGTATAACTGCATAGCCACACTCATTTGATTCAGGAAACTCCATTATCAATTTCTCGTATGCATGTACTGCACTGGAGATCTTCTTATCAATATAATGTAATTTGTAGGCAGTTTCATATAATTCTAAAGGGGACAATTCCATGTAATCGTTTTCCTATGATACCGTGAATACCGGAATGTTTCATTCCCTGACGGGCACAGTACACATCCGGCATATTCGTGATTATCGGCCTTTTTTTACATTTTTCAATAGTGATTTGATCTGCTTATCTGACATCGTTTTTTCAGACTGCGCAGGTGTATACCGACTACAAATAAATTTTTCATCACCACCAAAAGAGACAACACCAGCTGACCCGCCACTTTTTTTGGCCCTGAATTCACTGCAGCCCTGTTTCATCTTACAATTGAAACAGGAACCTTCCTGATCTCTTTTCAGGTGCGAGTAGCCTTTCTTCTCAAGGTCGCCATCACGTTTCCGCATCTCTTCTGCAGATGCAAGTGAGCGATTTTTTGCAACAAACCGTTCATGATCGTAATCAAAATTCATTCAGAACCCCTTACTGTGAATACACTAAACATGCAGCCACACTTTAAAGTATTCCAATTTTGCTATTAGTAGTAAGATCCATTCAATCACAGGATACTAAAAAACTCCTGTATTTCATTATTATTTAATCCATAACTAGTGCAATACTGCAGGAAACAAATACCTGAATTTGAAAAACTATATACTACGAAATGCTTAACGTATTATTAAAAATAATCAATTACAGAGCTGAACAATCAGTTTTCTGTAAATTTCTTGATTCTCTCTTTAAACTCATGGATCAGATCAGATGCGTTTAACGAGGACGGGATAATAAGCGGATGGAAATCAGGATTTCGTTCCAGAAAGTTACCGATCAGTTCTCTTTCGAATGGATCAGACGGATCAGAGTCAGGTTGCGTATAAAAATAGTTATTCAGTTCAGCATCAATTACAGCCGATGGCTCGGCAACACAGCTAAATGCTTTCATAACGACATTACGCTTTGCCGAAACCCAGATAGTGAGTACCATTGATCGTTGAGTGTGTGGTAAAAACAATATACATTTTTCAGGTATTTCTGATACTTTACGTGTCGTATTCCTGCGAATACTGGGATTATGCTTATGTATCAGCCGGTGTTCAAATAGTTCACATTCCAGCTCCGAACCACACCGGTGAGCATCAAAGCTGACCGTCTCTACGGCAATTCGTTTTTTACTGCTATCACTGAATTTTCGAAAATGACTGGTTATAGATTGATGAAGATCTTTACATTTTGATATGAACAGATATTTTCCGGTATAGTCCTTTAGTCCATAAACACCGGGAGCCTGAGGCAGACTATTAATCTCCTGTAACGAAAAATGTTTTCCTGCAATTATCTTTTCTGTAGTCAACATTACCGCATGATCAAGTTCATTTCTGGTATTTATATTCTTTTCTTTCAGCATCTTCAATGCATCAGAAACTATTGATGCAAACTGTTTTGCCTGTTCAGGCGGAGAGTCCGGTACGTGAGTGTTACCGGATATTCCTGATATATGTGACAACGAACCGTTATCTGGAATGTCAATTGATAGTGCATGAAGGAGATCGTCAAATAACAGTATCCTGTTTTTATCGGTAAGAACATCATTTTCAAATTGTGCATTGAACCGGTATGTATCGTCATACGAAAACAGTACCGGAATTTTTTCAGAAAGTATCGAGACAACCTGCACCAGACGTGTCTCAATGCTGTCTGCGGTCAGATCAATTCCAGACGGATCAACACCCGCTACAGCAGATAAAGGTTTATGAAGCCACACATCACAGCAGAATTGAGGATACGGAAACAGATCCCAGACAGCTATGTAATTCAACGTATCGCCTTGTGAATCAGCAAGCATATAAACTATACAAAGAGGTAATTTGTCAAACGTAATTTCGGCATCCCCCCTTGATTCATCAAATACCCAAAGACCATCCGGATTAAGCACGCACCGTTTATCACCTGCAATTATCCCGCTAATAGCCGCTTCTGCAAATTTCACTGGCGGCTTTTTAAATTTCAAAAAGCGTTCTGCAAGTTCGACAGATGAAACCCCTGTCTTTTCTATCCGAACATACTCAATTATTGAATCAACCATTATGTAGCCATTCTCCGGAGTAATCAATATTTGTTCCCACCAAACAATCTGATTCTTAATATGATGTTCAGGAACACAGAATATGGGAATTTCTCAATGTATGAATATACTTTATTTTCACATTCCAATTGCATATTATCATGAAAACCGCGTGCTTGTATTTCATTGACAATATTCCACAGTGTGATCGCCGATAACACCTGTATCCGGCAGTATATTTACATGTAAGACTACAGTTTACTGACCCAAGCATCGACATCTTTACAATTATTACAGAATTGCATACCAGAGTACCACACATCATTGGCGTTATGTTGCTTTTCAGAATAGTAGTATACAAAACAGACTAAAGTTGACATTTTCAGTAAAAGCAACAAAATCTTGCAAAAATGAAAATTTGTGATTATATTATACAGTCAAGAACACATCTCATGACATTTCTTACCAATAACACCTGTCAAAGCTCATACAGTGTATGGACATTCTTATACAGCGTATCGTTTCTGTTATCGTTATATTTAACTTACTGGAGAGGAGTAAGAAATGGCAGCTATCACAAAAGCACAACTGGAAAAACTTCAAAAGAAATTTATAACCGATGCGGCAATTGGTGAACAATTTGGAATAACACGCCAGGCAGTTCATCAGCTTCGCAAGAAGTTTGGCCTCGGGTCATCCCTAAAAGACAATCCCCAAAGAAATCAGAAAATTGTCAAGGCCTATGAAAGTGGCGAATCCGGTACTGCCCTTGCAAAGAAATACAAACTATCAATTTCTCAGACCTACCGTATTATCAATGATAACAGGAAACCTGCAAAAAAAACCAAAAAAAGAAAAAAATAGAACTCCCGGCCAACTCTGCCATCCGTAAAGGACGTACGATACATGCACGTCCTTCTATTTTGATTTATACTGCTGTTAATCAGCTTAAAAAGCTAACTGATGTTTTGCTAATTCAGGCGCCATTCATTAATTTATACCATTAATTGCAAAAATATGAATAAAACGGGAACGATTCAGCGTACATCCTTGAATGTGTTCTCCACACAATCAAGGTACTTTGCAATAGCATTCAGCCAGAACAGATAAACAATGACTCAACCTGCAAACCAACAGCAAAAGCCTCTTGCAAAATCGCTTACTATCGCTACAGTTATCATGATGAGTTCGGTCCTGCTGAGCAGAGTAGCCGGTCTTATACGGGAACAGGTATTAGCCTATCATGGTGGTACATCAGGCGATATGGATGCTTATGTTACAGCGTTTATGATTCCGGAACTTCTGAATCATTTTCTTGCTGGTGGATTTTTGTCAATTACATTTATTCCGATATTCCAGAAACACATTTTAAGCGGTAACAGGGATACCGCCTGGAAATCGATGTCCAACCTTCTTACAATTGGTTCAATTGCCTTCATGGTTGCAATCCCGCTCTTGATATTCTTTACCGCTGACATTCTCAGGATTATGAGTAATTTCTCATCAGTATTTGGCGTTAAAGGAAACCTTGTTGCAGATCCGGGCCAGACGGCATTGACTATACGGCTAACACAGATCATCCTTCCGGCGCAGATACTTTTCTACTGGGGTGCTTTTTTTTCAGCAGTTCAGATGGCAGAGCACAAATTTTTTCTTCCTGCACTGTCACCACTATGTTACAACTTCGGTATTATTCTGGGTGGAGTTGTGCTTGGCCCTGTTATAGGCATTGAGGGATTTGCGTGGGGAGTGCTATTTGGTGCACTCCTTGGTAATATCCTTATACAACTTCCCGGCGCTTTACAATGCGGTTTCCGGTATAAATTCATAATAAATTTTAAGGATCCGGACTTTACCGATTACATAAAAAAAACGGTACCGCTTATTCTTGGCCTTGGAATGGTTTTTTCAAACGAGATTTTCTTTCGTTTCTTCGGCAGTTTTCTTCCTGAAGGATCGACATCAAGTATAAATTATGCACTTCGCACCATGCTGATTGCAGTCGCAGTTTTCGGACAGGCATCAGGTGTTGCATTTTTCCCTTACTTGTCAAAAATGGCTATTGAACGTGAATTCAGTAAAATGGCCGGGCTATTAAATACCATGCTTTACAAAATAGCTTTATTTCTTCTGCCTCTCAGCGGTATAATGTTTATACTGTCAAAAGAAATTATATCCATACTGTATCAAAGAGGAAATTTTGATGCCGATTCTGTTTCGAAAACATCGGTTGTATTTGGAATTTACCTTACAGGAACGTTTGCATTCAGCGCATCGATGATTGTTTCGCGGACATTCTACGCACTTCAAAATACTCTGCTTCCAATGCTTGTCAGTACACCAATTGCACTACTTTCAATTCCACTATACATAGTATCCGGCAGGCTGTTTCAGGCTAACGGCATTGCTGCTATTGCAGTACTATCGATGACCGTACAATTTATAATTCTTTATCTGCTATGGATCAGACAGTACCGGCTCTGGAATGATGCCATTGATCTTTTAGTAAAACTCTTTAAAGTAGCGGTGGTATGTATCTTCGGTTGCATAGGCGGGTACTACATAAAAGGATTCATTTCCGATGTCATTTCAGGGGACAACCTGATTTACAATATGGTACTATGCATTCTTACTGCGACCCCTGTACTTTTAGCAATTTTCGGCGTGTACGAATTGACAAAAATGCAATCACTAAAAGAATCTATCAGGGGATTATTAAAGAAAAAATAAACACCCATCCTCTGGCGTTCACACGGTGCATTCGTTCGACCATTATCGCCCGAAACAGTGATTATCTACTCTCTTGCTGGCAGGCCCTGCTTAAGAGCGCGGAAAATATCTGACGCTTTTTTCATGTGAAGAACATCATCTGCGAGCTCCGCAGCATCATTTGAATCAATCAAATTTAGAATTGCCTGAACTCTTGGAATAAAAGAAGCCTCAATGGTCATTTCCTTTACCCCGATACCGGTAAAAAACGGAAGGTACAACTCATTATGGGCCATGTCCCCGCAGATTGAAATGCTTTTCCCTTTTGTAATCGCAGCATTTACAACTGTTTTTATTACCCGAAGCACGGCAGGGTGGTGTGGTACGTAATATGAAGCGACCTTCTCATTTGTCCTGTCAACTGCAATCATGTACTGTACCAGATCATTTGTACCGATAGAAAAAAAGTCCGCTTCCGCTGCAAGATCATTTATAACCGGAATTACTGATGGCACTTCGATCATCATACCTATTGCGGGATTGCGGTTGTATTGCATTTTTTTCTGTTTCATCATTTCAATACATTCATATACCGATTCACGTGCCTCAATAAATTCCTCATATGATGAAATCATCGGAAACATGATACGGATTTTTGCATTGGCGCCAGCCCGCAGAATCGCCCGGATCTGCTGGTGAAACAATTCCTTGTTTGACAAGGAGAATCTTACCGAACGCATCCCGAGAAATGGATTCTGTTCCTTGCTTCCCTCATAATACGACAACACTTTATCGCCACCGATATCAAGTGTCCTGAACGTTATCTCCTTACCAGGCATACTTTCGGCAAGTTGTTTATAAACGACGTACTGCTCCTCCTCTGATGGAAAATCTGCACGAATCAGAAATGGAAACTCCGTACGATACAAACCAACACCTTCACTTTTAACCTCATTGGCAAGCTTTAAATCAGAAAGCAAATTTATGCTTGCGAGCAGACGAACCTTCCTGCCATCTTTTGTAAATGTCTCCGGTTTGATATGATATGATTTAACCTTTGCATTTTTCCTGTTTTCGTCACGTTCGTTAAATGTTTGAACAATTGATTTTGCAGGATTAATGTAGAAATTACCGACTTCCGCATCAAGCAGCACCAGCGTTTCGTCGGGTATTGACAGAAGCCGTGGAGAATCAACAATAAGCATCGGAATCTTTAGCGACCGGGCCAGAATCGACAAATGCGACGTAACACCGCCACTTACCAGTACTACACCCTGAACATTCTCTGATGACAATTTAAGAATATCTGACGGAAACAATTCCTGGGCAATAACAATATGATCTTTACAAAAGCATGTATCCTTATACTCATCAATCAGATTACTTAAAATCCGTATACAGACATCATGGATATCCTGTACTTTTTCCCGAATATAGGCATTTGATCCAAGCGAAAAAAGATTTGTATAATGACGCGCCACACTGATAACTGCGTTTGGTGGTTCAAGCCCCTCCTCGATTTTCCTGATCATCGAGCCGGTAAATTCCTTATCTTTCAATAGCAGCAGATGTGCCGTAAAAATCAATGATGCTACATCAGACAGTTTTTTTTCTACACTTGCCTGAAGTTGCTCAAGCTGTTTTGCCGTTTTAGCAACCGCAGTTTTAAAATCCTTAAGTGTATAGTTTCCGGGATACTCTTTATTAAACAGTGCATCCGAAGCTCTCTCTTTGTCAAAAACACGGGATGGCGCATATGCATATCCTTCTGATGCCACTTTCCCCTTTTGTAGTTTCAACTGACGCACCGGCTTCTTGTCTCCCGGCCCGGCAGTGATTTTTTGCGAGATAATCAGTCGTGCCATCTCAAGTATACTGGCAAGCTGTGATGCCACCGCGCGAAGCGTTACAATATCATTATCATTAAAAACATTCGCTTTCTTTCGCTGTATAACAAGTACACCGATTCTTGAAATAGCCCGTAAAATCGGAACAGCCAGAAATGCGTCATATAACTCTTCATTTAATCCGGGAAAATGTTTGAATTTTGGATTCTCTTTACCAACATTCTCAGAAACCGGCCTCTTTTCCTTCAGCGCAAGCCCTGTCAGGCCTTCACCAATTTTTAAACGTACATTGTTTACCGCAGATTTACTAAGGCCATGTGTTGCCCTGAGAACCAGTTCCGTAGCCTCATCATCGTAAAGATACACACTACAGACATCAGCGTTCATGTGCCGTGCGACCATCTCAACTATGCGTTCAAGAAACGATTCGATGCTTTCCGAGCCTGTGAAAGCCTCATTAAGCTCACCAATATCACATATCAACTGAATATCATTCATATACAAGCTTTCAGAAAAGTGCCTTTTGGCATGAATAGCTGTAGTGCATCCTGCTTCTAAAATAATTAAATTGACGTTCAAATGTAAAAAAAGCCGATCCAATTGTCTGGACCGGCCGTAATTTTCAAACGTACCTATTTAAAAAAAATATTTATCGTCTGCCAAATTTGATTTCTGTATCACTGGTTGCTTCAGAAGAGTTCTCGGATGATACATTTTCGTTTGTACCGGACTCATTCTCCGAACCTTCACCGGTATCCCCTTCCTTCAACATACGTCTTTTGACAAGAATCTTTCTTCCGTGCTGAAGATTATCATCATTGTCATCCTGGGTACTATCAGATGTTGATGCCGATTCGATTGAAGCACTTGTGTTCTGAATTGATTCCTGAACCGGTGACTGAACCTGATCCTGAACAACTACATTCTGATTTTCAAGCTCCGGTTTTTCCTCTGTACTCACTGCCGGGGTATCAAAGCTTAATGGTTCACGGGATTTATTACGTTCCTGCCAGTTATTATTTCTGCGGTCACGATTGTCGCGGTTGCGGTCCTGTCCATTACCTTGACGATGATCACGATCCCTGTTGCCACCTCTTCTATCACCACGATCACCACGATCACCACGATCATTGCGATCATGGCGATCACCACGCACTTCACGACGATTCGGGTTTTGATTCTGATTCTGATCTTTCGAAAGATTTTCGTGAACTTTGCGACGGGCAAACTCCTGATCACGTTCTGCGTTTTTAAGCTTCAAATTGATATCACGAAGTGACTTTTCCACAGTATCAACAGAGCCGGCAGCAGGAGATTGCGCCTGCTGTGATTGTGACTGGCTTGTTCGTGGAGGACGATTATCGTTTCCTGGTCTTCTGTTGTTCTGATTTCTAAAATCTCTGTCTTTTCTCTCCTGCTGTGCTTTTTCAGCAGATGAAACTAACTGACCCACTTTTTCGCCCTGATCGCTTACTGTCTTCTTAAGTGATGATACTTTTGCGATCGTAATAATTTGCAGAATAACGACAAAAATTGTCGCGATAATTACTGCTAATTCCATGTTAACGTCTCCATAAATGTTTAATTATCAGTGCATAATAATTGAGTCTTTTAATACGCGCGGCGATCTCAATTCCGGTTTATGCAAAAAAAGTTAAGCGCGTTTCATTTCTGTTCATGCACTTGATGCTAAATTCAAAGATGTCTAATACCCGCATGATCAACAATTCAAACTTTTGCCGCCTACCCCCTTTCGATAGTAAAGAATCAGACCTGCGTTGATTCTTTAACCTATATTTTTTTTGTAAACTGTTGATCCAGTGTGTTTAAATCGTTGACAATAGTAGAAACAGACTGAATTCTTTTATTAAGCAGATACAATTTACTCCAGATAAAGAGTAGTGTTAATACAAATAAAAAAAATATTACAATCCAGATTATGGTAACAATTTCCATGGGTATATCTCAGGAAGGCACATAATTACAGGGTATGTAGTTACTAACACATTTTTTACCTGACAGCACTGAATATCTGAATTTCATTTTCCTACTTTTGCCATGATTTTTACAGGCAAATTCATTCACACCGGACAGACCCGGATCGTTGTGTATGCTGACACATAAAACATTGTCTGCATCACCACGCATCCTTTATAACATAAATTACGCCATCAACCTGTTCAAGGCTGATTCGTTAACTGCGCAACAGTCTTTTAATATGCTGCGGAAGCAAAAACGCCCCCGTATGTACGTCGTCGTTATAATAATTACAGCACTCGGCAATCGATTCATAACGCGATTTTTCAAAATTATCAAAGACACTTTCATTCTTGGTACATGCAAGAAAACTACAGATTCCCTCAGGAAATGATTGCATCGAACAGATATATGGTTTTGTTTTCTGGAATAACGCAGAAGCGCTCCGGTAGGTATTTCGCAAAAACTCACCATTGACAGTAGGAGAATATGTCTGAAATACCACAACCCCGTCATCGTCAAGTCGTTGTGCAACAATTGAATAAAAATCTGCTGTTTCAAGCGAACCGACAGGCCCGCCCGGATCGTAAGAATCAACGATAATGACATCGAACTTATCTGCGTTTGATTTCAGATAGTTATATCCATCATCGTATACGACCTGCGCTCTCGGATCATCAAATCCTTTTGATAAATCTGAGAAAAAACGTTGTACGGTATCGGTAACCATCTTATCAATTTCAACAATCACCACCGATGTAACCGTATCGTGTTTCAGTACCTCCCGCAAACACCCGCCATCACCACCGCCGATAATACAAATCCGCTGTGGTTTTTTCATCATCAACATCACCGGATGAGTCATCATTTCGTGGTATATGTCACTATCGTATTCTGTCAGAACAACAGTTCCCCCAAGACACATCACCATCCCGAAACTATAGGTATCGAAAACCTCAATTTTCTGAAACGGACTTGAGTCACAAAAAACAGCGTGTTTTGCGCGAATGGTAAGTCCGGACATTCCATGGATCAGATTTTCGATCCAGAGTGACGATCCACTCTCCGTGGTAAATTTTATAAGGCTGTTCATGCTCACCTCACAAGTGTTAAGTTTTCGGCCATTTTTGGCCGCGACAGCCAAAGGCAATCAGATATTAAAGAAAATACGTTTCACTTAATCAACGACTACAATCTTTGCTTTAGGGAAGCCGTTGAAATTTGATGCACTCGCTGTTGTATATGCTCCCATAGATTCAAAAATAAGCATCTCCCCGATTTCAAGCAATGGCAGACTTATATTTTCGTAAAGGACATCAATAGAATCGCATGTCGGACCTGCCAGTACAGAGTTAAAACGTTCACCCGTACGTTCAAGAAACATCGGATAATCCGCATGATCATACATTTTACCTGAAAATGATCCGTACACACCTTCATCAAGATAATACCACCATCTTTCATTTCGTAAAGATCGGCCCATCACCTTTGTTGCAAGTGTCATCGTCGGACCACTGAGAACACGACCCGGCTCAGCAATGATCCGGTAACTTGAAAAATAGCGATCAAGATAATCAACAATCGGCTGACAGAACTGTGCCATTGGCAACACCGGAGTCAGATAATTGATTGGAAAGCCGCCACCGATATCAATTACTTCAATATTGATCCCCTTCAGTGCTGCTTTTTTACAGATATCACGGCAGTATTCAAGTGCTTCGATATACTTGAGCGGACTCTCATTTTGCGAGCCGGCATGAAAGCTTATACCACCGACATTTAATCCGAGTTCGTGTGCTTTAATAATCAGATCCCAGGTTTTTTCGGGTACCACACCAAACTTTGCACTCAGATTGACAAGGCAGCCTGGATTCTGAATACTCATTCGTATTAAAAGGCGAAGTTTATCTTTATAAGGAATGAATTTATACAGTTCATCCTCATTATCCGCAACAAACCATGGCATACCATACTCTACGGCATAACGTATGTCACTGTCGCGCTTGATCGGATGTGTATGAATACATCTGTCCGCGCTGATATCACAGCTTTTAAGAATGTCAATCTCGCCATTTGTACATACATCAAAGAACGCATCTTCTGTATTTAAGATCGACACGATTTCCCTGGTCGCGTTCGACTTTACAGCATAATAAAGATCAACCCCCGGAAGCGCTGCTTTAAGATTACGATAACCATCCCTGAGCCTGCTTTCGGACAAGAATAAAACCGGTGTCCCGTGTTGGGCAACCAATTCCTGGATTTTAGAAAACTCCATACTTGCTCTACTTAATACTCCTTACCTTGAATCATGAAATGAAATCATCAGGAAAATCGGGTTTGGCGTCTGTGATAACTCTTGCCGACCTGTCTTTCAATATCTGGCTTATATAGGGAAACTCCGCCTGCATTGAAATATGTGTGGCGCCATTATACACACGTAAACCACTCAGATTGTTTTTAGCCAGCCGTCGATCGATAACGGATGGTTTGATCAATGATGCGTTTATCTTTTCTGAACTGATTGTGACCGACCACAACACAGCATACATGTGAATATACAAATAAAAAGGATTTACATTAGTAAAAACACTGCGCAGTGTTTTCTGAATACACGAAAACGCCTGAGGACGTGAGACCGGAGATTCCGAGTGCATAACAAAAATGCCATTTTCATTTCTGAATGCTTTTTTTACACTCCGGTAAAATTCCCGTGTATAGAGCATCCGTGATGGCCCGAAAGGATCTGTCATATCCATGATGATAACATCAAACCGGCCCTTGCAGGATTTCAGAAATCTGCGACCATCAACAATATTGATCGAAACCCGCGGATCATCAAAACACCCATCATGAACTGATGTCAGATATTTTTTTGAAAACTCAATCACGCCATCATCAAGCTCCGCGATTTCTGCACTCCTGACACATTTATATTTGAGTACTTCACGCAATATACCACCATCACCACCACCGATCACCAGAACATGCTGCGGATCGGGATGAGAACACATAGCCGGATGTACCATTGTTTCATGATAATCATAATCCTTGCGTTCTGCCACCTGCGTGATTTCATCAAGAAGCATAACTTTACCAAACTCATCAGTATCAATCAGTTCAATCTGCTGATATTTTGTTTTCTGCTTCAGTAACGATTGCTTGATTGTATAGAAATAGCCAAAATATGGATTCAACGCTTCTGTATACAGCTTTCTTCCGGGAGCAATTCTGCTTATGTTACCTATTCCCGATCGAATATGTTTCTGCATTCAAATATCTCCTGTATCTCCTTTTTAAGAAGGGTTCTAACGCGAGCACCCTCCGCCTTTGACATTTTTGCACTGTCAGTACCAAACAGATAATTCTCCAGTCTCAAACTTTTAAGCATCATCTTTGTATGAAAGATATTATCAGAAACGATGTTGATATCATATGCGGTATACTTATCAAGAATCTCATCTGATACATAATCCTGCACGGATGTTATATCGTGATCGATATATACTTTCCTCCCGTTTACATCACGGGTAAAACCCCGAACCCTGTAGTCCATCAGCACGACATCAGAATCAAAGCTATCAATCAGATAATCAAGTGCGCGTAATGGTGAAATCATTCCACAGGTTGATACATCAATGTCCACCCTGAATGTTGATATACCCGTATCTGAATTATTTTCCGGGTAGGTATGTGCTGCAATGTGACTTTTATCAAGATGCGCAACAACACCATCGGTACCTGCCGTATGATGCCCCTCATTGATAAGTACAGTAACACTTGCACCTCTCGGGATATAATCCTGTGTTGAAATATTAACAATCTTTGCATCAATGATCTTTGTTACGTCCTCTGCAATTGCTCTGAGCTTCTCAGAATTGTAGACATCGTCAATATATTCAAGATAATCAATCTGTGACGCACGGGAACGGGCATAGCAGATATCATAAATATTGAAACTCAGCGATTTCGTAAGATTGTTAAAACCCTGAAGTTTGATTTTGCGTCCACGACATCGATTGATCACCATAACTCCTTTATGATTAAAAACATTGCCAGCTGAAAATAATATTTTTCACACCCGTTTAAAGATATGATTTTTTTTTAATTTTTACTAATACAATAATAGCTCTTTTTAGAGCGTTCTTTGTTTTTATTTTTGCAGCAAATTCGATTCATGGTGAAGCAATACACTGTAATGATACCGCTCCAGGTGATATGATACATCATAGTTCATTGATATATAACGGTTTATACCCCCTATACTTATGCGAGAAATAATTTAGCAGGATTACCTCTGTTCTTTTTCCCGGCTCAATGTTAATTATCATACGGTCTGCAAACAACCTGCTCATATGAATACCTCTGCCACTATCATCCAGTAGTCCCTCTCCGGTAATTTGACGATCTATTTTGTAGAGAACAGTTTCCTTGGTTAATTTACCCTGATAATCAGTTATTGATACCGCATATTTTTCATTGTCATAGCCACATTCCACATAAATATACTCCTGGGGTTCGAGGGTGACATCCGAAAACTCCTGATATTTCTCGGTACCATCATTGAGTGTCGGCGCATGATAAATCGCGTTGGTAACAATTTCGTCAAAGATCAGTTTCATATCCCCCGATGTACCAAACTTATTTTCCAAAACATCAACGACCCGCTCTCTTGCATCACGTGCCTCAAACGACGATTTGATCCAGGTGGAATCAAGTACAGTCATGTCATCATCAAGATATTTTCCCAACCCGAATACATCACCGTTTAGAAGCCCATACACCAGCGCATCAAGTTCTGTGAAATTAAACGGTACTGTTTTAGGAATGATATTTGTAATTGAGTTTTCTTTAGCAACCCTAACGTAGTCATCAACATTATAAGCGGTGATCAGCGCAACCCGTGTATCGGGGTATTTTTTTCTAATTTCTGATAACAGTTTCGGACCGCTGATTCCGGGCATATTGATATCGGAGATCACCAGGTCAAAATGATCTTTCTTAAGCAATTCCCAGGCCTCATCTCCATTATCAGCTGTTCTCACGGTGTACTTCTCCTCGAGAAAATCAAGAAGCATCAGGCGTATGGCCTTCTCGTCATCCACTACCAGAATCCTGTATTTTTTTAGATTAACACTTGAAGACATAGAGAATCCTTTTTTTATTTGCTTTTGTTTTATCCGCTGAAAACTATCACATTGGTTGCAGAGACATTATTCCTCTTTAATTTTTGTACCAGCACTTTCCAACGGCAGTTCTATTGAGAATTTTGTAGTTTCATCAATGGAGTCAAAATAAATTCTACCCCGATGTTCCTCAATTATCCGATGGCTTACACTCAGACCCAGTCCGGTTCCCTGGCCGGCTGGTTTGGTGCTGAAAAATGGATCAAATATTCTTCTCCGGATATCCGGGTTGATACCTATTCCATTATCAGCAATGGTAATAAGCGCTGTTGCAGCTTGTTTCTGTGAACTAACCACAATCCGCCCTGTATACTTCTTCCCTTCAGCTGACATTTGCTGTTTTTTTTCTGTAACAGATTGCATCGCATTAGTAACGACATTCATAATAACCTGATCTATCCGTGAAGGATCACAATAAACAAACGGTAACGATTCATCAAGCATAAATTTTTTCTGAATTTCACCCGCACCTTCAAGATGTACTGCATTTATCGTTTTTATCAGTAACCTGTTGAGATCAACCATAACATACACTGATTCATTTTTCTTTGACAGATGCAACAAGTCTTTCATAATGACTGTTGCACGTGCTGCTGATTCAAGAATTGTCCCGACACGGCTGATACCCTTGTCATTCAGTCCGTATTTCTCAGGTTTTTCAAGAAGATTGACCGCTGTACCGCTAATGCCCGACAATGGATTGTTCATTTCATGCGCAATACCCGCAGTCATCACACCAATGCTTGCGAGTTTTTCTGATCGTATCAACTGTTCTATCATCCGTTTTTCATCGGTTACATCTTTAATAAATTCTATGACATGGATAAGGATTCCCGATGGATCATATACTGGAAATGTTTTTACTTCAAAATACCTGATTTCTTGCGGGTTTTTTTTAATAAATCGTTTATTAACAACAGCTTCACCTGTTTGAAAGGTGACCAGACACGGACAATCGGCACATTGACTATCACAGTTAAAAAACATTTCATGACATTTTTTCCCGAGTATGGCCTTTATTTCGTGTCCAACAAAGCCGGCATATTTTTTATTCACCCTGACAATACTCAGATTATTGTCAACAATACAGATCATGGTGTCGATTGCATCAAAGACCGTCTCAAGCTCCCGTTTACTAACCTGAATTTTTCGGGAGCAGTGTTCCTGTTTTGACTGCTCATCATTTTGATGTTCCATGTTCATTCCTGTTGGTAACTTCGTTGATTTTATAGTATTACATAAAGGCAGGAGGAGTGCAACAGAGAACTTTAAATGACAGGGGAAAAATTGCTATGCTATTTGGTAAAAAAAAAAGCTGCCTCATGAGGCAGCTTTTTATGTATCACAAAAACAAATCAATTACTTATTTTGCAAGAATACGCCACTCTACCCGACGATTCTTTGAGTGACAGTCTTCATCACTACAACCGAAATTAGCAGGGCGTTCTTTACCATACGATGTGGTCTCGACACGATCTGATGAAATACCATATGATGTCAGATAATTTTTTACAGCTTTTGCACGATTTTCACCAAGACCCATATTGTACTCTGATGAGCCACGTTCATCCGCATGCCCCTCAGACATTAAGCGAACCCCATCATGCTCTCTGATAAAGCTTGCGAGTCTCTCAAGGGTACTGATCGCTTCCGGCTTGAGATCATATCTGTCAAACTCGAAATAAACCGGCTGCAACAACGCCTGAAGCTGCTCACTGATATCTTCCACTGGTGGTGGCGGCGGTGGCGGCGGTGGCGGCGGTGGCGGTGGAGGTGGCGGCGGTGGTGGAGGCGGTGGAGTCTGCTCAACCGTTGTAACTTTCTTACTACAACCGGTAAAACTCAGACCCAGTGCAATTACTACGAAAATGGCAATACTAAAAAGTCTTTTCATTAGACCTCCCGCTCTTACTGGGGTGATAATTTAAACGTTAATTTTTCTATTCTAACCACAGACACTACTTACCCTCGTTAATCAAGACTCATACCTCATAAGAATTCAGCTATTTCATAGTGCCGGGGAATCTTTAAAACTACTCCCCGGAGCAAGAAACATCTAAATCAAATTCTTGATCGTTTCAGGCTAATGTGTAATTAAAATATTATTTGAAACCCCTTACTGCAAGTATATTGGAATAATTATTTTACACTTGCATTGCAATACAGCTGCTTTTCTTCAGCGTTGAATTTCCTTAAACGCACCTGTCGGGTTATTGATACTCTGCAGTATTTCAGAAACTGGTGGTTTTCCTTTTTTAGCAAACACTATTGTTCCATCAGGACTAATTACAAAAACAAACCGTTTATTCATTACGGCACCCTTTACGCCATATTCTTTGGCGACTGCTGCATCCTGATCAATTAGTAACGGAAACTGAAAATTATGCTTATCGGTAAATTTCTTATGCGATTTACCGGATGCAGGATTAACACCGAAAACAACAGCATTATTACTGGTAAATGCGGCATGTTCATCACGTATTTCACACAGTTGCTGTGTACACACTGGCGTTTCATCACCTGGATAAAAAATGAGTACGACATACTTATCACCTTTAAAATCTACCAGATTGTGTATAGTACCAGTCTCATCCTCAAGACTGAATAAAAATGCTGCATCCCCAACAGATGGCACTTTTGCAAAAGCCTGGGTAAGTACCAATAAGAGCAGAAGAACAATTGTTCTTTTCATAAAGCCTCCCGTACAGGGTAAATAAATGAAAACAATTAAGAAACGTAACCCGAATATACGTCTGTGCAAAATCAGATATTGCAAAACAGAAATACTCTTCATAAAAATTCAGTATCTGCAAAAAGCAATAAATACCATTATATTCGACATTTCATTTCATGTAAACAGAATTTTAGCCACAGTCTGAATTCGTACCCGTGTTCAATTCTATCCATTCTTTTGACTGTACACCAGCTTTTTGCCCTCACTATTTCTTTTTTACTTCCATTTGTAGTTTTTTATAGCCTAACAATGATTGTTTGGTATAATTAACGAATAACTGTATTTCGCACCCTGGTTTCGATTATCTTAAGATAGTTGCAGTTATAGTAACAAATTATAAATCATTGTATTGACACCTCATCTCTAATGATTTTCAGCTCAAGCTGAGAGCAAGGCGGTCGCCATGAAACCGGAATACAGCATTTTTATCCTTGAGGATGATCCAACAATTCAGTTCAATTTGTTATCACTTTTGCAAAAAAGCGGCCATCACATCGCCGGGATATCATCGAACGGTAACGATGCCCTGCAGCAGATTTCCGAGTGCAATCCACAATTGATTTTTGTTGACATCGGTTTACCGGACATGAGCGGCATCAACATAATAAAAGAACTTTTGAAGGTAAAACCTTATCCAATTGTTGTAATCGTATCTGACGATCGTCTGAATGGTGTAATGGAAGCGTCAGAGGCCGGCGCACTGGCGTATATTGTTAATCCGTTTGATATGGCTCAAATAGAACGGGCACTCATTGTCGCATCAGTGCATTTTCAAAATCAGATGAAAATGATGGATCTCAACAGAAAGCTCATGGAATCTGTTGACCAATGCAACATTGCAGTATCGCAACTCTCCGATGGTGAACAGATGTTCAGAACACTCGCCGAAAACACTCAGGATATTATCATGCGTCATGACCGGAATGGAAAATGTCTCTATGCCAATCCGGCATTTGAACGTGTTACCGGTATTGCTCCATCCAAAGTAATTGGAACCCGATTCTTTTCATTCATTGATGATCCTGATAAACAATGCTACAGTGAAGCCACCCTTCAGAAAATTATTGACAAAGGGACATCAACGCACTTTGAAATATCATTTGACAACTCAGGAAAGGTATTCGATTGGTGGATGGTACCCGAGCTTGACAGTAATAACAGTACCCATTCGGTAATCAGCACCATTCGTGACACATCGGAGTTACGGGATGCCCGTGAACGCCTTTATCAGCTTGAAAAAATGCAGGCAATCGGTCAGCTCGCCGGTGGAATTGCTCATGATTTCAATAATAAACTTGGCGCAATACTTGGTTACGCTGATATACTGCTTGACACCCTTGCCGATGATGACCGGAGAAAAAAGTACGTTGACGCAATAATAAAAGCAGCGCAGTTTGCATCAGATCTTACAACGCAGCTGCTTGCATACGCACGTAAGGGTAAAGCAAAGAACATTCTTCTTGACATGCACCAGATAATTGATGAGCTTGTGAGGTTTCTTTCAAGCTCCTTCGATCGCAAGACTGTACTTGTAAAGAAGCTTGGTGCAGAATCTCCCTTTATCTTTGGTGATCCGCTGTTGTTAAAAAACGCATTTCTCAATGTCGCTCTTAACGCAAATGATGCAATGCCGGATGGAGGAACACTAACATTTGAAACGGATCAGGTAACACTCACTGAAGATTTTCACATGTTTGATTCATCAACACTTTCTCCGGGTTCCTATTTAAAAGTAAGGATCACCGATACTGGTGCCGGCATTACCGATGATGATATTGAACGGATATTTGAGCCATTTTTTACAACAAAAGAAATAGGTAAAGGCACAGGACTTGGACTCCCCGCAGTTTACGGAATAGTGAGAAGTCATGCGGGCCACATTGATGTCAAAAGTGAACAGGGAAAAGGTGCAATTTTTGAAATCTATTTTCCATCAGCAGCATCCGAAGACCTGTTCCGTCAGAAAGAGATTACAATCGGTGAATTAAACGGTCTTCCGACCATACTTGTTGTTGATGACAACGAACTGATCCGTGAAATGGCCGCAGAAATGCTTAACAATTTAAAATACAATGTAATTGTTTGCCGCAGTGGCTACGAAGCTGTCAAGCTATACGGGATTCATCATGCAAAAATCGACCTCATTCTGATCGATATTATTATGCCCGGTATTGATGGGTATGAGACATACACCCAGATGAAAAATATTAATCCCTGGATAAAAGCATTCTTCATTTCCGGGTATTCTATCAGCGAAAAGACCACAAAATTCCTTGCTGAGGGTGTTCTGGGTATTATTCAGAAACCATTCAGAATAAGTGAGATCAAAAATGCACTGGAGATTACACTGCATACAAATCAGAACGTTTCCAATCCAGCTGAAGTGTAAAAGTACATCGTAATTTTTATGCCACTATGCGATGTGCTATAATTTCTGTGCGCTGAACAATTATCACAATCACGTAGCTGTTCATCACAACAGCTACTACGTTTTTATGTTTAATCCCGGTTGCAGGAACTATTTTT
>Ga0123334_1002084_pt1 | contig 23593 bp, 22 predicted proteins | sample BiotimSIPDNA_FD_89706 | JGI IMG/M metagenome (GOLD analysis project Ga0123334, IMG submission 89706) | Anaerobic biogas reactor microbial communites from Washington, USA - Biogas_R1 time_0 SIP DNA | ecosystem: Engineered > Bioreactor > Anaerobic > Unclassified | place: Washington, USA... | reverse complement strand
GGAAGCAGGCATTGAGCATGTGAAAATGGAGAAGAGCATCTGAAGCAATAACAGTTGCCATATCAAGTTGGCAGCTTCTCAGCCCAATTGTCGTGGTATTGAAAAGCAGTAATTTCATGAGTAATTTTCTAACCTGACATACTGTTGTCAGGTTAACCATGATAGGATATTGGAATTAAGGGGGTTGTGCATATGGAATGGAAAGACATGTACCCGCAAATCAATCAGCCAAGCTTTGAAGCTATGGCAGAATATATCGGCGGTGAAGCTAGAGGATTATGGGATTCTCTTTTTGACTACATGAATCGGGCATATGGTGCAAAACCTAAGATGTCCTACAGTGTATGCTCTGGCAAGCCTGGCTGGAATGTTAAATTTCAAAGAAGCGGGCAGTCATTTGGTACGCTCTATCCTGAAGAAGGCTCTTTTTCTGTTTTTATGGTCATCAGCTATAAGCATGAGGCAGAAATGGTGATTTTACGCAACGAATTATCACCTGAAATGCGTGCCCAATATGACAATGCTCAGGATTACATGAAAATGGGCAGGTGGCTGATGTTCCGAATCTGTAACAAGGCCGATCTACGGGATTATAAGCTACTGATGTCTGTTAAAATGAAGCCGAAGGATCAGTCTCCTAAAGCAGCGGAGTAGAACGGCTGAGCGGCACAACTGGGTAGAACAGCTGCGTATAGCAGCTGCGAAAAACCGAGAAGAAGGTATTATCGCATATCAGGTATTATCGCATATCAGGTATTATCGCATATCAGGTATCCTATCATCGGTGCTTATTGTGGCTGCACAATCGGTTGTAAGCAATATGCACTGCTTTGTGCTACAATTTATCTATTTAATAGGGAAATATTCGAGGAATTTGAAACTTATGGCACATTCTTTCGTCTAATATTCTAATACTTCGAAGAGGTCATTTATGGCCTGCTTAGCAAGTGAATTAATTAGCACCGTGAAACTCAGTGGAGCTTAATGAGTACCATACAGTATACCCAAGAGACTAAAGGCCGGATAGAAACCTTTGATAGGAGGAGCTAATAAAATGAAAAGGCTTCATAGAATAAAGTATTGGCATCTCATAATACTTGCTCTGGTAGTTGTCGTTGGGCTATTTGCGGCATATTCGGCAAACAGGGCAAGAGAAAACACGCCTCCATATCAGTTTAGGCAGTCAGTCATGGACGAAATAGAACGGTATATGGAGGAAAACCCAGATGGCGAGGGCGGCAGGGATTATCGGCAGGGTTATTTCTTCCACCTGAACAGCAATGAGAGTATTTCCATATTCTATAACGCCATTAGGAAAAGTATGCCAATGGACTATGAAACCTATGTGGCACGGAGTAATCGTAACAGGAATACTTCTGAGCCACTTGCGTTTATTTTGCCTTGTTTGGAGGAGCAGTTCTACTATTCTCCAAAAAACTTACACTGTTTTGAGAAAGGGCTAGTTTTTGAAATGAAAAAAAAGGACAGCAAAAAGCTCTACGAAATAATCACAAGGCTGAGGTGAGCTATTCCGTAGAGCTATTATTCCTTCTTTCCTTTATCACACATCCAGTATCCTGCTTTGTTACTTATCGCAACTATGCTCCTGGGGATCATCTTAAGCATATAAGCTCACAATTCGGTAACCAACGTTAAAATCAGATGAATTACATAGAAGTCTCGTTTGGTTTTATATTCTCAAGGGCCGGCCCTTCGATGATGTCGCCTGTGTAGGTGAATCTGGATCCGTGACAGGGGCAATCCCAGGACAATTCGGCAGAGTTCCACTTAAGTTCGCAGCCAATGTGTGTGCAGGTGGTGCTGACGATATGCCGCTTTCCGTCCGTATCCCGATACATGCCAACCTTATTGCCGTCGACCTCAGTAATCACTGCCTCACCTCTTCCTATATCGATCTCATTATCTGGGGTGTTGAGCTTGCCGGTAATGTAGTTTTTAGCCACATCCGCATTTTCCATGATAAAGTTTTTCGCAGATGCCACAGGTGTGAAGCGGGATGGGCTGTATACCTGCTCCCATGGACTTTCACCATGTAGGATTAGATCGGAAATTATCATTGCAGCGGCGGTGCCGTTACTCATGCCCCATTTTTCATAGCCGGTGGCTACATATATGCTGTTTTTCCCGGAGGTCATAGAGCCTATTATTGGTATTTCATCCATGGCGGTATAGTCCTGAGCAGACCATTTGTAGGGCGCATCGATAATAGTGAAATTTCTGTTGGCGAAATCCATCACATTTTCATAATGCTTGTGCAGATCATCCCCATGGCCTGTCTTATGGTTCTCTCCACCAATAAGGAGCAGGCTGTCATTGTCACTGGTGTGCATACGCAGGGTACGAGTAGGACTCTCGGCATTGATGAACATGCCCTCCGGGAGACTTCCGTCTATATGCATTCCAATCAAATAGGAGCGTTCAGGATAAAGCCTGGAAAAATAGAGCCCGGGTGTGTCAAAGAAGGGATAGCGAGTAGCCTGGACTACGCTGCTCGCACGTATTAGTTTGCCGCTGTCGCTTACGAGGATATGGGGGTCACCTTCTTGAACATCAACAATGCGGGTGTTTTCAAAAATATGTGAACCCTTTTCCTTAATAATGGATGCCAGTGCCAGTAAATACTTCCGGGGATGAAACTGAGCCTGATCGGAGAACTTTACAGCACCCTTTATGCTAAAGGGAAGCTCAAGCCTATCCGTGTATTCGGCAGGAAGCTTTAGGCTTTTAGCTGCAGAAGTCTCATTCTCTAGCTTCTTAATATAGTCCTCCTCCTGTGTAAAGACATATGCCGGAACTCTTTTGAAGTCGCAGTCGATATTGTTCTCCTTAACGATTTCCTCAACCATATCAATGGCGGCTTCATTGGCTTGTGCATATTGCAGCGCTTTTTCTTCTCCGAATGACTTAATTGTTTTGGCATATTTGAGTGAATGCTGAGACGTAATCTTTGCAGTAGTATGTCCTGATGTGCCCTTTGCAATTCGGTTTGCGTCGATGACGGCTAATTTGACACCTCCTTTGCTCAACAAATATGCTGTGGTTAGTCCGGTAATACCTCCTCCGACGATTGCCACATCAACATCGATGTCACTTTCTAGCTGAGGGTAGTTGGTGTCCCGGGTTGTCTCAATCCAATATGATAGAATTTTATCCATATTTATCCTCCAATGCACTAATATATTAATAGCAAAATGTGCCACTCTAAAAGGGGCTCATCATTTCAATCATTATCATTTACTAATAGACATATTTAATGCAAAAAACACTGCCTGTTGGGCAGTGTCCATGTGTGAAGCTTACGAAGTGTATTGAGTTTTCAAATAGTATTTATATCTCGAGGGATATTAGTTGCAGGAAAGCTGATTAGGCTGTTTAATGGCAAATTAAAGGCTCGTCTGAGACATCTTGTCGATTTCTTTTCTGATGTTGTTAATCGCTCCGTACACATAAACAGATGCGATTGCATAGAATATGACACTGACGAAGGGTATGTATGCCGGGATAAAATTCAAGGCCGTACAAACCAGAAGTGGCAGAGTCATGGAATAAGCACTTATTTTAAATATGTTCTGATAGCTAAGATTGGTCCTTTTGGCTGAATTAATCGCACGGCCTATCAGGCTTATAACAAGCGCGCTGATGAATTTGCCAAGGATAAAGAAGATTCCCATAATAAGAAATACGAATATACCTACCGGCTTCATGACAGGAATTGTTTGAGCAAGGCTGTCCCTTGTAAGTGTCAAGCCCTGTAACATGCTCAGGGGGGTGTCTGCCTTGTCCACATAATTCTTTTGAATTATTCTATCACTTGTAATCAGCATTACGATATCGTATTGATTAAGTATCTTATTCTCTGCATCCAAAGATGTATCAATTACTACCGGATATGTATCATTGCCTAAGATGATTGGCATTTCACCTTTGACCTCCAGCTTGCCGTTGTCTAATGTAAAATCAGGTATGATTGTGTCAATGTTGAGGGAAAATTCGTCGACTATATCGTTATATTCAATCCAGGCCGGTATACCGACAACCAGAGCAATAAGCATGGAAACCAGAAGCAGGTATACTACAGCCCTGCTCACAGAGTGTCTAAGGAATAACCTGTACTTGTCAAAGCCGCTTATACTATAGTAAACACACGCAAAAAAATTAGTTTTCGTTTTATTCATAATGTCCTCCCGGCGCAATAGCTACTTACTTTTTTCATTATACTCTATTCGAATTAATTAAATCAAACTTATTGATTCAAATAGCAGATGTCCTTGAAAGCAAGGGTAGATTATATTATCATTGGATTTGAGATAGGCAGTTACATCGTAAAAGCCTTCGATAGAAAAAGGCTGTTTTAGGAGGAAGTATGGCAAAAATGCATTTAATTGCGACCTGTATATTCGGTCTGGAAGCAATTGTCGCAAGGGAGCTGAGCTGGCTCGGGTATACTGATCAGCATGTTGATAATGGCAGGGTCACCTTTGCCGGTGATGAGGAGGCCATTTGCAGGGCGAATTTGTGGCTGCGGAGCGCAGAAAGGGTTTTGATAAAAGTAGGCGAATTCAAGGCGCTGACCTTTGATGAGCTTTTCGAGGGCACAAAGGCCTTGCCCTGGGGTGATTGGCTACCTGAGAATGCCGAGTTCCCGGTTAACGGGAAATCAGTGGATTCAAAGCTTGCGAGCATCCCGGACTGTCAGGCTATTGTTAAAAAGGCCGTTGTGGAGAAAATGAAGCTGAAGTATAAAAAGGAGTGGTTCGAAGAGACCGGGCCACTATATAGGATAGAAGTAGGCATGCTCAAGGATATGGCAACTTTGACGATTGATACCAGCGGTATGGGCCTGCATAAACGTGGCTATAGAACCCTTGTCTCCGAAGCCCCGCTGAAGGAGACGATTGCGGCGGCCATGTTGATGATAAGCAGATGGAAGCCTGACAGGGCATTAATTGATCCCTTCTGCGGCTCAGGGACTATTCCCATTGAAGCAGCTTTAATTGCGGGAAATATTGCCCCGGGAGCTAAGCGCAGCTTTACTGCCGAGAGCTGGTGGCAAACACCGCCTGAGCTTTGGAAGAAGGCCAGGGAGGAAGCTGCCGATAAGGCCAAGAGGACTCCTGACCTTAGGATACACGGCTCCGACATCGACAAGGATGTGCTCAGCCTTGCCCGATACCATGCAGCACAGGCAGGTGTGGCGGATGATATTCACCTCCAACGCATGCCGGTCTCGGAAATAAGCTCAAGATACAAGTATGGCTTTATCGTTTGCAATCCGCCTTATGGTGAGCGGCTGGGTGAGATGCCGGATGTCGAGAAGCTTTACAGGGAAATGGGAGCCATTTTCAAGGGGTTGGACACGTGGTCATTCTACATCATTACTTCGCATATGAATTTTGAGAAGCTATTTGGGCGCAAGGCCAACAAGAAACGTAAGCTGTACAACGGCAGGATTATGTGCAACTATTACCAGTTTTACGGGCCGCCGCCTCCAAGAGACAAATTAAACCTTGTGCAGTAAGAAGTACCTCGCCTCTTAGGTGGTGGCAGTAAGTCACTGACCTGACTGAGCAGATCTCAGGAGAGCAAACCCGTCTTGGCAAACCCGGCTGAGCAAACCCGACTAAGCAATACCGACCGGGCAAGTCAGAATTAGCTGGGCAAAAGCCATAACAAAAAGGTTTGACTTGCAATGTTGCCATATATTAATATATAGTTGCCTGCAATATCTTGAATAGCCATTTTGTGGGATATAGAAATTGTTCAGTTTATGTAGAATATGTAGAACGGTAGGAAGGGTGTAGAATATGCTTTTAAAGGTTAGAAAATCTGTGACTCAAGGAGCTGTGAGCGTTCCTGGTTCTAAGTCCCATACCATAAGGGCTCTTTTTATTGCGAGCCTTGCCGGTGGACTGTCGACTATAAGAAATCCCTTGTTATCCGGGGATGCGTTTTCGGGTCTTGAAATATGCAAATCATTTGGCGCCAGGTTTGAGACCACCGAAGATAGCTTCATAGTCAATGGCTTTGGCTCGAGTCCGGCAGTACCAGAAAATATTGTCGATGTGGGTAATTCCGGTACATCCCTCCGCTTTGCCATGATGACTGCCGGTCTGGTAGATGGTATCACAGTTTTTACCGGCGACGAGCAAATACGAAGAAGACCGCTGGGGTCATTGATTAGCGCAATGAATCAATTGGGCGGACAGGTGTATTCCACACGCGGCAACGATATGGCCCCCGTTGTGGTAAAGGGGCGGCTAGGTGGAGGAAGGGCGCGGCTTGATGCCGTTACATCCCAATACCTTTCATCCATATTGATAAATGCGCCTCTTCTGGACAGTGATACTGAAATCACCGTTACCAGATTGAACGAAATCCCCTATGTCGAGATGACAATGTGGTGGCTTAACAATCAGGGAATAGAATATAGCAACGACAGCTTTAAAACCATATACATCAAAGGAGGCCAGCGCTACAAGCCATTTGATATTAACATCCCCGGGGATTTTTCCAGTGCAACCTTTTTTATGGTTCTCGCGTCAATATCGGGTGGAGAGTTTCTTCTCAAGAATTTGGATATGACCGATCCTCAGGGAGATAAAAGGGTGTTGGATTATCTAAAGGAAATGGGTGCAAGCGTCAGGCATACAGGTGATGGAATTGTAATAAAGGGCAATGGACTCAGGGGCATAGAGATAGATATGAATTCCACGCCGGATGCTTTGCCTGCTATGGCAGTTGCCGGCTGCTTTGCCGAGGGAGAGACACGCCTTGTCAACGTCCCCCAGGCAAGATTGAAGGAGACAGATAGAATTAGTATGATGTGTTCAGAATTGAAGAAGATGGGCGCGGATATTGAAGAGCTCCCGGACGGTCTTGTGATTAGGAAGAGCACGATGAAGGGCTGTACAGTCAGTGGCCATAATGATCACAGGATTGTAATGGCATTGGCAGTTGCTGGTATGAATATAGAGGGAGAGACTCTTATCGAAACAGCTGAAGCCATGAATGTTACATTTCCTGCATTTCCCCAGCTTGTTAAAGAATGCGGAGGAAATATTGCGATAATCACAGAAGAATCGGAAGGCGGGAGGTAATGCTATGCTTGGCAATACATTTGGAAGAGCTTTTAGGATAACCACCAGTGGAGAATCATACGCCGGGGGATTTCGAAAGAATCCTGCAATACCCCAGGAGCTTTATGGGGGGCAGATGGTTATAATTGATGGTGTTCCTCCGGGATTGAAGATTACAGCCCAGGCCATCCACGAGGAGCTGGATAAGCGTAGACCGGGGCTCACCAGTGTAAGCACGCCCAGAAAGGAAGCAGATAGGGTTTATATATTTTCCGGAGTCATGGAGGACGATTTATCCACAGGCGCTCCGGTTGGAATGATTATACCCAACAGTGACATCGAGGATGTACATATTAGGCAGCACAAGGAGAACAAAAATCTGGTCCGACCGGGGCAGGCATCCTATACCTACTACAAAAAGTATGGGCGCTACTACGACTGGGCAGGGGCAGGCCGTGCATCTGCACGAGAAACGGTTGCCAGGGTCGCCGGCGGTGCAGTGGCCAAGTTGATTCTGGACAAAATGGGTATTGACGTAATTGCATATGTAGTAGAGTCCCACGGAATAAAGGCTGCTCCGGTAACATATGAGACAGCAAAGGCAAACTACAGAAAAAATGAGTTGAATTGCCCGGATTTACACAAGGCGCAGGAGATGATTGAGGATCTGGAGAAAGTTAAAGCCGCAAATGATTCCTGTGGAGGGATTGTGGAGGTCGTAGCAGTTGGTGTTCCGGCAGGTCTTGGTGAGCCTGTGTTCGATAAGCTTAGCGCGACCATCGCCCATGCCATGATGTCTATCGGCGGCGTAAAGGGAATAGAGTTCGGTGAGGGATTTAAGCATGCCGCAATGACAGGCTCGCAGTCCAATGATACGCCCTATTTTGACGAGGAAACAGGTAAAATACGATTTAGGACAAATCGCGCCGGTGGTTTGCTTGGAGGTATTTCCAACGGCGAAGAAATAAGGCTTAGAATAGCATGCAAGCCCACGCCGACAATATTGCAGCAGCAGTCCACAGTTGATATAACAAAGCGTAAGAGTATCGATCATGTATTTGCCTCCAGAAGCGATCCAACCATTTGTGCCAGAATATATCCTGTCTGTGAAGCAATGATGAGGATTGCACTGTTGGATGCAATATATATGGCTGAGGGATATAAGAGTATAAGCTCAGTTATTGATCCGGGGTGGGATAAGCTATGAGAGAACATGAACACAAAGGGATAGCTTGCTCGCAGCCAGGGCTGGCCGACATAACTGATTCCGGTAAAGCATCGTATGCCGCTGCCAATCCGGATGCAGAAGGCAAGGGCATTATCATACTGATTGGAATGCCGGGAGCCGGCAAGAGCACGGTTGGTCCCCTTTTGGCTGAAGGGCTGGGGTTATGTTATGTAGATACGGATGAACGAATTACATCGAGCGACGGGCGTTCACCGAGGGACATTGTTGCGGAAGACGGGGTTGAGGAATTCCTGAGAATACAAAAAGAAGTGATATTGTCCATAAAGCCAGAGGGTTGCGTCATCGCAACGGGCGGCGGAGTTATAAACAGCAGTGACCTAATGGAATACCTAAAGGATTTGGGCAGGGTGATTTATCTAAGGCAGGATCCGGCTGTACTGGAAAAGCGGTTTGATTCGGGAAGAAAGCTTGCAAGGAGCGATGGACAAGCCCTGGCACAGCTCTTCGAAGAACGTGATCCTTTGTATACAAAGTATGCGGACTACACCGTATATTGTGCCGGAAAGGCACCAGAAAAAATTGTGCAGGAGATAATAAATGGCTGATTTGATTTCTATACTCATCGCTGATGATAATACGGATTTATGCGAGCTACTCAAGGAGTATATTGACGGAACCGGAGATATGCTTGTAAAGGGCATCGCCAGTAATGGCCGCGAAACACTTGATATGATAAAGGAGCTGTCGCCTGATATTGTAGTACTGGACATTATTATGCCTCAGCTGGACGGGCTAGGTGTTTTGGAGGAGATGGCGTTAATGAATTCCTCACAGCGGCCGATTTCAATAGTTTTGACGGCAATAGGGAAGGACAATACTGTGCGGACAGCGGTTGAACTGGGCGCAGATTACTACATTATGAAGCCCTTTGATCCTGAAATGCTGGTTTCACATATCAGGCAACTATACGACCTGCGCTCTGGGGAAAAGAAGCCGTATATAAAAGCTGAGGCTACCAGTGTGCCGGGTGAGAATGTGAACAGCCCTGAGCAGATTGTGGCAACTCTGATAAAAAGAATGGGAATTACGCCTAATATAGCTGGTTATCGTTATCTGGCCGAGGCTGTAATACTGTCGATAAATCGTCCAGCCACGCTAAATTCAATAACCAAGCTTGTTTATCCCCAATTAGCAAGCAAGTTTAATACGACTCCAAAGAACATTGATAGGTCGATACGCTGCGCAATCAACAGTGCCTGGAACAAGACTAAGAATGCCGACAGTCGAGGCCAGGATATTATCGCCATATCCTGTGCCGGTAAAAAACCCGGCAATTCACAGGTAATCAGTTATTTAGCTAATAGAGTGAAAGGTATTATGCAGTCGAGTTAATCTTTGACACTGTACGCCGGCAAAAAAAAAGGCCGCCTTTAGGCTGCCTTTTTCTTAAGCATAATTATCTTATTTCTTCTTGTTTACTGTATCCTTCAAACCCTTTCCGGCTTTGAAAACAGGAGCTTTTGATGCTGGGATCATGATTTCCTTCTTTGTCTGAGGGTTTCTGCCCTTGCGTGCTGCTCTTTTTCTTACTTCAAAGGTACCGAAACCTACCAATACAACCTTGTCTCCACCTTTTAATGCTTCTTGTACTGAGTCAATGAATGCGTTGAGTGCAGCTTCGCTGTTTTTCTTGTTTAAACCTGACTTTGAGGCGATCGAATTGATTAAATCTGTTTTGTTCATAAAACAACCTCCTATATTTGGAATTCGACATTATTTTATAACGAAAGTGCCCTAAAGTCAAGCCTTTCAGAATAATTTAGTCATTTAGGACTACATCATATATGTATTTAAGACTATATGTGCTTATTTAAGACAAAATTCTTATTTCTATGTCATTATTCAGCACCGATTTTAGCTTCCTTACAAAGTGATTTTCCTTTTTCTCCGAATGGGATTTCCCAAGAATGATACAGCTTATATCATTATCAGCTGCATATTGTGCTATGGTCCCTTCAATATCATCGGATTTGAGAACGGAAAGATTTGCTCCAATGCTTTTTGAAATGCCAAAAAGATACTCAAGAGCCTCGGATTCGACTGTACTATCAAGGAAGTTAAGATCGTTTTTCACTACGTTAATCACATAAAGGTTGCCCTTATACTCGCTTAACAGGTTATTAGCTTCATTTATCAAGCGTTCACAGGTTTTCTGCTGTGTAACGCACACAAGAATATTCCTGGATTCCATAAAAGACCTCTCTTCATTAGTTGCTTCTCTACACGGTCTGTGATATTTGTTATTATCATTCCCTTTAATTATACCAAAGCGGCAGGAAAAAGTCTTATTTGAACATTTGAATTTTCTGTGAACTTGCATTTTTAAAGGGATTCCTTTATTATGGTAAAGTACTGGTGTATGGGAAATGTTTGTTGTCATTATGCAGGCGTTGTAGGCCTTTCAGATGCAATGCTGACGGGGGTTTTAATGAAGGAAATCAATATTTCGCAAATTTCTGATGCTGTTGAACAGCTCTGCATGAAGGCTAATTATGACCTGAGCAGTGATATTCTGGATGCTCTCAAAAATGGCGCCTGCAACGAGGAGTCCGAAACAGGTAGAGTATTGCTATCGCAGCTTGTGGAGAACGCAAATATTGCTTCGCTTGAGAGAGTAGCCATATGCCAGGATACAGGCATGGCTGTTGTCTTTATTGATATCGGACAGGATGTACATGTGACAGGCGGTAGTCTCGAAGAGGCTGTGAATGAGGGCGTCAGGAGAGGTTATGGGAAGGGCTTTTTAAGGAAGTCTGTTGTATCAAGCCCACTCAAAAGAGTTAATACCGGTGACAATACCCCCGCGGTAATTCACTATAATATAGTAGAAGGTGACAGCCTAAAGATAACAGTGGCTCCAAAGGGCTTTGGCAGTGAGAATATGAGCGGAGTCAGGATGCTTAAGCCATCCGATGGTGAGGAGGGTGTGAAAGCCTTTATTGAAGAGATGGTCGAAAAGGCCGGACCGAATCCCTGTCCGCCGGTTATAGTCGGTGTAGGGATAGGCGGTACGATGGAAAAGGCGGCGATTCTCGCCAAGAAGGCACTGCTTCGTCCTGTTAATGTGCGAAATAGCGATAAGGACATCGGCAAGCTGGAGGAAGAAATGCTGGGTCGTGTGAATAGACTTGGAATCGGGCCGGCGGGCTTGGGGGGTAGACTTACTGCCATGGCAGTGAACATAGAGGTGTATCCGACGCATATTGCAGGGCTTCCGGTGGCGCTCAATATGGGCTGCCATGTCACAAGGCACGCGGAAGCAGTATTGTAAGGGGCAGGGGATGATTCTTCGCAATAGGGGGGTATCCGTGAATAAAAAAATCAGAATTGAAACGCCTTTTACAAGGGAAGCCGCAAGAAGGCTTAAGGTGGGGGATGCAGTAGAAATTAACGGTATCATATATGCCGCGAGGGATGCCGCCCACAGAAAGATGATTGAGATGCTGGATGAAGGCAAGGAGCTTCCCTTTGATATAAAAGACCAGATCATTTATTATGTGGGGCCATGTCCGGCAAGGCCGGGGAGCATTATTGGATCTGCTGGCCCTACCACCAGCGGCAGGATGGACGCATATGCTCCTTCATTGATAGAGCTTGGACTCACCGGAATGATAGGGAAAGGGCTTAGGAGCAAACAGGTAATTGATGCAATGATAGGAAGCGGGGCCGTTTATTTTGGAGCTTTAGGAGGAGCAGGAGCACTGCTTTCAAGATGTATTATTGCCGAGGAAATTACCGCTTTCCATGAATTGGGTACGGAAGCACTAAGAAAACTAACGGTAAAAAATTTTCCCGCCACCGTTGTCATTGACTGCGCAGGTAACGATTTGTACCAAATCGGTAAGGAGAAATTCCGGATTATGAAGAATGCTTGCCGGTGATTGTTTACCGGTGAGAACATAAAACGTAAAAAGTTAGCAGTAAAGGCTTTTGCGGTGTAACCTATTAGAACTTAGCCATGCAATATATAGTTACATACTTTTAGTGATATACTTTCATATATACCCGCAAAATATTGTGCTGCGGGACTTAAAACATGTGACATCGCAAAATGCCCGGTAAAAGAGGGGTATATTTTATGTTGATAATAGTATATAATAGATTGGAATTTTATATCTGCTAATTGAACTGCTAATTGCGATTCGTAAAAAAGTTTATAAAAATGAGGAGGATATTATTATGGCAAGAGTAACAAAGGATATGATCATTTCTGATATTTTGAAGCTGGACAAGGGCACCGTGCCGATATTGCTTAACATTGGGATGCATTGTCTTGGCTGCCCTTCAGCATCGGGAGAAAGCCTGGAAGATGCATGTGCGATACATGGCATAGACGTTGACAAGATTGTTAAGGAATTGAATGACTACCTGGAATCAAAGGGAGAATAATTTAGTATAGGACTAGGTGCCGCATTTTAGACAGCATTAGACTGCATATATGTTTGCAGTCTAATTGATTTTTCAGAGAATATATCTTAAATTATTTTACAGGGCATGAACCTTTACTTGATTGCGCCATTTTTCCCACTGGCTCCAAGAGCTTTATGAAGGCATTACTGCAGACTAATTGTTCCAACAACTTCAGAACTATGAGAGTATGTATGTGGAGGTAGATTCAATGCAAAACAGATGGTATAAATGCGGAGAAGAATTGCTGGAGGAGATCCGTAATAAGGTACTGGCAGATGATGTTCTGGGTATTTGGTTCCTTGCGCAGGAAAGCTTTGCATTAAAGTATAGAAATAGGATTTTGTGGTTAGATCCGTTTTTTACGGACTTATACGATAATGATGGGACGAGCATGAGACAGTATGCTCCGCCATTTGCTCCGGATGAGATCGACTGCGTTGACTTTGCATTCGGTACACATGACCATATAGATCATATTGATATTGATACCTTATATCCAATGAGTGTCAGATCTCCTAAAGCCCGTTTTATAGTGCCTGCGCCATGTGCAAGGGTCTTGTTGGACCGTGGAATTAATGAGAATAGGGTAGAGAAGGCAAGGGCTTTTGAAGAGCTCAGACTGGCTAATGATATCACGGTTATCCCGATACCGGTGGCTCATGAGCAGTATGAGAGAAATGAGAAGGGCGAATATACATGCCTGGGTTACCTTATCCGACTGGGAGATATTACGATATTCCATTCGGGAGATTCAGTAGAAACTGAGGATATGGCCGAAATGCTTAAGCCATTTGACATTGATGTAGCATTTCTCCCAATAAACGGCGCTGACTTTAGACGGCGCGCTGAAGGAATAATAGGAAATATGAATGCCAGGGACGCAGCCGGCCTTGCAGAAGCTATTGGAGCTGACATGCTTATACCAATGCATTTCGACCTGTTTGCGGGCAATTCTGAAAATCCCGCTGTCCTTGCTGATTATATTTACAGATTCCATAAGGATATGAAGTATCACATAATGGCGCATGGAGAGTGCTTTTTGTATAGCAAATAGATTAGGATTTAACCATGGAGAAGAGATGAAGAATTTTTCCGGTTGACAAAAGATTAATTGTTACTGTATGATATATATTTGTATTGCCGATATCAGCAAGGTATATTTTATCGTAGCAGGACTGCAAACAATTATATATGGGCCATTAGCTCAGTCGGCAGAGCACTTGACTTTTAATCAAGGTGTCCCGCGTTCGAATCGCGGATGGCTCACCAAAGAAAGTCCTTGAAAACACTACGTTTTCGAGGATTTTTGTTTTGTGGGGATGAAGCTTAATTTTCAGAAAAGTTGAATCTGAGTTGAATGGGGATATTTTTATACCTCTGAATTGAATCTGAACGAATCATTAAGTCCGATTAGGCGTGGTTGATTTGAATAGAATCAAACACGATAAAGTTTGCAATAGTCTTAAGATCTATCATTGAGATTATGTTTGTCTGAATAATAGTATCTATATAACTATATTTGATAATAGTAGAGAAATATGTCATATTGTGTTAAAATGTTTATGGGTGTAATCTAGAAATTTATGCAACTAAATAAGTAATTTATCAAACTGGTATACAGCGAGATTTGAATACCATTGACTTTAGCTAGATGACTATTACACGACACCCGTCGCGAAAGAAGTAGTTGTATGAAATCGCGCGCAGGTTACGCCGCCACATCGTGTGGTGGATAAAAACAGATATTTTTGCGAGCAACTTAGAGAAATGAGGATATGTCATGGAATTCATAAAAGATCTTGGATTATTCACCATTGGGTCAGTAAGTATAGCAGGGGCTATAGTATTCATAACTAAATTCATAATTACAAAAGTAATTGATGGGATTTTTGAATCATACAAGTTGAAACTAAACAAAGAAATTGAAGTGTTTAAAATTGATCTACAGAAGCAAAGCTATGAACATAGTGTTACGTTCAGCAAATTACACCTTGAACGAGCTGCAGGCTGCCCTTTTCGCCTCCAAACAGGTCTCCCCTGTCTCCAAAGGCAGCTCTGAAAGCCTTCCGGTTCAGATTTGCAACATCGCCAGTATTGCCAATTATTGCAGCGTCATTGCCAAGACTCAGAAGCTCCTTCAGCAAAACAAGCCTTTTTCCGGGTGCAATGCCTGCATGCTCCAGCAGGAGCGCTCTCACCTCCCTGCATTCCAGATCGAACAGAATATCCTTCACAACTCCGGCCTTTTTACCGCTGTCCGCACAAATCACCGGGAGGTTCAATACCTCGCTGTATCTGTGCAGCATAAGCCCGCCTCCATATCACTAAATAAATCAATATTACTTTCGTTCATATTATTTCAATCTTTCCCTTAAAAAATTCATGCGCAAAAAAAGGAAAAAAAAGAAGGGCTCGGTTTCACCGAACTCCCTCCATGATTTCTGAGGAACGTATTAAAGCATGTTAAGATTGGCGAAGCTTGCCTATTGCCATGGATGAGCGGAATAATCAAAGCCCTCGTCATACGGGTCACCGGTCCATATCCAGTTTGTGTGGACTACATAATTGCCCTCGTATTCGCTTTCGGCGACATACCTGCCGGAGTTCATTATCTTACTGCCGCCTGTCGCCGGATCATACTGGTAGGTTTCAAACTTAAGCGGCCTTCCTCCATAAAACAAAGACGGGCCACCTGTAAAGCTATATGAATACAATCCTTCGTTGGTAATAAACTCCGTATATCTTACCAACGTCCCTCTGTTGAATTCCTGCAGCCTCCAGATAATATTCGTTCTGTCCTGGATTTTACCTCTTGTTTCCATTATATAAAACCTGCCGTGGTATTTACCTTCCTGATCAAAACGATAGATGGCTGAAATACTGAAATCATTCGGAATCAACTGATCAACCGGCGTATTACTAGGAGGTTGGTTATTGCTATCTTTATAGTCATAATAGATACAGCAGACAGGAGTTTCTTTGCCATTCTCACCAGGTCTGTAGAATTGGACCATAAGATTGCCGTAAATGGGAAGATAACCCGGCGCGCTTGACGGATAAGCGGTTTTCACATAAAGGTTCTGATAATTTAGCGGTTCAAAATCATGACCGAAATTAAACAGGGCAATATCATTTTTCGCTTTAGTAATCAATCCACTTTCCTGCACGCTAATCTTTACTGTTTCAATATGATTAGTCCTGGCATCCTTTACCTGCACATCATATGTTCCCGACTGCGCCGGTACGTTAAGCTGGAAAGTGCTGTTTTGTCTGTTCTGTGAAAGAACAGGATTGGCGGATACTATTTCCGAGTAAGGGTATGCTTCTCCGTTTTTACTCACATTAATATTAAGTTTTTCTCCCGCTGCTACCGTACCGGGAGCTGTAACCTCAATAAGCTGCTCATCCCCGAATACAATATTTGTCATATTGAGGTTGAAGTCCTTGGTCTGCAAATTGCCAAAGCCATCCCTTGCATAAATCTTTTTAGGTGCTCCTGCGCGCAGGTATCCCAGCATCGTGAACGTCATCTGCCAGTTACCCTGATTGTCAGTGAAGCCTTCCCAGCCCGGACGGTAAGGTTCATTAAATTGAACATTTACACTCTGACCTTCATTATTGCTGACCTTAACCGTCACTGTGTATTCCCTGTTCAACTCCGCAACGACCTTGTCCGCATAGTCCTTTTTGAACTTCTTCCTCTCGTTCCAATCGTAATCATCAATAACCTTATTCAATATTCCATTAAGGTACCCTGCCAAATGCGTCGTGTAATTATTGGACAGCCGCTCCATTAGATCGTCATTTAAGTAGGCTCCTCCTCCGACAATTGTGCTGCTATTGCCCTGCTGGCCGATAATGCCCTGAGCAGTCAGAAGCTCGGTATCAGACCATATAGCGCGCACATATCGTTCTATGTCCGCATTTATCCTTTCATTCAGGTACTTCGGGCTGGTTTCAACAATGTTGTAGAAAACGTCATACCAGTCCTTTCCGTCACGTATTTTTATCTTTCTGTTAAGACTGTTGTTCTTGTCATAATAATATGCGTAGGCTTTTTCATATTGAGATTCCTTGCTGGATATGGCTGCCTGTGCAAACTCCTTGATAGACATATTAATTATCGAAGCTCCCAGAAGTCCAATATTCGCACCTGCCTCGCCAAACCGGGCAATCATTGATCCAAGCGCCATCTCATATGCGCCGGCGGCAGCATCCGTATGCTTGCCGTTTTTTATATCAAAATATAACTGAATTGGGCCTATAACCTTTCCCATTTTCCCGATAGTATCATTCAGAGTTGAAAATCCCGGCAATGTGCCGTCTGCTATTTCCGATGCAATCGTGCTGATGTCGAACCATTTTTTAGCCGCATCCCACCCCTTGTTGAAAGCCAATTTGTCCAAATCGACGGCGCCAAGCCCTGAAACTGCCTGTGCGCTAATGCTCTCAACAGCGTAAAAATCAGGATGATAGTACCACACCTTAGCCATTGGATCATGGTAACCGTCCCGCCGCTTCTCAGCTACCGCAAACCTCGACAGGTGGTTTGTTTTAATTGTAATTATTCGCCCGCTCTGCTCATAGAGAATATCCTCCCATAAGCCTGTCGCCGTGTTATAGTAAAAGGCGCTGTAAGGCTTGGATTGCGGCATGGTTATTTCAATCTCGACAGGCGAAAAGAACCCTGTCTGGTTTCCAAGCTGAATGTCATAGGCCTGAACAAAGTCAAGCCCGGCGGCCGGTACAATATTATCGGCTTTTTTCACGGAAAGGACCTTGCTTCCGGTAAGATTCACACTTGGCACTGTCACTGCTACTACGCCTGATACCACTTTTACGGTTCCGTTTTCGGGGTTAATCTCCTGATAAATCTCGTATCCGTTTGCCGCGGGTGTAGCTTGTATGACCGCAGGCTCCAGCTTCATCGGTGGCACATACAGCTCCGACGTATTATTTACTGAGTCCTTGAATTTCTCATAGGTTCTTTTTACCAGTGCAATCCCCTGTTCCCTGGTGGCAGGTCCGAGCGGATCCAGTCGGTTGCCTCCCACACCGCCTATGATACCATTTCCGTTCATAAACCCTATAGCGTCAAGCGCCCAGCTTGAGATCCTGTTGCCGTCCACAAAGGTTATAAAATAGCTCCCCTTAATGAGTGAGCTGTCAACGGCCTGTAAGGTTCTATAAAACATAACCGCTATCTGCTCACGGTTTACATTGGCCTTCGGATCAAATAGAGTTTGCGCGGTGTTTACTCCGTTGACTATCCCAAGAGTGTATGCCTTCAGTATTTCCTGGTTATTTGTGTCGGTGAAGCGGTTTAGGGCAGGTAAAGGTGCGGTGTTTCCTGATAATGCTTCATACAGCTTCACAGCTAATTCACAGAATTCCTCCCGTGTGATACTCTGCTGGTAATTGCCAAGCACCTTTGCTGTGACTAATCCATATCCCTTTGCCTTTTCAATTTCCGGCACAGCCCAGTTACTGGGTGTTGAACCGTTGACGGCAGCAATTGCGGCAGTACCGGGGATGGTCAATAACATGGTTAGGATGACAACGATGCTGATAAATTTTTTCTTCATATTATCCATTCCTTTCACTTTAGTTAAGGCACAATGAATTTTTATTAATAATGAATAGATAGTTCAGAGTTAAATTATTCTATAATGTGAATAACTACATTTCGCTCACTATTCGGCTCACTGCTTGCTTCATTGTTATATTCACAAGAAATTTCACAGGGAATTTTCAATAGCTTTACCCAATGATAGATCAGCCTGCCTTGCTTGGTTGCGGCTGTCGAGGCGGTTGTCGAGGCCGCCGTCACTTCACGCTCAAAATAAATATCTATACCTTTTGAATTCTCCAACACGTACTTATCACGATAGCGCACTTCCCCACCGATTAAATCCTTATAAACCACAAGCAAGTAACCGTCTGCGTTTATTGTGAAATTGACAGGTTCATTTACATGACTGTCCAGAATGCTGATTATTTCAGCAGCTTCACCAGCTGATATAGAATCGTCATGTTTTGCTGCTTTTTCCGGCAAAATGCTTTCTCTGAATGATTCTTCTGTCCCATCAAAGATCAATGTATATTCTAAGGTTTGATTTTTTAATAACCGATCAAGATATTCTATTTTTCCGGCTAATTTCTGTTTTTCCAGTTCACTTTTCCCGGCGCGGCTCTCTGATCTCATTATCCGACTGGAAACACTCCTTATCCCAAGAAAAATAACTAAAGAAAGAAGAATTAATAGAGCAGCAATAATTATCTTTTTTTTGTTGCTTTCTATCTTTTTCATCATATATTATTCCTTTTATATAAATTATATAAAAGATATCAACTTAAAGAAAGTGAACTGTCAGTTTGGCAATGACAAACCAATTGGCATAATTCGTGCCAAAACCATTGCTTTATGTCAACTTTTGTAATATAATAACAGCAAACAGTTAATTTTATGAGGTGTTCTTGGTGACATTCAGCGAAAAACTTGATTTGATAATGATGATTTCTAATACAACAAACAGCGCTCTTGCCCGCGCTATTTCGATTGATTCCTCCTTTGTCAGCCGGCTCAGAAGAGGAGTACGTAATCCGGCAAGAAATGAAAACTATTTAAAGCCCATGGCAGTATACTTTGCCGGCAAGTGCAATTTTCCCTATCAAAGGACTGCATTGAACGATGTATTACAAAGTACAATAAACGTATTGCAGGAAGAAAAGAGTTTTCCGGAAGACAGCTCTCAATTAGCAAATCTCATATATCAATGGTTCTTGGAAGATAAAACAAGAGGTGTAAAATCAGTCGAGAATCTTCTGCACGATGTAACACGTTTCAACTTCAACAAATCACCCCAAAATTTAGCCACAGAAATTTCAGGCACTCCTGAAAATACAATCACTAATGGAACAGTCTTTTACGGAATAAAAGGCAAACAAGCGGCTGTTATTAGTTTTCTGTCTCTTGTTTTAAAGAATAAAAAACCTGTGACCTTGCTCTTCTACAGTGATGAGGATATGGAGTGGTTAACGGGTAGCAATGAGTTTGCCTCTATATGGAGATCTCTTTTGATTCAGGTTATTATGAAAGGCAACAGTATAAAAATTATTCATACCGTAAATCGCGGTCTTGACGAAATTCTTTCATCGGTTGAAAAGTGGCTTCCAATTTATATGACCGGCGCCGTAGAGCCATACTACTATCCCAAAACACGCGATGGAGTATTTAGACGCACCTTATGCATAGCTCCAGATACCGCTGTAGTGACTTCAAGTTCAGTTGGCAGCAACATAAAAAATACTGCCAATTTATTCTATACAGATCTGGAAACAATTTCAGCACTAACGGCAGAATTTAATGATTATCTTGACCTTTGCAAACCGCTTATGCGTATATTTACTCATTTCAGGAAAGAAAATTATTATTCCGTCCTGAACGGATTCGAAGAGGTTAATAGCCGAAGTGTTTTAAAAACGGAATCCCTTTCGACGATAACAATGCCTGACGAGCTTGCAGCCTCGATATATTCACGTTCATGCCTTGAAAGTGATGAAATGAAGCAGATGTTAGCCTATCATAAAATGAGAACAGAACGCTTTAAAGACAGCCTGCAAAATCATGAATTCACTGAAATAATTACTATTCCTGATATAAAAGCAATCTGTGATGGAAAAATCATTGTCAACTATTCACAAATGCTGACCGGAAATTGCATCTTCTACACACTTAAAGAATTCAGAGCGCATTTACAGAGCATTGTCAGATTGCTTCAAACCTATGATAATTATACTGTGCATCTTCTCGCTTCAAGTGAATTGGAGGGAATGATTTACGCCAAAGAGGATGTAGGTGTGCTTTTTGGCAGAATTACTCAGCCCTCAGTTCTATTTGCAACAAATGAGAGTAATATGACTTCCGCATTTTGGGAATATATGAGAATTGCTCTATTTAAATCACCAAAGAACACTGACCAGAGGAAAACAACAATCGACGCCCTAAATAAGATAGTTGAGGCCTTAATTGATTAAAGGCCTCGGAGGCTCATCTACCTTGTTCACGTAAAAACTTTTTGAAGGTCAACTCCAAGACCCGGAAAACAGGAGGACTCTGCACGTTCGTTCCCTTTGAAGCTGTAGACATGCCGGATAGTTTTATCCCCGAACACATATAAATATATTTCTTTTGATTCAGTATTGACCAACCAGTATTCCTGCACACCGGTATTCATATATAATTCAAGCTTTACTACATTATCCTTACTTGAAGTGGCTTCTGATAGCACCTCGACCACAAGTGAAGGGACGCCTGTATATTTGCCCCTTTTGTCCATTTTCTCACCATCACAAATAATAAGGATATCCGGCTGCACAACGCAAATATTTTTTTCACTTTTGACAAGAGTAACATCAAAAGGAGCAGTAAGCGGTTCACATTTTTTATTTCTGAACCAGTCGATAAACTCGCCGAATATTTCTTTTACAGCTTTTTGGTGAGGATAAAATTGTGACGCAAGAAAATAGAGATCTCCATTTATTAACTCGTACCTGCGCTCACTTTCCTTAGTAATCCTGAGAAATTCTTCGTATGATACCTTTGCATGGGTAGCTACATATTCAGGAGATGACTCGCAAAATTTACAATCATCCTCTCCATCCTTGAAAGCAGTAAGTCTGGCAACTTTTTTTCCGTTTTTTGAGATAATGACATCTTCATACTCTGTCAATTTAAGGTATTTACCAAAGCTATTTTGGATATCCGTCGTAGAAATTATCATTAAAATCCTTGTATGATATAGAAGACAACTAAACCATACATTCCTTTCAAATATTATTGCCCAATTTAATAGTGCACAACTTATATTTTAGCAACATTTTTGGCTATTTTCAATATTATTTTGGCTATTTTCTGTTAGGTTTTAGCTATAATATAGAGCAGTCTCCAAAAAACCCTTTACATTCAGATCATATGTGCCTTCATTCATAGCATATAAATCACCGCCTATATAAAATAAAGATTGCCGGAAAAAGCATGAGATAAAGTGTGAGATATGGACAACTTGAAACAATTTGTATAGAATAATCTGTGGTAAACATAAACACGGAGGTCATAAGACAAATGAACAATATATACAAAGAGCTTGGCGTCAAAATACCGGAGATCCTTCTTCCTGCAGAGGGCACAGACCTGACAAAATGGGCTGTCATAGCGTGTGACCAGTACACCTCCCAGCCGGATTACTGGCAAAGTGTCGAGGAAAATGCAGGTCAAAGCCCTTCAGCGTTAAAGCTAATATTTCCTGAAATCTACCTGAAAGAAGAGGACAGGGACGTCAGGATAAATAACATCAATAAAACAATGGAACTCTATCTTGAACAAGGTGTGCTTCAGCCGCATAAGCCTGGTTTTGTATTGGTAGATAGAAGCACCCCGCACACCACCTCAAGAAAAGGCCTGATTATTGCTGTCGACCTGGAGTGCTATGACTACAATGTCGGTTCACAGTCTTTAATCCGTGCAACAGAGGGGACGGTTCTCGACCGTATCCCACCGAGGGTGAAGATACGCGAAAATGCACCAATTGAATTACCCCATATCATGGTTTTAATAGATGACCCAAAAAAGACAGTAATCGAAAGCCTTTATGCAAGGAAAGATACTTACAGAAAGCTCTATGACTTTGATCTGATGCAGGGCGGCGGGCACATTACGGGCTGGAAGGTCGAAGATGAAGAAAGCCTTGCCCAGGTGGCTTCCGCTCTCCAAAAACTAGTAGGGGACGTTTCTTGCAAACAAGGGGACGTTTCTCCAAAACCACTCCTTTTTGCCATGGGCGATGGAAATCACTCCCTTGCGTCCGCTAAAGCACACTGGGAGAATGTAAAGGCTTCTCTGAAGAAATCGCAGCCTGAAGAAATATCCGACGCTATTCCAGATCATCCGGCCAGATACGCTCTCGTTGAGCTGGTTAATGTCCATGATGACGGATTGGTTTTCGAACCAATCCACAGAGTTGTATTCGGCATAGACCGCACGAACATACAGAAGCAGTTAATCGATGCCGCACGCAGAATTGAACTTGATATTGATATTCAGCTGTTTGATACAAAGGAAGCTGCTAACGCAGCCATAAAAATAGCAAAAGACGGTATTACCACAGCCATAGAAGTGCACAAGGATAGCAATACCATAGCAAATGAGAGAAACATCCACACGGGTACGAAAATGCGGGAATATGCTGATATATTGCCATTTCCCGGTCTGATCATTAAACCATACTGCCGTCTGTATCCTCCAGTGCACCTGATACAGACGATCATCATCATCCAATAGATAAAGCCACCTGCCAAAAGTCCCGTTAAGCTTGAGCCTGAAACTTTCCGGAAGCCCCAACCGACTTCGAATAAACTCGTGAGTCATTCTTTTCTTGTAGAGTTCCTGATAAATTTCTTCAAAATCTGCTGATTTACACTTGAAAGGAACCTCTACCTTTAATACAATGAAAGTGGTTGTTTTGTTGATAATTTGATATTATATCAAATTTAAAGGGTACGGGTGGTGCCGTACCCTTTACAACCACTTGCTGAAGCTTATTCTGTCGCACTTGTATGGATTTACTGAAAAATTACTTGTCGCAGTACAATATTATTACATATTTATATTGTTTTCCTAAATTTCCCATGTTATCCTATAAGAACACTTGTTCGTTTAGGAGGCATAATGTCGAATGCTGCTCTTCGCCTTGATACATATGAACAGCATACCCCTCAATTTTCATACCGGCCGCGCTCTCCTCGCAACACTGGATACCACAAGCTTGTTGCTGATAAT
>Ga0123334_1002083_pt1 | contig 23595 bp, 19 predicted proteins | sample BiotimSIPDNA_FD_89706 | JGI IMG/M metagenome (GOLD analysis project Ga0123334, IMG submission 89706) | Anaerobic biogas reactor microbial communites from Washington, USA - Biogas_R1 time_0 SIP DNA | ecosystem: Engineered > Bioreactor > Anaerobic > Unclassified | place: Washington, USA... | reverse complement strand
TAGTAAATGGATTTTCTCTGCCGATTATTTGCATACTAGTATTAATTTCCTCTTCCGGACAAAACAAAAGAACCTGACGCAAAATCAGGTCCTTTAATGTTCTAACGGTCAGCTTCCTCTCTTAAGCGAGTGGAAAAACCGACAATCTTAGGATAATAATTTACTGGTAGATTGAAACCCATGATGATACCACAGCGGTTCTCTGCTTTACTCAGTGCCTGACACTGAAAAGCATCTCATCTTTCTCAAGCAAGTCAATCAAACTGCCCGCTCACACCATCCCGCAGCACTTTTTCCTGGAGTATTCGTACAGCTCGTCCCTGAAGGGTCTGTTAGCAGACAGGGGAGACATGTCAAAAGCGATAAAGCAGGGCTTGCCGGGCTTCATGAACCTGTCGATAAAGTCGCGGGCCGCGGCGCGAAGCTCATCGTCGCTCATTTTTTCGGGGTCGATATTAGCGTCCGGTCTCACGCTGATGAGAATCTTGTCGCCGTACTGCTCGTAGAGCGCGTGCGAATCGTTCATCGGCTGCATCTGCCAAGCGTCCCAGCCGGCGGCGATCATATTGGGCACCTGCGTGGCGTTGTTCCCGCAGCTGTGCAGCTCGGTGCTCATGCCCCTGCTGTGCAAAAAGTCGGTCACGCGGCGCATATGCGGCACGATCATTTCCGCGCACAGCTCCGGTGAGAAGAAGGTGTTCCTTTGCCCGCCCCAGTCGTCGTGGATGCTGAATCCGTCAATGTCCGGATAGGTGTCTATCATATGTCCGAATATATTTATGTAGAGGTCCGAAAGCCGGGTGAAGAACTCGTTCACGGCGTCTTTTTGATCCTCGTCATACAATGCCATAAGCGCGTTTTCAAAGTCCAGCATGGATATTAGCCGCTCGAACCAGCCGTTTAAAAAGCCGATTTTGTTGTAATTATCCGGCTTGAGAAACACGCCGTTATTAATCTTTCCGCTGCCTTCCCAATCCCACTTGTCCGGCTCCGGCCAAACGAGTTTCTTAAGCAAATCGTTCGCGTCCTCGGCAAAAGGCTTGCCGGGGCGAACCATCGCGCCGTTCACTTTTTCGATAAACTCCCAGTGGATGCCGAACATATCCGGAACCGTGCGTCCGATTATCGGCTTTATATGCTCCGCGTCAAACACGAAGCCCCGGGCAAGGTTATCGGGGTTTACGTTGGGCGTCATCATGCTGCTGTCGGAGGAAGTCATCTGCCAGTAGGGTTCACGGCGGAACATGGCCTTCATGGCCTCTTTTTTGGTCACGGGATAATCATACACGGGCGTGGGCGGGGTTCTTCCTAAAAAACCGGCTTCCTCGCCGATAACGGTGAGCTCTTTTGGGTCATACATCGGAACGGCCATTTCGTAAAACCTTCTTTCGAGTTTTAGTAGCATTTTATACTAAAGCGCTTTATTTGGCAACTGCTGCGGCCGCGATTTCAAGCCCGTTTTTTCACCATCGCGGCGCTTTAACGCGCCTTACAGCGGCAGCTTATTCCCCGAGCCCGCGGCGGCCGGAATGCCGAACTCGTCCGTGAGCATAGCGGCGAGCTCGGCGATTTTATTTTCCCACTCCCCGCGCGGCACAACGGCCCTGTCCCCTATGGGATATTCCATGCAAAGAGAAGCGTATTTTTCGGTGCCCATCTTTCTGTACGGCAGCAGCTGGTACTGTATAACCGCGCCGCCGAGCTCGTCGCGGATATAAGCGCCCGTCGCCCTCATGTTCTCGTCGTCGTCGTTAAAACCCGGCACCACCGGAGTCCGCAGTAATATCTTCACCCCGAACTCCGCCGCTTTTTTAATGTTGCGCAATATCCTCTCGTTTCCCGAGCCGGTGTATTCCCGGTGTTTTTCGGCATTCATGTGCTTAATGTCCGTTATAAGAAGGTCCGTTAAGCGCAAAACGGCCTGCGCCCGCTCCCACGGCACGTTCAGGGCAGACTCGACGCAGGTCCCCACGCCCTCTTTTTTGCACTCTTTGAGCAGCAGCTCGGCAAACTCGGCGGATAGCAGCACCTCGCCGCCGGAGAGCGTCACTCCCCCTCCGCTGCGCTCGTAGTAGGCCTTATCCTCGAGGATTATCTTCATCAGCTCGGGCACCGTCATCGACGTGCCCCATATCTTCACGGCTCCGGCGGGGCAGGCCTGCGCGCAGCGAAGGCAGCCCTCGCAATACTCGGCGAAGTCTATCGACTTAATAACGCCGTCCGCGTCAAAGCGTATCGGCGAGCCCGCCTGCGGGCACGCCCCGGCGCACCGCCCGCACTTTTGGCGGCCGAGGCACTTTGCGGGATAAACGCCGAGCTGCGGCAGCGCGGACAAGCTCTCGGGATTGCTGCACCAGATGCAGCGCATGTTGCAGCCCTTGAAGAATATCTCGGTCCGGATGCCTGGCCCGTCGTGTATCGTATATTTTTGTATGTTGGTTACGAGCGCGGTCGGCTCGCCCGCGGCGTTAGTCATCATCAATCGAAAGAAAGCTCCGTTCTGCCTATAAGGTCGTTTTGCAGCTCGGTGGAAAGCTCCACGAAATACGCGCTGTATCCGGCTATCCTCACGAGCAGATCCGCGTATTTTTCGGGCTTTTTCTGCGCTTCTATAAGCGTTTCCCTGCCGACTATGGCAAACTGGCTCTGCATGCCGCCGTCGGCGAAATACGTGTCCATCAGCGATATAAGTGCCTCTCTTCCGGTCACTCCGGATACCGCGGAGGGAGAGAATTTCCAGTTTAAAATCTCGCCGTTGCCTATGCGCGCGTGATCAAGCTTGGCTACGGATTTGGCTATGGCCGTCGGCCCGCGCCTGTCATGGCTGCCGAGCTGCGTATGAGCCGGGCCTATGCAGTCGGACACGGGCTCCCCCGCCTTCCTGCCGTCCGGCGAGGCGGCCGCGTACGTGCCGTGCAGCACGTTATTCGTAACGGAGAACACGCCCGGCATATACTCGCCGCCGTGCGGTGTCGGCCGGTGCTCTATATATTTGCAGTATGTGTCCATCACGAACCTGGCTATATCGTCGGCCCTGTCGTCATCGTTGCCGTAATGGTGCATGCGCTCGCCGTTTACCGTCGCGTATAGCGGCTCATGCCCCTCCCAGTTGTCCCTGAGCGCCTGCAGCAGCTCTTTTCCCGTCACGGTTTTCTCATCGAATATGAGCTGCTTAATAACCGAAAGCCCGTCTGCCGCGGTGCCCAGGCCCACAGCCTGCGGTCCGCTGTGATTATACAGCGCGCCGCCCGCGGTAACGTCCACGGCCCGCCCGATGCAGTCCTGCACGAGAAGCGACAGATACGGCAGCGGTTTTAGCCTTTGCTGCGCGGCGTCCATCTTGTTTATGCAGGATATCATAATATCGCACCAGTATTTCATCTGCGCGTCAAACGAAGCGGCGACATCGTCAAAAGACTCCGCCGTAAGAATGCTCCCCGTATCCGGCCCGAGGCTTTTTCCGAGCGCTCCGCACTCGGCCCACCGCGCGCAGGACGGCCCGCAGTCAACGCAGCGCCCCCCGTTTATCGCCAGCTCCAATACCTTAGCCAGGTTAAACGAGCCCGAATCGTGCATTCCGTAGGTCTTGCCGGGCACGCTCGGCTCCACGCAGCCCACGCCCACATAGGAGCGCGCGTCCTCTATGGGCTTTCCGTATCTCATAAGGGACTCAATCATAGGCGCGTCGTTGAATATCTTCGGCTCGCCCGTGCCTATTCGTATCACGTTAAACGTTTTAATTTTAAATTCCTCGGGCGAATTCTCATGCAGGCGCACTCCCATCCACGGATTCGGGATTCTCGTGTGCGCGTGCGCGTCGAGCACCATATACGACAGGTCGTTTGTAATGTCGTTTCCGAACTCGTCCACGCCGCCCACGTCAAGCGCCGTGCCGCCCATTATCGTGCCGCTCGAGAAGGTTATCGCGAAGGTGTCGCGTATCTTCCGCAGCTGATGCATCTTAATAAAGCTGTGCTCTATAAGCTCCTGCATAAATTCGCGCGTCAGAGTGCCCGAGGCGATATCCCTTTCGAAAAACGGCCAAAATATCTTATCAAAACGGCCGTATGTAACGCTGTGCCCGTTCGTTTCGATAATTATCATGTTCGTGGCTATGTGCCAGAGCTGTATAGCCTCCCAAAAATCCCTCGGCGCGCCCTCGGCTACCCATAGGCAGTTTGAGGACACTCTTTCAAGCTCTTTTTTCCGCACGGCATCGGCTTCGCTCCTGGCCATATCCGCGGCGAGCTCGCCGTAGCGCCTGATGTATGTCGAGGCTCCTTCAAGAACAATGAGCTCCGCCGTGTAAAAGTCTTTTTTAGATAGATCCGCCGGGTTTGTCGTGTCAAGAGCCGCGAGCTTCGCTTCTATCTCGGCTTTTATGCCGCCGAAGCCTACGGACAGCAGCTTTTCGTAGTCGGCGCACACATGACCCACCCCGGCGTATACGAAAAGGCCGTCGAGTATCACGCCCTTGCCGAGATGATTCCCCTTTTTCTCCTCGTCGGTATAGGAGGCTATTATGGCTTCCGACACCGTTTTGCCCTTCCACGCCTTCTGCAGGTCCAGGATATCTTTTTTCACATCATCGCTTATAACATAGCGGTCGTTCCTGCGCAGCTCCATCGGGCGCTCGGTAATTTCCTCAACCAGCCAGTCTACGGAGAACTCGGGGTATATCGGCGCGCTGTTGGGAGGCGCGGAGAGCTCCCCCACGATGAGCTCCCCGGGCCAGATATTGATCGGCACGCGCCTGAAAACCTCGCGCAGCGTCATGGCGCACTTTATGTTCTGCGGATACATGGCGAATTTCTCATAGCATTCCGTAAATATCTTCGCGCGTTCGCTGTCCGCGGTCGAGTCGATATTCTTCACCCATTTGAGCATCCTGTTTATGCGCGGAAACGGAGACGGCTCCTCGGTAAGGCCCGAAACGCCTACTCCCCACTCCTTGTCAAACGGCTCAATGGCCGCGGGCGCCGTATTCTTTTCGTCGTACATTTCATATCCTCCGATAATGCCAACGTTAATCGATAATTATTATTACATTCCATTGTATCATATCGCCTCGCGCATATTCAATACACACCCGCCCCCTCGCAGCCCCGTTATCCCGAAATGGCGTTTTTCCTATTTTGCGCGTAATTTTCTTTTCAACTTCGGCGCATCCGACATGGTATTCCGGTTAAACTTATATTATAATGTAATCAGCGCGATACTGACATTAACCGGCCTTTAAACGCAACACGATATCGGGAGGTGCAGCCATGCACGAACACGCCGGCGCGGGGTCCTCCGCGCACTCTTCCCCCGCTGAAATACAGGCCATGCTCAAATATATGCTCGCTCACAACGAACACCACGCCGAGGAGCTCTCAGACCTCTCCCACGACCTTTCTCACCTCGGGCTGGACGGCGCCGCGCGCGAGCTCGAGCTTTGCGTTGAGGAATACAAACGCGGCAACAACCGTCTCGCCTCGGTCTTAAAAAAGCTGGAGGAATAAGCCATGTGTCTTTCAACCGTATACGGCGGCAGGGCCGACCCGGATAAAATCCTCGTGCGAAACGTTCAGGAGCTGCGCTTCGCGCATGGCAAAGTCATCTGCACGGATATAATGATGCGTGAAACCGAAATAACGGGCACGCCGATCTCCGCCGACCTTGTAAACGGCGTTGTCATCATAGACACAACAGATACGGAGGAGAAGATATGACTCCAAAAATCATCGCCGTTGCCGGCAAGGGCGGCACGGGAAAAACCACGGTCTGCGGGCTCATCATAAACCATCTCGTAAAAGCCGGAAAAACCCCGCTTCTGGCTGTGGACGCCGACCCGAACTCAAACCTCAACGAGGTTTTGGGTATCGATGTGGAAATGACTCTCGGCGACATAAGAGATAATATGCTCAAATCCGAAACGACCGCGGGCATGTCCAAGCAGGAATACGCCGAATACATGTTCAGCAGCGCTCTGAGCGAGGGCGATCATTTCGACATGCTTGTCATGGGCCGCACGCAGGGCCAGGGCTGCTACTGCTTCGTCAACGGTGTCCTAAAAAGCCAGATAGAAAAATATCTCGGCGGCTACCGGTATATGATTGTCGACAACGAAGCGGGCCTCGAGCATATATCCCGGGGAATACTGCCGCGTATGGACATCCTGCTTCTCATTTCAGACAGCTCAAGGCGCGGAATCCAGGCCGTGGGCCGCATAGCGCAGATGATCGGCGAGCTCAAGCTCAATCCGGGCGTCGTCAAGCTCATAGTCAACCGCGCGCCGGGCGGCGTCGCCGACGAGGGCGTCCTCGAGGAGATAAAAAAGCAGGGGCTTGACCTCATAGGCGTCCTGCCGCAGGACGAGCTCGTTTACCGCTACGACTGCGAGGGAAAGCCGAGCTCGGCCGTTCCCGAAGATTCCGCCGTAAAACGCGCCATGTCGGATATCATATCCAAGCTGGATCTGTAACGGATAAAAATCCCGGTGACGATTTCATGCGCAAATCAGCCGGGTTAAATAAGCATTCCCCCAAAACAGCATCATCGGCAAACAAGACAGTTACACAGAAAGGAAGTATTCCACATGTCTTTTGAAGCCAAACCCGTCGTTTACGGCGCTTCGATCGGCGAGGTCACCATCGGAACCGGAGACTTATCGCTGACGATAGGCGGGGCGAACATCTCTCCGCTATGCTTCTTCGAAGCGCCCCAGAAGCACCCGCCCGCTATCGGAATCGAGGTCAGCGATCTTCCCTTCGACACACAGGGTCTCCCCCTCCTGGCCGCGTTATACGAGGGCTGCTCGGATATGGCCGAGCGCGTCGCGCGGGCAGCGTCGGTCAAAGGCGCGTCCTTCGTCTGCCTTCGCTTTGAAAGCGCGGACCCCGGAGGATTAAACAGGAGCGTTGCCGACTGCGTCGCCGACGCCGTAAAAGCCGCGGCCGCGTCCCCCCTTCCGATTGTAATAATCGGCTGCAAGAACTCCGAAAAGGACACCGCGCTCTTCACCGCGATGGCGGAAGCTCTGCAGGGCAAAAATTATCTTTTCCTCTCCGCGCGCGAAGAGGATTACAAAGCGATCAGCGCCGGTGTCGCCATGGCTTACGGGCACAATGTCGGCGCGGAATCCTCGGTGGACATTAACCTCGCAAAACAGCTCAGCGTACTCATGACGCAGCTCGGCGTCAGACGTGATCTTATCGTATTAAACCCCGGCTCGGCCGCCGCGGGCTACGGCTACGAGTATGTGGCGTCTACCATGGACAGGATAAGAGCCGCCGCGCTCGAGCAAAACGACACCATGCTGCAAATGCCCGTAATTACTCCGGTCTCCACCGAAACCTGGGCTGTCAAGGAGTCCATCATATCGGGCGACGAAATGCCCGAATGGGGCGAGCGTGAGCCTCGCGCCATCCAAATGGAAATCGTAACGGCCTCTGCCTGTCTTGCCTCCGGCTCCGACGCGGTTATAGTCAGGCACCCCGTATCTGTGGAAAAGCTCGCCGCCCTCATAGCGGCGCTGCTGTAAGGAGGTCATATCATGGCACTTAAGGGACTTGACATTTTCAAGCTCACTCCAAAAACCAACTGCAAAGATTGCGGCAACCCCACCTGCATGGCGTTCGCCATGAAGGTCGCGCAGGGCGCGCTGTCTGTTGACAAATGCCCACACATGTCCGCCGACGCGCTCGCGAAGCTCTCCGAGGCTACCGAGCCCCCGATGAAGACGATCGATATCGGCGGACACGCACTCGGCGGCGAAACCGTTATGCTTCGCCATGAAAAGACCCTCGTAAACCGCAACATTTTCTCCGGTTATCTCTGCACAAAAATGCCGGACGCGGAGATAGAGCAGGTTCTTGAGGATCTTCCCAAGACAGACTACGAGCGCATAGGCGAGCGCATGTACGTTGAAGCTGTTTTCGTAAACTGCCTTGACGACGCCGAGCGCTGCATCACGCTCACTAAAAAAGCCGCGGCGACGGGCCGCGCCGTAATAATCTCCTGCGAAGATCCCGAAAAGGCGAAAGCCGTCGCCGGAGCGGTGAAAATTTCCGCTCTTGTCGGCGCGAACGCCGAAAACTGGGAAGCCCTCAATTCCGTCGCCACAGCCGCCGGAGTCCCGCTCGGTGTAAGAGGCCCGGATCTTTCCGCCATTCACGACACGATCGAGAAGCTCGAAGCCGCCGGCAACAAAAACCTCTTCATAGACCTCGGTGCGGCCTCTGTAAAGGACGCTTTTAAAAACGCCATGCTCATCCGACGCGCGGCCATAAAGGGCGGTGACAGAAGCTTCGGTTATCCCACCATCGTCAACCTCGTTTGGCTCGCCAGAGGCGATTTCGAAACGCAGGCCGCGCTCGCCGCGCTCTTCACCATGCGTTACGGCTCAATAATCGTAATGCAGCGCATGAGCTATGCCGAAGCGCTCCCGCTGTACGGGTTAAGACAGAATATATACACAGATCCTCAAAAGCCCATGAAGGTCGCGCCCGGAATCTATCCGCTCAACGGCGCGGATGAAAACTCCCCGTGCTGCGTAACCGTCGACTTCGCCCTGACCTATTTCGTCGTATCCAGCGAAATAGAGCGAAGCGGTGTGCCCGTAAACCTTCTCATCACGGACGCGGGCGGCTACTCGGTGCTCACTTCGTGGGCGGCGGGCAAATTCTCCGCGGGCTCAATAGCCTCCTTCTTCAGCGACTTCGATATAGAAAGCAAAATCAAGTCCAGAACCCTCATTCTCCCCGGAAAGGTAGCCGTATTAAAGGGCGAGGTTGAAAGCAAGCTCCCCGCCTGGAAGGTGCTGGTGGCCCCCAACGAGGCCGTCCAGCTGGTCAGATACCTGCGCGAGCTCAAATAAGGAGGTTTCACAATGGCTAAGTTCATTACCATCGGCGAGAGGATTCACTGCATTTCCCCCGCCATCCGCGACGCCATGAACAACCGCGACCCGGAGCCCATTTTACAGCGCGCTAAAGAGCAGATCGACTCGGGCGCGACATATCTTGACGTCAATATCGGCCCGGCCGAATCCACCGGCATCGAGCTCATGAAATGGGCCGTGCGTCTCATTCAGGACAATTTCAACAATCATCCCCTCTGCCTGGACACCTCAAACAAAAAGGCCATCGAAGCCGGTCTGTCGGTGTACAACCCGATCCGCGGCAAGGCCATAATCAACTCCGCGGACGCGGGCGACAGGCTGGACAATATCGATCTGGCCGCGGCCAACGGCGCCATATGCATAGCCCTGTGCTCCAAATCCGGCGTCCCCTCGGATAATGACGAGCGCATGGCCTGCTGCCAGGAAATGCTCGAGCACGGCATGGAGCTCGGCATGGAGCCGGAGGATCTGTGGTTTGACCCGCTTTTTCTGGTTATAAAAGGCATGCAGGACAAGCAGCTGGAGGTCCTGGAGTTCATCAAGATGTGCTCCGACATGGGCTTTAACACCACAGGCGGCCTGTCTAACGTATCAAACGGCATGCCGAAAAACGTAAGACCCATCATAGACAGCGCCATGGTTTCCATGGCTATGATGAACGGTCTCACCTCCGCCATCGTAAACCCCTGTGACAGGCGTCTTATGGAGACTATCAAATCCTGCGACATTATACGCGGCGAAACGCTCTACGCGGATTCTTATCTGGAAATCTGATTATATCCAAATAACTCCCCGGCGGCCGCAAAACGCGGCCCGGGAACACAATCTTTGAACGGAGGCAACTATATGAGCGTACTCACAGACCTTATCTATGCCGGAGCCAACGCCGTCGCCGGACTCACGGATAACGCGGTAAACGAAGCCATCGCCGCGCACGGCGCGCAAACAAAAATCGCCTTCCCCGACACCGCGTACTTTTTCCCCACCATATACGCCGCTACCGGCGTAAAGGTTCAAACGCTCGGCGATCTGCCCGCCTGTGTCGGCGTTTTGAAATCTCTTATAACAAATCAGGAAGATCTGGGCCAGGCGCTCAACGCCGGGCTCGCCACGGCCGTCGGAGCGGAGATTCTCGAGGGCCTCAAGTGGCTCAACCCCTCTCCCTATGAAAACGAAAGCGGCATAGGCTTTGTCCCCGACTCCGCCATCCGCAGCCTGGGAGTTCCGCTCGTAACGGGAGACATTCCCGGAGTCGCGGTCGTGCTCGGCAGCGCCGAAAATCCCGAAGACGTGGTTTCCGCGGTAAAGGAATACCAGAGCCGCGGCATTCTCTCCTTCCTCGTCGGAGACGTAATAGAGCAATGCGCGGCAGGCGGAGTAAAGATGGGCCTTGATTTCCGCGTAGTGCCGCTCGGGCACGACGTCACCGCGGTAATTCACGTGGTCACGGTCGCCATCCGCGCCGCCCTTATTTTCGGAGCCGTTCCTCCCGGCGATCTGGGTGCCCTGCTCAATTACACAAAGGAGCGCATCCCCGCCTTTGTAAACACATTCGGCGCGTTAAACGAAGTGGTCGTCGCCGCCGGAGCGGGCGCTATAGCCCTCGGCTTCCCCGTTATCGTAGACGTGGACCTCGGAGAAAATCAGGTTCCGGGCGCTCTGGTTTCCGTAACGGATCACTCCGAAACCGTAGCGAAATCGCTCGAGCTGCGAAACATCAAGGTGAAGATCAAAAACATACCTATCCCCGTTGCTTTCGCCTCGGCCTTCGAGGGCGAAATCATCAGGAAAGCGGATATGCACGCCGAGTTCTGGAACAGCAAGTTCCCCACCTGCGAGCTGCTCGTTATGCGCGAGCCCGGCGAGATAGAAGACCACAAGCTCACCGTAATCGGGCCGGACATCGGGCCGGAAATTCCCTGCAATCTTCCTCTTGCGACCTTCGTTGAGGTAGCCGGGGCGAAAATGCAAACGGACTTTGAGCCGGTCATCGAGCGCAAGATACACCACTGGTTTAACTATATGGAAGGCGTCATGCACACCGGCCAGAGAAATATGTTCCGCATACGCGTGAGCAAAGAAGCCTACAACAAAGGGCTTCGCCTCAAGGACTTCGCCGAGGTGCTCTACTGCGAGATAATGGACGAGTTTTCAAGCGTCGTCGACAAGTGCCAGGTCACGATGATAACCGACAGGGCCGAGGTCGAAAAGCTGCTCACCGAGGTAGCCATGCCGCGTTACGCGGCCCGTGACGAGCGCTTAAACGCCATGACTGACGAGAGCGTGGACACCTTCTACACCTGCATTCTCTGCCAGTCCTTCGCCCCGTCGCACTGCTGCGTTGTCACGCCCGAAAGGCTCGGACTCTGCGGCGCTGTTTCCTGGCTCGACGCGAAGGCCACAAAGGAGCTCACCCCCGCCGGTCCCTCCCAGCCCATACCCAAAACGGGCCTTGTCGACGAGCGCCTGGGCAGGTATACGGAGGTCGACAAAATAGTCTCCGAGGCTACGCACGGCGCGGTCAACACAGTCACCCTGTATTCTATACTCGAAGATCCCATGACCTCCTGCGGCTGCTTTGAATGCATCTGCGGAATAATGCCGGAGGCAAACGGCGTTGTAATAGTAAACCGTGAGTTTGTCGGAATGACGCCCACCGGCATGACCTTCGGCGAGCTCGCCTCCATGACCGGCGGCGGCGTCCAGACGCCGGGCTTCATGGGCCACGGGCGGCGCTTTATAGGCTCCAAAAAGTTTATTGCCGCCGAAGGCGGACTCGGCCGCATCGTGTGGATGCCCAAGGAACTCAAAGACGACGTCGCCGAGCGCTTAAACAAAACCGCCAAGGAGCTATACGGCATCGATAACTTCACGGATATGATATGCGATGAGACCATTGCCAGCGAATCGGAAGAAGTTCTCGCCTTCCTCACGGAAAAGAACCATCCGGCGCTCGCCATGGATCCGATTATGTAATGCATGCGTGAAATAACGTTCAGAACCATCGGCGGCGGGGATGTCAGCATCTTCGCCGCCGATGGCGAAAAGATATTGGATGTCGCCCGCAAAGCCAACGTCGCCATAGACGCCCCCTGCTCCGGAAACGGCAGCTGCGGCAAGTGCCGGGTGAAAATACTCTCCGGCGCGGTATCCGCCGACGAAACGCGCCATATAACGCCCTCGGAATACTCCTCGGGCTGGCGTCTCGCCTGCGGGAGCGAGGTATGCGAAAACGCGCTCATCGAGGTTCCCGACATAGCCTCGGCCTACCGCAGCCGCATGAAAACGGCGGATCTCTCCTCGCCCGAAGAGATCGCGGTTTTCGAGCGCATTATAAAAGACCTTAGCTCGGCCGGGCTCTCCTTCGGATGCGGCGTCTCCTCCTTCATACTGTCGCTCGGTCCTCCGTCTTTAACGGACACCATGCCCGACAATGAAAGGCTGATCCGCTCCGTATCCGCGAAGCTCGGCGTTTCGCGAAATAAAGTGCGCCTTCCCTTCTTTTGCCTTAAAAAGCTGCCGGGACTTATGCGCGAGGGCGGCTTTTCCCTCAGAGTCGTCGCCGAAAAGCGCGAAGACTCTCTCGAGGTGCTCGACCTGCTCTCTCCGGAAGATAAGCTGCCCGTCTGCGGCGTCGCCGTCGATATCGGCACCACCACCGTGTCCGCGCTCCTCGCGGACCTTGAAAACGGCAGGATACTGTCAAAGGCAAGCTCCGGAAACGGGCAGATTCGTTTCGGCGCGGATGTTATAAACCGCATTATCGAGCAAAGCCGCGAGGGCGGAACAAAAAAGCTGCTCGACGCCATAGTTTCCGAAACCCTCCTCCCGCTCATAGATACAATGTGCCGGGATGCGGGTGTTCCCAAAGACAGGATCTACAGAGTCACAGCCGCCGGGAACACAACTATGGAGCATCTTCTGCTGGGCATCACCGCGGAGCACCTGCGCATGGAGCCATATATACCGGCCTTTTTCACCGCGGAGCCCTTTGACCCCGCGCTCATCGGCATCGCCCTGTCCCCCTCTGCCGGGCTGCGCCTTGCCCCCAACGTAGGCAGCTACGTCGGAGGCGACATCACGGCCGGAACCCTCGCCAGTATGATCTGGAACGAAGACGGCCCCGAAATGCTCATAGACCTCGGAACAAACGGCGAGATAGTATTCGGCGGCAGGGATTTTCTTATCACCTGTGCCTGTTCGGCCGGGCCCGCCTTTGAGGGGAGCGACATTTCCTGCGGCATACGCGCCACAGACGGTGCGATAGAGGACTGCCGCATAGACTCCGAAACGATGGAACCGAGCTTCAGCGTCATCGGCGGCGAGGGCACTCTTCCCGTGGGTATCTGCGGCTCGGGCATCATCGATATAGTCGCCGGGCTTTTCCGCGCGGGCATAATAGACGGCCGCGGCCGCTTCTCCCGTGAGGGCGGCAGGATTATGCGCGACGAGTACGGCGTGGGGCGCTATGTGCTCGCGGACGCGGAAGAGAGCGGCAGCGGGCGCGAGATATCCATAAACGAAGTCGATATAGACAATTTCATAAGGGCCAAGGGCGCGGTGTTTTCCGCGATGATGACCGTTATAACATCGCTCGGCTATTCCCCGTCGGCTATGGAGCGCATTTTCGTAGCGGGCGGCATCGGGGGCGGCATCAACATAAAAAACGCCGTTAGCGTCGGCATGTTTCCCGACATTCCGGAGAACAAATACACATACATCGGCAACTCCTCTCTCACGGGGGCCTACGCGGCGCTCGTGTCCTCCTCCGCCGCCGGGATGCTCGAGGCGGTGGCCGCTCAGATGACCTATGTTGAGCTGTCCACCGAGCCGGGCTATATGGATTCCTTTGTCGCCGCCTGCTTTCTGCCTCATACGGACGCCTCGCTTTTCCCCTCGGGAGGTGCGCTATGATTAATAACAAGGACACTCACCCGCTCGAATACTATACTCAAAAATACTCGCTCCTGGACCCGCAGGCCGCCGCCGACCGATGCGGAGCCGCGTTTGACGCTCAAAACGGATTTTTCACTCTTCCCTTTTTGTCATACCCGCTGCGCATCACCTGGCCCGACTTTGGCGTCTCGTGCCCGGATGATTCCTGTCCCCGCGCGCTTTTGAGCGCGAGCGTGTCGATACTCGCGCTTCGCTACCTTATCGGTGGCGTGAGCGCGCCCTCCTCCGGAGCGTTTTTGTCATACCGGCAGCTCCCCTGGGGGGACGTTTACAATTCCAATTTCAAGGGCCGCTGCCTTGACAGGCTCGCGCGCGCCTTCGGAGCGGACCCCGCCGCCTTTTCCCGCGCCTGCGAAGCGCTCGGAGGCACTCCCGTTAATATGGGAGACGCCGCTTATGAGCTCCCCGTCACGGAGCAGGTCAAGCTGCGGCTCATCCTCTACAGCGGCGATGCGGAATTCGGCCCGTCCTCGCAGTTTTTGTTTTCGGACAATATAGCGCTAGCCTTTTCGGCCGAGGATGTCGCCGTCCTGGGTGAGCTCGTTATATCCGCGCTGAAGGAAGCATCAAAATTGCCCGAAAAGCATCGCGATATGAATTGACCCCGTGCCGGATGTCGGGCTTGTATTTATGGCCTTTTTATAATATAGTAAATAGCGAACTATTTCAGGGCGGTGATGGCTTTTGTCCCGATTTTGCTGCTTCTCCGGGCATAGATGCCTTCCGGAAGGCTCGCGGCCGCATATCAGGCAAAGGCTCGACGATGAGCTGCGCGCGCGTGCCGATTCCGGCTTCACCGATTTTTTCACCGGCGGCGCTCTAGGCTTCGACACACTCGCGGCGCAGGCCGTCCTCGACCTTCAGGCCGCGTATCCGGACATCAGGCTGCATCTCGCGCTGCCGTTTTCCGGTCAGCCCAATCGCTGGCCCGAGCCCGACAGGCGTATATATGAGTCGATAAAATCACGCGCTTTCTCGGTCTATCTTGCCGGTGAAACATACCGTCCCGGCTGTATGGACAAACGCAACCGCTACATGGTGGACCGCAGCGAGCTTCTCATCTGCTGGCTGACGGAAAATCGCGGCGGTACCGCGGCAACCGTGCGCTATGCCCTTCATCAGGGTATCGATATAATAAATCTCGCAGTAGAAGCTAAAATAAGGGGGAAAAACATGACGACACCTTTTAAAACTCTGCCGCTCGAGGGGCTTTTAAACATAAGGGATCTCGGAGGCTTCCCCACCGCCGACGGCAGAGTAACAAAGTATCATCGTTTTATACGCAGCGAACTTCCCAGGCATCTCACCCAACGCGACGTAGAGTTCCTGTGCAATTACGGGCTTGTTATGTCCGTTGATTTTCGAGGCGGCGCGGAGCTTCGCAGCGCTCCCAGCTTTCTGTCCGCGGGAAACGAGTGGCAGCGTTACTGCCATAATCCTCTCTGGAACGAAAACGTCGCGCCGGGTACGGCGAATAAAGAACGTCAGGGCACAGGCGCCCCCCCGGTAGCGGATCTGCTCGACATGGACTGGGTGCCCATATACATAAGCATTGTGGAAAACCGCAAGGAATGGGTTAAGCGCTGCTTTGAGCTTTGCGCCGAAACAGACGGCTGTATACTCTACCATTGCACCACCGGCAAGGACCGCACCGGCATATTCTCGGCCGTCCTCCTGGGCTGCTGCGGCGTTCGTGAGGCCGATATCGTCTCCGATTACTCAATATCCATGATTCACATGAAGCCCGTATACGCGAAGATGGCCGGTGACCCCGTTTTCGCGATGCCCGAGGGCGTTGATATGAACAAGCGCTTTTTCCAGACATTGCCCTCGACTATGGAGGGTTTGCTAGAGCACATTAATAAAACCTACGGCACAATGCGCGATTATGTTCTTGACTGCGGCGTCTCCCCGGATACAATTGAGAAACTAACAAACAGTATGACGGAGGTAATTAAATGAGCTACTACGGAGAAAACTTTCCGAAGCTGGGCTTCGGGCTTATGAGAATGCCGACCCTCCCGGGAGGCAAGGATGTCGACATAGAACAGGTAAAAAAGATGGTCGACATCTACATGGAAAACGGCTATTACTATTTTGACACCGCCTTTATGTATCACGGCGGCGCTTCGGAAACGGCTTTCCGTGAAGCCGTCGCGCGCAGATATCCACGCGAGAAGTTCCACATCACAGACAAAATGCCTCTCTGGGACATAAAGGGTCCGGAGGACTATGAGCGCATCTTCGCCCAGCAGCTTGAAAAATGCGGCGTCGAATACTTCGATCTCTATTTCCTGCACGGCATCGGCACAGACCGCCTGAAACTGCTCGACGAAACCGGCGGCTGGGATTTCCTTAAAAAAGTCAAAGAGCGAGGCCAGGTTAAGCACATAGGCTTCTCCTTCCACTCTCCTGCCGACACACTCGAAAAAATACTGGACGCGCACCCCGAGGTTGAGGTCGTCCAGCTTCAGGTAAACTATTACGACTGGGAAAGCGAATCCGTACAGGCGCGCAAATGCTGGGAATCCGCTCGCCGTCACGGTATCGGCGTCATAATAATGGAACCCATCCGCGGCGGTTCGCTGGCTTCCATGGCTCCGGATATCGAGAAGCTCTTCCTCAATAAAAACCCCGACGTGTCGGTCGCCTCGTGGGCGCTGCGCTGGTGCGCCTCTCTTGAGGGCATCGTCACGGTGCTCTCGGGAATGTCCAACATTGCGCAGATGGAGGACAACATCAAAACCATGAAGTCCTTCAAGCCTCTCACCGATGACGAGCGCGCCGTAATAGACGACGTCATAAAGGCCCTCAAGGCTCAGCCGACCATAGACTGCACGGCCTGCAAATACTGCGTGAACGACTGTCCCCAGCACATAAACACTCCCGGCATCTTCTCGTCGTTCAACGAGTATAAGATATTCAAGAACCTCAACAACACCAGGTTCGGATATTCTATGGCCACCTCCAAGGGCGGAAAAGCAAAAGACTGCATCGAATGCGGCTCCTGCGAAAATCACTGCCCGCAGAATCTTCCTATCATCGAGCTGCTCAAGGAAGCCGCCGAGCTGTACGACAAATAATCAGCGCATAGTAAACGCAAAATATCCGGTAATCGAGCCGGCAAGCGGTTTTCCCGCTTGCCGGCTTTCCATTCTGTAGGGGAAAACTGTGTTTTCCCGCCGTCTCCCCCGTCCTGTAGGGGAGAACTTTGTTTTCCCGCCGTTATTGCCTCTCCTTTCCAACGCCTCCCTCGTCCTGTAGGGGAAAACTGCGTTTTCCCGCCGTTTCCCCCGTCCTGTAGGGGAGAACTGCGTTCTCCCGCCGTTATTGCCTCTCCTTTCCAGCGTATCCCCGTCCTGTAGGGGAGAACTTTGTTCTCCCGCCGTTTCCCCCGTCCTGTAGGGGAAAACTGTGTTTTCCCGCCGTTATTGCCTCTCCTTTCCAACGCCTCCCTCGTCCTGTAGGGGAAAACTGTCTTTGCCCGCCGTTATTGCCGCTCCTTTCCAACGTTCCCCCCGTCCTGTAGGGGAGAACTGTGTTCTCCCGCCGTTATTACCGCGCCTTTCCAACGCCTCCCCGTCCTGTAGGGGAAAACTGTGTTCTCCCGCCGTTATTGCCGCTCCTTTCCAGCGTCTCCCCCGTCCTGTAGGGGAAAACTGTGTTTTCCCGCCGTCCCCCTCGTCCACGTATGCCCGAACCGCGTTCCCCTGCTCTCGCCGTCTGCACGCAAACAAAAATATAACGGAACCTTGTGCCCGAAATTTCGTCTTTATCGCATAAGCCATATAAGGCACGCACGCGGAATTTATTCTGAAGAGGTTCAAATAAATGAAAAAGCTCACACCTATTTTGTTATTCGTTGCTATTGTCATCGCTCTCACCGCCTGTTCGGTGGTGCAGACAGTTCCCACCGCTTCGCCTTCTTCGCAAACGCCCGCTCCAGCTTCCTCGCAAACGCCCGCTCCGACTGTCCCCGCACAAACCGCTGCGCCAAGCGCATCCCCTTCGGCAACTCCCGCGGAGCAAGAACCCCAGGACGGCTATTTCGGCGAGTTCAATGTCATCGAAGAAGCAGCTTCCGGCGTCAGCACATACAGTCAGGCAGACATCGATAAAATGATCGGTAAAACGCTCAGCTTTTATAAAGATGAGGCAGTTATTATCAATGACCGGCCGTCTGACTCACCCGTAGAAATAAAAAACCCGCAATACAGCGAGTCTGTTCTGACGGTTGAGGATTTCATTGCGGCATACAGAGTCCCGGCTGAAAAACTGGGGCTTTCCTCGGGAGACATCACCGAAATATTGATTTCAGACCCATCCTCAGCTGTCGGCGGATGCGCACTCATACTGCAGGGCGATCAAATCTATATCTGTGCCGGAGGCGTATTCTTCGCTCTTGAGCGCATTTCATTACGATTACAATAAGTACACCCCCATAACTAACTCGGGAGCGATTTTCGGATCGCTCCCGTTTTGTTATATTGCGGCGGTGTACGCAATTCTTTAGTCAATGCTCTTCATTATTACATCAAGTAAGGGTTTAAAGACTTTTATCAATGCGGCAATATTACTTGAAAGCCAGTCGATGATGTTATCCCATTGCTCTTCATTATTAAGAGCATAATTGTGATATTGTACACAAATTCTACACGCCCTTTTCCCCGGAAGGTCTTGCCATATTAGTGCTCCCGGAAAAGCGGAAGCTAGACTTTTTCATTGCTGAAGCCTTCTCAGTATCGCTTCATCAGCCGGGCAGAATGCATACTGCGGAATCTCATCCACGGTGATCCAGCGTATATCATTATGCTCCAGCTTCTTGGGCACACCTTCGGCGACCCTGGCATTGAACAGCGTAAGGTGTACACTCAGGTCGGGGTACTCGTGAATCACATCCATGAACACATCACCCACAGACAAAGTGATGGCAAGCTCCTCACGGCACTCACGGATAAGCGCCTGTTGTTTTGTCTCTCCGGGCTCGACCTTGCCACCGACGAACTCCCACAACATTCCACGCGCTTTGTTCGCGGGGCGCTGGCAGATCATGAATTTATCTTTATCCCATATCAGTGCGGCCACAACCTCAACCATTATCGAAGTCTCCTAATTATCGCGCTGCCACTGTTTTAAGCCAATTTCGGCGCTCTTTATAATATAGCATCAATTTCTCAACCAGCACTCAACAGCGATGTCTTTATTACATACGCATGGAGTCACGAACAATTACCTGTAGATCACTTTTCACTTCATTTACCAGGATCCAGCGCCCTGAGCGGATGATCTCGATATTATTGTTCATCTTGATAATCCAAAGTCATATTGCAGGTAATCAGGCAGCTCGTTTTCCATGCGAATATCAAATAGGTATGTACCGTTTCCGCTATCCGTTTTTCGGCAGTTCATAAGTTTACCCTTGCCGACATAGGTAAACGGAAGCACAATGCCGTTCTCGTTGTCAACCTTCCTGATAAAAAGATACGCGAAGCTGCTACTGCGGAGCTTATCAAGATGCGAACTCGGCAGATTGGTCATGGATTCCCATTGGAACAGGTCAGGCTGTAAAAACTTGTCCTTGTAGTTCAGTCTGTCCTCGTCGGGCAGATCCTTCTTCAACGACGCGAAGATGACCACATAGTCGTCATAGTAGTATGTACCCACCGCAGTGTAGCCGGGATTTTTTAAAAGCTTCAATTGCACTTGATCCATTCTGTAGTTTTGCCACAGTTTAAAGCCGGTTTCGTTGCCATTCTCCGCGAAATAGCGGGTGATGCCATAGGTCAGTAAATCGTCAAGGTACTCCAGGAAGTGATCGTCGAGCCTTACATCCAAAGAGAGTTCCGGTCCGGTTTGAGTGACAAATTTCAGAAATTGCAGCGCATGAGATAATTCCTCACGGCTGTATCCGGCTATTCTCTCCTGAAGTACCTGATGGATGGAATCAATTGCACACATGCCGTCCAAAAGACAGCGGATAATTTCAAATTCGTGCGGGCGCACCAGCGGTAGAAAATCGGATAGATAGTTGGCAAACGTGACCTGTTCTTCACTGAATAGAGGCAGGTTTTCCTCCCCAATTCCTTTCAGAAAATTATAGTAAGAGCAGTTTTTTCTACCCTGTATCTTCACGCTCATGAACCTGATGATATCCGGCGCGCAGTCGTTATTTAAATAGTCCATGTGTTTCGGGTAAAACTCAGAATTAATATACTTCTTAAAGTTGAAATAGTCCTGCTTCAGATACTTGATTGCATTGAAGTTTTCTTGGTCAATGTAATCAAGTATTTCTTCTTTACTCAGGTCGTCGATATTAATCTCCACACCGCAATCAGCAAGTCCCAGCACCGTGAAATTATCGCGTACAAGAGAAGCCATCAACCGCTTTTCCACGACAAAATTCTCCGCCAGAGAAGAAAGTGCAAAGGCAATCTGTACGCTTCTCTTGTAGCTGTTGCCAATGAAGTCAAGCACGGTCACGTAGGTCTTATTTTCGTATTTTCTCAGCCCTCGTCCGAGCTGCTGGATAAAGATTGTAGATGATTCCGTCGGGCGTAGGAACAGCACCATATTAACGCCGGGGATATCAACGCCTTCGTTCAGTATGTCTACAGTGAAAAGTATTTCAAGCTCAGCGCTGTCACTCTGAAGGTCATTATAGGCACGAATACGTTCTCCAACATCGTTGCGTCCGGTCAGATATGCGGTGTGGTAACTCTCTCCCATAACTTCGCACATCATGCGAGCATGTGTAATATTGCGGCAGAAAGCAAGAGCCTTAAGCTTGCCATGCGGACGGTGGGCTTCGATCTGCGCGGAGATAAACGCGCAATGTTCGTCATTGGCCATCTGAGCGATCAAACGTCGCTCTTTATCTGCAGAGAGCCCATAATCCACAAGCTTATCGCGGATACCGTAATATTTGAATGGCACCACAAGGTCATTGACGATTGCGTCCCGCAAACGTAATTCGTAGGGGACGTTTTTATCAAAAAGCTCAAAGACATCCTGATTATCCATGCGCTCCGGTGTCGCTGTGAGACCAAGCAAAAACTCCGGTTCAAAATAGCTGATGATCTGCTTATATGTCTCTGCCGTTGCATGGTGGCATTCGTCGATGATAATATAATCAAACTCGTCACGGGCAAAGAGTTCCAACGTCTTGCACATGGTTATGTTGGTAGCAAATACAAAATCAGCATCTGACTCTTTACTGGTGCCGCTGTAGATTCCGTATGAAACGCTGCTGCCGAAAACATCCTGAAAGGTCTCGAGGGATTTCTTGAGTATCGAGCCCTCGTGAACTATGTATAGCAGCCGCTTAGGATTGAAGTTCAATGCATCAAACGCAGCAAGATAAGTTTTACCGCTGCCGGCTGCTGCAACTACCAAAGCGCGCGCTGTTCCTATAGCACGGAAGCGGTTGAGTTCCTTCAGCGCTCTGCGCTGCATAAAATTTGGTTTGACGTTAGCCGCAGACAGGTCATAGTCCATGTCCCAGCGTTCAATGGCAAAATTCAGCTTGTTGGAATATAGATTGATGATCTCGCTGTTTAGAAGATGGGTTGCCTCCCACTTCTCCTCGAACTCCGCCATAGCCTGTCCGTACACGACAGAGCCAATCTCTTCGCAGATAACAACATCCCACTCAATGTTCTTGATCAACGCATATCGGGTTATGTTGGAAGAACCGACAATCAGCTCACAGTAATCGTCAAACTCGAAAAAATAGCCTTTGGAGTGATAGCCGAGCGTGGCGTAACCTGTGTCGTGGAAGCTTTCATAGTCCAGATGACACTCGAAATTTCCGTTTCTACCCATGAGAGAATAGAAGCTTTTCAGAGACTCGATATCCGTGAAATTTTGATATGTAGAAGTTATAATCCGTCCCTTGCAGCCGCGTTCAACCGCCGCCTCAATATCTTTAAACAACAGAACCAAACCAGCCTTTTTGATAAAGCTGACTGAGAAGCAAAAGGACCGGCAACGCCGTAGATTGTCCTTTATCTTTGCCAAGAATGTGGTTTCTGTGTAGTTGGTAAGAAATTGGTTTGGCATAATTCCTCCAGTTCAAGTACCATACATATTTTAAACAATAACCCTACCAAACTTTTGGAGATAGGTCCTTTTGTCTTGCTCAAGGGTACTTACTATGTTGGGGACAGCTTGGTTACACGTTGCTAAGAAGTATTCTGAATGTTGAATTAGGTTTTCTACGGAAATCTTGTATTTTACACGAACTAACTGGTTCTCCATTTTTTATCACGATTATTTGCTCGTCATTTGACATTATCCTATTGCAATCCTCCACAAAAAAGAGCCCTGTTATTAAACAGAGCCCATACTTCTGGTTGCAGCTGGCTGCCCTTGGATGAGGCCCTATAGCTATACGTAGCTGTCTTTCGAAAGTTTTACCCTAGGTAATTATTAACATTATTTGAATTATAGTCGAATCAGTGAATGAAGTCAACGACAGCAATCGACGTTTAATTGCTTTTCTTGCAAACATGGGTATGTTTAACAAATTTATGACACATTTTGGCGGAATATGTGCTATCATAGTAAATGCTGGATTATCGCTGCAGGACTGCAGGACTCCGTGACTTATTAGCGTCGTTCCTTCGAAAATAAGGTGGTGCATACAATGTCAAAAGGTCTATTTGACTATATTCTTGACAGCATATTCGACTCTGATTGGGTTGGGCGCAGGGGCGAAAAGCTCACGGAGAAAGAGCTCAACCTGGTTAAGCTTTTCGGGCGAAACGGCAAAGTGCTCCGAAACATATATGTTCCGAAGCAAAACGGCGAAACATCCGAAATAGATGTGGTGTTTATAACGCAAAAGGGCATTTTCGTTATAGAAAGCAAAAACTATTCCGGTGGATATTCGGCGACGAAAACGCCGTTAAATGGACATCCGTGCTTCCGAACAAGCAGAAGAACAGTTTTTACAACCCTATCAGGCAGAACAGAACTCACATCAAGTGGCTGGGGCGGTATCTCGGAGAAGAAATACCGCTTTTTTCGCTTATAGTCTTCTCCGAGCGGTGCGAACTGAAAAAAGTAATGGTTGAGAGTAAGGACATTAAGGTTATTAAACGCGACCGGATATACGCCACGATCCGTGCCATCTGGGAATCCGTCGGCGATGCGCTGTCCGAAGAGCGGGTAAACGCCATATACGCGAAGCTGCAGCCGCTTACGAATGTCGATACGGCGACAAAGGCCGCGCACATAAAAAGCATTAATGATAAGTATAAAACGGAAACCCCGAAACCCGGCAAAGAATCCGCTGATGCGCAAAAGCCGGAAGCGGCCGAAAACGTGTTGATATGTCCGCAATGCGGTAATAAATTGGTTGAGCGAACAGCGCGAAAGGGCAGCAACGCCGGGAACCGGTTTTACGGCTGCTCCGGCTTTCCGCAGTGCAGATATACAAAAAACATAAGCGGCTAAACGGAATACGATCGGCGAAAAAACAAGCACTATAATAAGACAGAAACTAAATTGCACTGCGAAGGAGAATTTGTGTGGAAAGTCAAACCATGCCCCGTCAGAAGAGAAAATGGCTCATCATAGCCGTGATAGTGCTTGTATTTGCTGCCGCTGCTTTCATCGTGTTCAGAGTAGTCGGCAGCGGTCGTTCGGAACCCGAAATCATCAACCATTCCACTCTGGAAAAGATCATCAATGTCAGCGAATTATCTACATTCACCGCGGTTTACAACGGCATCACCGAGGTTATGAACGAAAAG
>Ga0123334_1002081_pt1 | contig 23599 bp, 22 predicted proteins | sample BiotimSIPDNA_FD_89706 | JGI IMG/M metagenome (GOLD analysis project Ga0123334, IMG submission 89706) | Anaerobic biogas reactor microbial communites from Washington, USA - Biogas_R1 time_0 SIP DNA | ecosystem: Engineered > Bioreactor > Anaerobic > Unclassified | place: Washington, USA... | reverse complement strand
GTCAATATCGGGATTTAAAAGATCTGGCCATATCTTATCGTGAAGCATGTTCCGCTTTACAGTATCGTTATTTATACGGACTAAACCAGGTTTTTTCCATCAATGATCTCAACCCGGATCCTCATTCATATCATAAAATTCTCAATTCATTACAGCGTTACCCGATTTTTGATAATCTAAAAATAGGCGCTGATTCCGCCGTCGAAGCTGACTTGAAAAATATCGTCAACGAGATGCGTCAGGCAAAGCTGAGCTCCGAATTGTCGAAGATGGTGGCTAACAACTTAATCTTACTCACATTTACTACTTTAAATGAGCTAGGCTATAATGCGGGGGAAATCCTTGGGACTAATGACAATACTCTGATCAATCTCAATCGGGTGGAGAGCTTGGAAGAAATGGAGCAGCTGTTAACTTCTTTTTTTAACCGGATAAACGATTATATCCGGCAAAAACGGATCTCCCTAAACCATCAATTAGTTGAAGAGATCCGGCAACATATTGATCTACATTTTGCAGAGGATATAACTCTCTCGGGAATGGCTAACCAATATAAGATCAGTCCTAGTTACCTTAGCCTTTTGTTTGCGGAACGGACCGGTAAAAATTTCATTGATTACCTGACCGAACGGAGGATTAAGAAAGCTAAGGAACTATTGAAACATACCGATTTGAAGATCTATGAGATTTCGAACTCGGTGGGATATCATGACTCCTTTTATTTTAGTAATTGTTTTAAAAAGATTACCGGTGTTTCACCCAGTGAATATAGAGATAGTACTAAGTAGGCCTGCCGGGGCAGATGAAAGGATGAAAATAGAAGTTTTGAAAGCTAACAATTTTCCATTTGTGCCTTAGGCAGTAGGATCATTAACACAGATTGGAAATATTCTTGTTCCCGGTAAATATGGGTTACTAACGCTGGCCATAAATTGATCCCCTGCCCCGGGATCCGGCAAGAAGCCAGCAACCGGCCTAGCTCTAACAGATAATTAAGCCAGCATTGATTTAATTCGGCGGCTGATTGCATAATACCGGCCAGATTCCCCCGCTGGTTCCGGAGTTGGAATGTTTGTTGGTGTAATCGGTCGAATTCCGCACCGAATTGGGAAGTTTCCTGAGTGAATTGGGCTTGGATGTTTGGTTTGAAATAGCTGGCAAGTAAATTGGCGTGATCCCCCGAGATATGGGTCCAAAATAACATTTCCTCAAGGCTTACTTGACAGACTATCCGATTTTCAATCTCCCCCAGAAGCATCCGGGGAACAAGGGATACATTTTGTTGGATATGGTCTAAACCCAAGTCCTCCCAAGTGGGAATCGGCCCATTGGTCACAGCGTTCAGATTACCAATAAAAAAGTCCAATTCCCGACGGATATGATCTACTAAATCCGCCGGGATCATTGCTTTAATTCGGCATTCCGCAATCCCTTGCGCCACTTTGATCTTAAACTCGCGCAGTCCGGCAGCTAACATTCTGGTTCGGTTCAATAAATAAATAACCATAGATGGATTGGCATTTAATTCTGTAGATTGTAACTGGGTTAACAACTGATCATACATGACCACATATTGGTCAGCTTCCCTAAAAACATTGTCTTCACCTAAATCAACACCACTGCGAATTAACCGCGCATGTTCATCCAGCTGACGATTCCAAAATAACATTTCATCCAACAATGCCGGGATCACCCTTAAGTTGAAGTCGTTATTATCCTGGTTCAACTGATCACTCTCCCTTATTGATAATATTAATAAATCATATGTGGAGAGCAATCAAATCAATACTACATTATGAATGAAATCAATGCCAAAAGCACGGTCCAAAGATCATAGCATCCTTAATACTATATACTAAACGTCTAAGGAAAGAAGTGATGAATGTGTCGACCCAATGTCCTCCTGGATCGTTCGTATATAGTATTCAATCAGGAGATACCTTATTTAGACTGGCTCAAACATATGGTACTACCGTCAATGCCATTATTGCTATCAATCCCGGTATCAATCCCAATGCGCTTCAAATCGGTCAAAGAATCTGTATCCCCGGCGCAGCTCCCGTAGTCTGTCCGGAAGGAAGCTTTCCTTATGTAATTAGGCGCGGAGATACTCTGTTTGCATTAGCGCAGCAATTTGGAACAACCGTCGCGGCGATTACTGCCATCAATCCCGGTATCAATCCCAATGCGCTTCAAGTCGGGCAAAGGATCTGCATCCCGGGCGAGCCGACTGTGACCTGTCCGGCAGGAAGCTTTGCATATACAATCCAACGCGGTGATACACTGTTTGCACTAGCTCAAAGGTTCAACACCACCGTATCGGCTATTTTAGCCCTAAACCCAGGCCTGGACCCTAATGCGCTCCAAGTCGGCCGGATTATCTGTATCCCCGGCGCAGCGCCGCCTACCTGTCCGACAGGTAGTGTTCCCTATGTAATCCGAAGTGGGGATACCTTGTTTGCTATTGCCCAGCGATTTGGGACCACTGTTTCGGCAATACTTGCTATCAATCCAGGTCTTGATCCTAATGCTCTGCGGATCGGTCAGACAATTTGTCTGCCGCAGGTTGCCCCTGCTTGTCCAGGGGGTACTTTATATACAATTCAACCGGGTGATACACTATTTTTGATAGCTACCAGGTTTGATATCTCTGTAGGCGCTTTACAAGCGGCTAATCCCGGTTTGGATCCGACCCGTTTGGTCCCTGGACAACGGATCTGTATCCCGGCGCAAACCATAACCTGTCCGGGTAATAACGTCTACACAATCAGAACCGGAGAAACATTAAGCTCAATTGCGGAAAGGTTCACAGTGAGCGCTGCGGATATTCTGGTCCTCAATCCGGGGTTACGTCCCAGTGATTTCATTCCAGGTAGGACCATTTGTCTCCCGACTATGCAAGCCCCGGTATAATAAGGCAAGAGGCAAGAGGCATGAGGGATGAGGCGTGAGTGATGGGGCTAGCCTTGACGGCCTACTTTCCGCTTTGATTGCCTGACTTCGGAACTGAATAAAAACGCCGTAAGGAATAGTTACTTCGCGGCGTTTTTATTTGGCTCTTTTCTTAATAATAATTGACCTTGGGTTTCCCCCGATAAAATAGAGACCAAAGGGTAAATAGCAGAATTTAATTCAACTTATATGGTTGTGTTTTAGATTACATTTGGAATATCCAATAACCCGGTCGTCTTTTTGCGTGGGCAATCGCCACTACAATAATTCTTTCCGGCATTTTATAATAAACCACACTATATGGATACCGCTTAAGTACATAACGTTGACATCCTGCATAAGTCCTTGGAAACCGTTCGGGATCACTGCTAATCTGCTCAATAGCCGCATCTATTTCTGAGGCAAATCCAATAGCTGCTCCGGTACTTCGTTCGGCATACCAATTAAAAGCCTCATCAAATTCAGAGCGGGCTATTGTGCTAAATTCAACGTGTATTGCCATGACCTAACCTTGCTAGAGCCTCGGCGCGAACAGTCTCCCATGGAATGGTTGTTTCAGTGCCATCCATTAGCGCCGCCACCCGGCGCTCCAACTCCGGTCCCCAATCCTCATGAAGCGGAATATTTGCATCAGGAGGAATAAAATCCCATAATGCGTCAATCAGCCGTAACTTGTCACCCTGTGAAAGCTGCCGCGCTTCGTTGAGTACCGAATTATAATCAGCCATTTAATTATCCTCCTAAATCCTTCATCCTAAATGAATCTGATAATTAAAGAATCATTGATGATCTTATTATATTCCATCTAAGAGATTGTTACAAGAAAACGCTGGGAAAGGTTAGAGCTTACGGGTGGAAAGCTTACTGCTGATCCATGATGAATCTTGTAAGGGTAAAGTAAGATCAATGCGAAGAACTTTTTCCTATTCAGTTGTTATATTGGACGGCTTGACCTGTTTCCATGGTTTCAGACCGTGTAGCGAGAATATCACCATCAGCACCAACCTCTGAATTAGCGGGGCGTTTTAGGCCGCATTGTTCGGGCATACCGTTCAATTCCATTGACGATTGCATTGGCGCAGGCCCGTCGAAAAGCCTCCGTTTTTAAATAGGCTTCTTCCTCGGGGACGATCATATAAGCCGACTCAATCAGTACCGATGGTATTTGCGGGGAACGGGTCAGAGCCAGGTTCGCGTAAAATAGGCCGTCATCCGGCAAATTATATTCTCGGTTACCACTGAAAGTATCAATATAAGCTTGATGGATCTCCTTGGCTAAGGGTAGGCTCATTGGAGTAAAGTAGTAAACCCCAAAACCGTGTTTCTTAAAAGGATTTCCGCCATAAGGAAGCGCGTTGTTATGAATGCTGATCAGCAGATCGGCTTTGGCTTCCTGGGCGATTTGAGGCCGTTTGCCTAATGGAACATCTTCATCACCGACGCGGGTCATAATCACCTTAGCCCCTTTGGCCAGCAGTTTTTCCTTGAGGACTAGGGCTTGGGCGAGATTGGCGTCCTTCTCAAGATAACCGGTTGGGCCTATCGCTCCGGTATCGGCGGAATGACCGGGGTCAACGGCGATGGTAAGACCTTTCAAGGGAGAATCGTTAACTCTAACCGCAGGGGGGGTTCGTAACTCTAAGACGAATTGATTCTCCTCATAACGGGCGTCATAACCCCACCAGCTGTTGGGAATGGTATGGATCCGCAGCCGGTAAGTTTCTTGATCATCCTGGAACCATTGGAGCTGTTTAACTACGCCGGTTACGGCGTTAGTAATCCAGTCCGTATTGGAATAAGCGCCATAGAATGAAATATCAATATATTTTCCTTCAGTATTCGGATCAATTCTAAAAGGTACTTTACGACCTAAGGAGACCCGCAAGAAAGTTGAATTTCCAGCCATATCTAGTGAAATATTGCCCGCGACTGTTCGGTTGGGGAGGGTGCCTTTGGGAAGTAATTTAACTTGAGTTTTGTTTACCCAGACTTTTTTGGTTTCTGTGAGCCTGATGCGGTATTCGTCACCTTTGCTTCCGGTTATCTGTAACACGGTACCTACCGGCGGAAACATCAAATATCCGGCCCTCTCGTATTGGTTTAGGGCGGAACCGGCCTTAAGGACGGTGTTGGGTGTAATAACCTCCGCCATAACCGGAATATCCATCGGAAAAAGAGAGACTGTACCGTTTGATTTCTTGGATTCTTTATGCCATTTATCTTGGAGTGTAACTTCAATTTTGCATTTATTTAGGGGGGCTTCTTTTCCGATCCGGTAGACACCGTGATAGATTCCACCAGGGGCGGTTTTGGATTCGATCATGGGGAATTTTCCCTTAAGGCCTTTAATCGGAAAAAAGCCTGTTTTTCCTGGGCTTCCCTTACAAGCAACCGTCAGATAATCTCCCGGCAGCAGTTCTAAATCTTCATTTGGGGTAATATATTCAATGGTTAAGGGCAATTCGGGCGTGGGTAGTTCCGGGTGGGCCACTTGAATGGTTCGGATAAGATGATATGTTTTAGCGCCAAGTCTCAGTTCAGCTTTGATTTGAAATTCTCCAGGCGAAAGATTGACCATGGCTAAAAAGCCGCCACCAGGATGTATTGGAACCGGTTTGCCATTGATTGAGAGTATCCCGTCCGGTGGAGCCGAGCCAAAAACGAAAGAGGAGGTTAGCGCCGGTAATTGGGTATTTTCAGCCGGATGGACAATTTGGATTGGATTTTCAGGTTGAATGGCATCCGGTTCAGCCAAGAGGACGCTCTGAAATAAAGTAGATATTAAAAGGATTAATATTATATATTTCATGGTTAGCCTCGAAGAGTTAGGATATTTTAATTATTTCAATACTTTTTTGGAAACTCCTTTGACTGAAATAGAGTCTTTCTTTCCATTATTATCAACTATCCTTTTGTTATCAACATTCTTTTCCATAGTTAAGAAACTACTAAAAGATTTGCTTGACTCTCCCGTTACTGGAGGCCTTATCCTGAAAACAACGGATCAATCCGTAAATTTATCATATTTAGGAGGTCTTTTCAAATGTTAAAAATCGGGATAGTCTTAGCAGTACTTTTGTTGCTGGTCACAATCAATAGCATCAACTTTTTTTTTGGGATAGCCAAGGCAAAACCCATCGAGTGGATGGTTTTTAATGCGTGCGCTCCTTCAAGCATCGCCTATCTGATCGGGTTCGTAATTTTCTTACTTACCAAGAATCGAATTGCGCTAAATATTAGTATTCTGCCGCTGTTTTTCTTCGGAGGGCTAGGGCTTTTCTTGTTTCCTTGGAGCGGATATAACCTAATAGCTCAATTTAGCCATATTATCATGGTGTTGAACATGACATGGGCGATATACACTACCTTTGCCACAGGTGACTTTAAAGCCGCAGCCCTCGGATTACTTATCGGAATAGGGATCTTCGCGCCGTTCATTAATTATCAACAAACATACGTCAATACCCATCCGGAAGCCTTTCAAAAGATACTAGGTATCAATCTGGAAGATTTCCAGAAAAAAATGGGGCAGTGAAGATCTTTGCCTTTGAAACTTTTACTATTGGTAGTTCTTATAAAATAATCATTGATCATCTTAATGAGAACCAACGCCGGTTTAACCTTCCTCAGCGGGAAGTCTATCTTAAAGGGCCGGGGATGATTTTGCCGCGAAGCCCAAAGAATTTTATCACTGAAATTCAATTTCTGCTTGAGGGATGAGATTTAAGAACAATAACAAGAAAGCGCTGTAAGTTCGATTATTACTTCCAGCGCTTTTTTTATGGTAACAAAAGATTACAAAGATTCGCTAATCTTTCTTAAACGCGAGACTGTGAAGGAACTTCTTGGATATTAGCGAATATTACAGATGTTTGAAAGATAATATCGAGGTGTTTTTTGATGACAAATGGTATCCCGAAATTGTTTTCTAATCAAAAAAAGGCTGACCAGGATCTTCACCTAGCTGAAAGCTATTTATATCAGTTGGAAGCTGTCATTGAAAACATGGAGGACGGAGTAGTCATTTTTGATCTTGATGGAAAGATATTAAAGATCAACAATGCGGCTGTCCAAATAATGGGCTATTACAACTTGGAAAATTGTCCCGCTAATATCTTTACTATCCCCAATGATTATAACCTATACGACCTTGAAGGAAATATGATAGCGACTGAGGAATGGCCGCCGAACCAAATTGTCCGTGGGCAAGCTGTTCGCAACTTTGAAGCTGCCGTCTGGCGTTCCAAAGTTGGACAGATAAGGTACTTAAGTTATAACGGCACGCTGATTGAAGATTCCAGTCAAAAGCGGACCCTTGCCGTACTTACGATTCGGGATATTTCCGAACGGGAGAGTTTGTTGCGGGAATTGGAACAAGAACATAGTAGGTTGCAAGCGGTATTGGAGCAAATGCCTTGCGGGGTCATTATGTTTGACGCTTGCTCTTTAAAACAGATTTTAGTGAATAAAAAATACACCGAGATTTGGCAGATTACTGAAGCCGGTATGGAATTGAGTGATAACGATCAACCCGGAAAAATGTTTCACAGCGATGGACGGTTATATAATAAAGAGGAATTGCCGATCTGTAGATCGATAAATGACGGTGAAGTAGTTTCTAACGAAGAGATGATTTGTCAACTGAAGAATGGTTCACTAGTTACCGTTATCTGTAATTCCACTCCGATACTTGATCGGGACGGCAATATCGTTGCTGGGTTAATCGTATTCAGTGACATAACCCAACTAAAGGAAGCTACCGCCAAAGCTGCTATTGCCAATCAATTACAACAGATTATTGAGTTTTTACCGGATGGAATTTTTGTAGTCGATCAGGAACGTAAGGTAACTGCTTGGAACCGGGCCCTTGAAGTGTTGACCGGCGTACCCCAACAGAAAGTAATAGGCGCCGAAGCAAAAAAACTTTTTGATGGGTTCGATGAGTTAACATTAATTGATGGGGTTTTTAACCATTCTACCTTGGATAATGATTCAATGCTTACAAAGAGGGGCGATGTTTTTTCGAAACAAGTCTTGTTACCCTCGCTTGACCACAGAAACAATGTATTGCTTGATATTAAGGCAACTCCGATCCGAAACGAACAAGGAGCAATCGTGGATATTATTGAAATTGTTCGCGATATTACCCACCAAAGGGAGACGGAAATGGAAGCCATTAGGATGCAAAAGTTGGAGTCCCTGGGTATTTTAGCAGGGGGTATTGCTCACGATTTTAATAATATATTGGCGGCAATCATTGCCAATCTGCAATTGGCTACAATCAAGCTTCAAAAGGGTCAAGATATCTCAAAACATTTGGAAGATACCATTGAAACTACACGTAAAGCAAGTAGCCTTACTAAACAACTACTGACGTTTGCTAAAGGGGGCGCGCCGCTTAAAAAGATGATCTTCCTGTCTGAGTTGGTAAGAGAGACTGTTAACTTTGCTTTATGCGGTTCGAATATCAAAGCGGTGTTTCAGATTCCGGAAAACCTTTGGCCGGTAGACGCTGATGAAGGCCAAATAATCCAAGTGATCAATAACTTAATCATCAACGCCGAACAAGCGATGCCCGGTGGTGGTATAATTAATATCATTGGCGAAAATGTGACCTACGATATTAATAGTAAATATGAGCCGGGCCGTTATGTCAAATTGACTATCATCGATCATGGGGAAGGGATACCCGAGGAGATCAAAGATAAAATATTTGATCCATTTTTTACAACTAAAACGTTTGGTTCAGGGCTTGGCTTATCCACATCATATTCAATTATAAAGAAACATAACGGTTATCTTGAGCTTGAAGCTTCATCGGAAACCGGCGCTACTTTCGCTGTATTACTTGCCGTAGCTACCGAAGAACAGGTTGGGACCGGGCTGTCAAAAAAGATTAATATTGCACTCAAGGCCAAAGTATTACTATGGGACGATGAAGATATTATTAGAAGCGCTTATGGTGAACTATTGAGTATATTCGGTTACCAAGTAGTATTGGCTAGAGACGGAATGGAAGTGGTTGAACTTTATCAACAGGCTAAAGAAACAGGGGATCCATTTATGGCGGTAGTTATGGATTTGACCATTCCCGGCGGGATAGGCGGTCTGGAAACCATGGGTATTCTTCAGCGGATTGACCCTGATATTAAGGCGATCATTTCCAGTGGTTATGCCAATGATCCGGTAATTGCGGATTATAAGAGATATGGTTTTAGCGGCGTAGTAATCAAGCCTTATAAAGTTGACGATTTGTTGGCGGAATTAGAAAAGATAATTGAATAAAGCCAATTATCCATTGAGTTAACCTGGGTTAAATATTAAGTAATTATTTTTTGGAAAGGTTTTTGGTGTTTCTTGGCGAATTTAAATTAGTCGGAATAAGATGATATCTTTAACTTAAAGGAGCATTAAAAATTGACCCAAAATCATGAAGAGTCAAAAAAAGATAAAATGGACCGAGTGATGGAAGTATTGTTGGAATCGGTAAAACAATTACATTCCGGTGATAATACCACCATCGAATGTCCGATTTGCGGGAGCGAATTAGTTGTCTATAAACCATTCAAAAAAAAGGTCGCCGCCAAGTGTAAATCGGATAATTGCATCAAAGTTTGGGACTAATCTTGTTTTCTTTACACTTTAATAGTTGACCCTTACCAACCAGAATTTAATTCCCCGATCTCCATATCCCAAATCCCAAGGCACCCGGTACCGGTCGGCATTATGACTATTAGTTAAGGCGTATCCCTTCGAATCGGCATCGGTAACCACGGAGATATGGGTTACCTTCCCTTTTTTCTCATACGCGATATAATCTCCGGGAAGTAATTCATAGGATGATTTTAATACTTGACTGTAAGTCCCGTGAGCAATCCGTGAAGCTCGCCCGCTATTTAACATATAGCGGTTAAAGGCCTGAGCGTTGACCCAAGCCCGGCTGGCTCCTTTTCCATAATTCCAAGTGTAGGTCTTCCGGAAACCGCCTCCTTCATGAAGCACTTGTGAGGCGAAATTGGCGCAATCTCCTCCGGAGTAATTGTAGTTGGTATATTTAGAGTTATATTTGAAACCTTGTTCGTCATTGGCGGCGGCTCCGCAGTATTTATCGGCGTAAGCCACCGCTTTGATCCGGCGCTGGTTCAGGTTTGAGAAATCACGGAATTTTTGTGAAGAAATAAATAAATGGTCGGCTTCAGCTTGACCTTTCTCCATGGCTAGAGCGTCGGCAAAAGGGTCAGTATACCATTCGCGGCTGATCAGCCATTGCTCTTCTTTGTGGAGGAGTTCTAGGGAGTGGTATGTTCCAATCCGCATCCGATTTACGATGGATGGTTCATTTTGATAAATGTAACGGTATTCGGTGGACGCTAAAAGAGTAACCCTAACGCCATCTTTTCTCGGTTGGACCCGACGGAGTTGGATTAATGAATTTATGGCTGTTAATTTGGCTCCTTGCTTATAGAGCCAATTTCGAAGGTATTTTTCTTTTTTTACTTGATGTTCATAAGCCCAAGTACCGTTACGGGTGCTGCGGTCATAAAGCCCGGCGAGGGTCGGCAAGTTTCCCTGGAGAATAGCTTGATTGCGCAAATAAAAAAGATCATCAACCAAACAAAATACTTCGCTTTCTGGAATGGTTAGTTCCGGAGCGGTGCATTGAAGCCATAAAAAACAAAGGGAATTGCCCAGCCAAAAAAGGATTAGGGCCAGAGATCCCAAGAAAATGATTAATTGTTTTCGGCTGAAATAAAAAAACATGTAAAGGTCTCCCTGTAATATTCATTTGATCTTATGAAGCAAGAGAGGATATAATACCGATAAAGAATTGAAGATCGAACAGTGATATATCTTACTATTAAAGGATATTTAACTTTTTTCACGAATTATGAATAATATTAAATATTGGATGATTAGTAAATATTGGGGACGGCTTAATAAAGTGTTTTTTATTTAGAATTTTAGGGGGTGATTATTATCGATATATTTGGAATATCTGACCCAGCATTTTGGCTTGGATTGGCGGTTGTCTTAGCTATTGTCGAAGCAGCCACAGTCGGGCTGATTACGATCTGGTTGGTTTTTGGAGCATTAGCCGCTTGGGTATGCGCTTTAGTCGGTTTACCGTTTTTATTTCAATTGTTTGTTTTTTTGATTGTATCTTATTGTTTACTAATTATTACCAGACCATTGCTGAAGAAATGGTTAAGCCATAAGATAGTTAAAACTAATGCTGACCGTTTTATCGGTCAAAACGGATTAGTAATCGAAGGAATTAATCCGGTTGAAGGGACCGGCCAAGTTAAGGTGGGAGGACAAATATGGTCGGCAATCCCTGTAGATGGAAAAGGGATTGAAGTTGGGAAGAAAGTTGAAGTTACTGCAATTACCGGTGTTAAACTGGTTGTATCACAAGTTGAAAACTAAAAAAAGGAGGTTGGGTTATGAGTATTTATGTGATAATTCTTTCAATTGTCGGCCTTTTAATTATTATTAGCAATATCAAGGTGGTTCCTCAATCGTATGCATTCGTCATCGAAAGGCTAGGGGCTTATCTGACTACTTGGGACGTGGGTTTGCATTTAAAGGTTCCTTTTATTGATCGGATCGCGGGTATAGTGTCTTTAAAAGAACAGGTTGCTGATTTTAAACCACAGCCGGTGATCACTAAGGATAATGTGACGATGCAGATTGATACTGTTATTTATTATCAAATAACCGATCCTAAGCTGTATATCTATGGTGTGGATCATCCAATGTCGGCCATTGAGAACCTTACCGCAACTACCTTGCGGAATATTATCGGTGATTTGGAACTGGATCAGACCTTAACTTCCCGCGATACAATCAATTCCAAGATGCGGAGCATTCTCGACGAAGCCACCGATCCTTGGGGTATTAAAGTAAATCGGGTGGAGCTAAAAAACATCTTACCACCCCGGGAAATTCAAGACGCCATGGAAAAACAGATGAAAGCCGAACGGGAACGAAGGGAAGCGATCCTCAGGGCTGAAGGAGAGAAAAAGTCAGCTATTTTAGTGGCTGAAGGCCAAAAAGAAGCAGTGGTCCTCCAAGCGGAAGCAAATAAACAATCAATCATTTTAGATGCCGAAGCTAGAAAGGAAGCGGCGATTAGAGAAGCGGAAGGCCAATCCGAAGCCATCTTGAAAGTGCAAAAAGCGACTGCCGAAGGGTTACGAATGTTGAACGAAGCTAACCCAACTCAGCCGGTTATTGCAATCAAGTCTTTGGAGGCCTTTGCTAAAGCGGCTGACGGCAAGGCGACCAAGATTATCATCCCTTCGGAGATCCAAGGATTGGCAGGGATGGTCACCTCCGTTGCCGAGGTCTTTAAGAATGATTTAGATGAAAAGAGTTAAGGTATAAGATAAATTTAGTAAAACCGCCATTTGCAACCATAATGGCGGTTTTTTACATTCTCAAGCGATAAACAGCGTGAAAAACTTTACTTCAATTGTTACATCTGGTATTATAATCAGGTGTGCATATGCAATTCTAGGAGTTGAAGAAGATGAGAACAGTTGGTACCCAGGCGCGTGGTTTGCGGGCGCCTATCGTGAAACAGGGAGATGACTTAGTAAACATTGTCGCCGATTGCCTGGTGCAGTCATCCCGGATAGAGGGATTTGCCATCAATGACCGAGATGTGCTCTGTGTGACCGAATCACTGGTGGCTAGAGCACAAGGTAATTATGTGACTATAGATGAGATCGCTAACCAACTTCGAGAGAGTTTTGGCGTCCAAGAGATGGGAGTGGTCTTTCCTATCTTGAGTCGAAACCGATTTTCCATGGTCCTAGCGGCGATCGCTCGGGCATTTACCCAAGTTCATCTGCTACTGGGCTACCCCTCGGATGAAGTGGGGAACGCTTTGATGGATCAGGATCAGATGGACTTAGCGGGGATTAATCCTTATACTGACCTGCTGACTGAGACTGATTACCGGCGGATCATCGGCGCTGAGTTTAAACACCCCTTTACTGGCTTAGATTACGTTAAGATCTATAAGGATATGGCAGTGAACGATAACATCACTGTCTACTTTGGTAATGATCCCCGAGGGATTTTGCGGTTCACCCGTAATGTCTTGGCTGCGGATATTCACAATCGGGCTAGAACCAAGAGGTTGTTGACACAAGCCGGAGCGGAAAAGGTCCTTGGCTTGGATGACATTTGCACCCGGCCAAGCCCGACCGGGGGATACAACCCTGACTATGGATTGCTTGGATCTAATAAGGCTGCGGGCGATATGGTGAAACTATTTCCCCGCGACGGACAGGCCTTTGTTGATGCAGTGCAAGCCCGGGTGGCGGAACTGACCGACAAAGAGATTGAAGTAATGATTTACGGTGATGGCGCGTTTAAGGACCCTGTCGGCAAGATTTGGGAATTGGCCGATCCTGTAGTGGCGCCGGCTTTTACAGCTGGTCTGAGAGGCACCCCTAATGAGTTGAAAATTAAATATCTAGCCGATTGTCTGCTCGCTGAAGAACCTGGAGTCGCCATTGATGAGACGATGAAACAGATGGTTCGTGAGAAGAAACAAAATCTCACTGCCGATATGGCCGCGCAGGGTACAACTCCGCGGCAAATTACGGATCTTCTCGGCAGCCTTGCGGATCTGACCAGTGGTAGCGGGGACAAGGGTACTCCGATCGTATTGATTCAAGGGTACTTCGATAATTACGCCGATTAACGGCTATTCTTCCATACTTTTTGATTTTATGCTATGATAAATAAGTATTAAAAATTCATATTCAATTTTGCACTAGGGGAGCCGGAAAGGCCGGCTGAGATTGAGGACTGATGAATCCTTTAACCCTTCAAACCTGATCTGGATCATACCAGCGGAGGGAAGTGATTGCCTAGTATCATTAAGGTATCGAAGCGCAACCCATCCGGTTGCGCTTTTTTAAAATTTTGGAGATGATTAGACGGGATTTACACGGATTAACTTTCTGCAGGTTACACGGTTAAGGAGGGATGTCGAAATGAAAAATGCATTAACCATCGCCGGTTCCGATAGTAGCGGCGGGGCTGGGATTCAAGCGGACTTGAAAGCGTTCTCCGCTAACGGTGTTTTTGGAATGAGCGTGATCACCGCAGTGACTGCCCAAAATACCCAAGGGGTTTTGGCGGTAGAAGATATTTCAACCGCAGTCATCCAAAAACAGATCGAAGCCATCTATGAGGACATCCAAGTCGATGCTGTCAAAGTGGGGATGGTGTCAAGGACTGAAACTATCGAGGTTATCGGCAAGCAGTTGCAAAAATATCAAGCCCATCCGGTGGTGGTTGATCCGGTGATGGTCTCCAAGAGTGGGTTTCATTTATTGCAACCTGATGCGGTAAAAGCGCTAATCCACCATTTGTTACCGCTGGCGACTATTGTAACTCCCAATATTCCGGAAGCGGAGATCATGACCGGGATGAGTATTAAAAGCCTGGAAGATATGGAAGCAGCGGCTGAACTTATCTACCAAATGGGACCGGCCAATGTTCTTCTCAAAGGTGGGCATCTGACTGATGAAGCCACCGATGTGCTATTTGATGGTGCCAAGCACCTGCGCTTAACCGCGGAGCGGATACCCACCAAGAATACCCATGGGACAGGTTGTACCTTGTCGTCGGCAATCGCCGCTAATCTGGCCCAAGGACGCACAATCAGTGATGCGGTTCGCGATGCAAAAGCCTATTTAACCATCGCCATTAGGCATTCTTTAGAGATTGGCAAGGGAGTCGGGCCGACCCATCATTTCTATGAATTGTATCGGAAAGCGGGAATTATAGATGAATAATGAATTACATAACGATTTCTTTTGGCCGGTATGGTTCTTATCTCTTTTCATTCTGTAATTTACTACTTGAGCAGTATCAAAACTTTCTATATGCAATTGGCTCGATTTTTGCGCCACTATTTGCCGTTTTGCTCACCGATTACTTTTTAATCAAAATGCGAAGTTCGAAGGATGATAACCTCCTCATTGATTAGGGAGCGATTGTAATATGGGTGCTGGGTATTTTGTTATATGTCGTTTTGATCAAAACTCACTTTGCGCTGGGGGCGACATTGCCGGTAATGGTCTGCACCGGGACAATTAATTTGATATTCAGAAAGAGGTTTTTACAATGGAAAACATTAAAGCCATCGTCCAACTTTTAAGAGATGTCAAAAATAAAAGACCCTTGGTTCATCATCTCACCAATTATGTAACAGTTAACGATTGCGCCAATATTGTATTGGCCTTGGGAGGATCGCCGGTGATGGCCGACGATGCCGGTGAAGTCGAAGAGATGGTCGGGATCGCCTCGGCTTTGGTCATCAACATCGGTACTTTAAATAGCCGGACAATCGAAGCGATGCTTTTGGCCGGCAAAAAAGCGAATCAACTCGGAATCCCGGTGGTGCTGGATCCGGTGGGGGCAGGGGCTACCGCTTTACGGACCAATACTGCCGGAAGGCTCATCCAAGAAATTGAACTGGCGGTTTTAAGGGGTAATATGTCGGAGATTAAAATGATAGCCGGAATCGATTCTCGCACCAGAGGGGTAGATTCGGCGGACGACAGCGCCGGCGGATCTGAAATTGCTTCGAAATTGGCGAAAAGGTTAGGTTGCACTGTAGCTATTACCGGCGCTCAGGATATTATTAGCGATGGTTCCCGAACCGGGTTGATCGATAACGGCAGCCCGTTACTGGCCAAAATTTCCGGGACCGGTTGTATGGTTACCTCTTTAATCGGCTGTTACGCCGGAGTTACCTCCGACTCCTATCTAGCCGCCTGCTCCGGTTTGATTACCATGGGTTTGGCTGGAGAAAAAGCCGCTGCCGGTTTAAGTCCCAATGAGGGGATCGGTGCTTACAAGGTAAAGTTGATCGATGAGATTGACCGGTTGACACCGGAGGATATTTTAAGGGAAGGAAAGTTTGAATCTGTTAACTGGGACTGTGAACGAAAGCAATTAGCAATAAAGGAGTAACAAACTTGGAAAAACTAAACTTGCAACTCTATGTGGTGACCGACCGGGCTTGGCTTAAGGGCAAACAGCTCGCGGATGATGTGGAAGCGGCGATCCGGGGTGGGGCGACCATCGTGCAACTGCGTGAAAAAGACTTGTCCAGTAGAGAGTTTTTTACAACGGCGCTAAAAATAAAACAAGTGACAGACCATTATCGGATTCCACTGATTATTAATGATCGCTTGGATATAGCTTTAGCGATTGATGCCGCCGGATGCCATGTGGGCCAAAGGGATCTGCCCCCGGTCATTGTTAGGCGGTTGTTGGGGCCTGAGAAGATCCTCGGTGTTTCCGTCACCAATCAGGAGGAAGCTGTCCAGGCCGAAAGAGATGGCGCCGACTATCTGGGGGCGGGGGCGGTCTTTCCCACCGGAACGAAACCGGACGCTGATTATGTGGATTATCTTGAGTTACAACGAATTACCCGGAGGGTTAAGATTCCGGTGGTGGCCATCGGGGGTATCAATGAAGCCAATGCCCTGCAGTTAAAAGGGAGCGGGATCAAAGGAATCGCGGTGGTATCGGCGGTCTTTGCCAAGGATGATCCGGAGAAAGCTGCGGAAAAGATGAAGCGAATAGCCCTAGAGGTCATCTAGTTTGGAAATACTTGATACCATTGCTTAGAATTACATTTTACAAAAGAAAATCAAAGCGATATAATGACAAAATGAATTTTTAAGTCAACTGCCAGGTATTTGTTGAGTAAAGATTCGTTCATTCATTATCATTAGGAGGTTTAATATGCAATTCTTGAAAAGAGTGTTGCTCAGAAACCCTTTCCTGATTCTGCTCGCTTTTTTGATGGCCTTTCCCCACGCAGTATCGGCTGAATCCACTGACCCGGCCCCTGAAAACTCTAAAATAGTTATTGTAAAAGATAGCAAATCCGGGGCTGTAATATATCAGACTGCCAAGTCTTTTTATTACGGATTTACCGCTCCCACCTCATCCAGCATTATTGAACAGGGGGAGATCGATCCCACTGAAATCATTGTCAAATATAAAAATGGTAAGATTACCACTGAAAAACTTAATTCAGTCACTAAAGCAATCGGCAATACCAGGGCTAAGGTCAGCACCCTCAATGAAAAGCTGGGATTCGCCTTGGTGAAATTGAGTGATCAACAAGAATATTTTACCGCCTTGAGCCAATTAGCCAAGAACTCCAATGTGGAGTATGCCGAGCCTAATTACGTGGCGCATATTACTCAAACGCCCAACGATCCTTATTACACACAGCAATGGGGTCCCCAAGATATTCATGCTGATTTGGCTTGGGATAAGGTTAATCCCGCCCAAAGAGGCAATGTAACCATCGCCGTATTGGATACGGGTATCAATGCTAGTCATGAAGACTTACAAGCCAGTATCGTTCCGGGATATAACTTTATCAATAATGACAATAACCCGGTGGACGGTCACGGTCATGGGACTCATGTGGCGGGGATTGCTGCCGCTATTACCAACAATGGCAAGGGAATCGCCGGTGTCGCCGGCGGCGCTAAAATCATGCCGGTTAAAGTTATGAATGACTACGGTTCCGGGGATTACGCCAGTATCATCAATGGCATCAAATACGCTGCCGATAATGGCGCGCAGGTTATCAGCATGAGTTTGGGCGGGCCCGGTTCCAGCCAGGCGATGCAGGATGCGGTTAATTATGCGATTGGCCGTGGAGCCAGCGTAGTGGCGGCTTCCGGTAATAGCAATAGCGCAGTCGCTTTTCCAGGCAATTGCAACGGTGTAATTACCGTAGGAGCGGTTAGCAGTAATAATCAACGGGCTTCTTTCTCCAATTACGGTCCGGAGATGGATGTGGTAGCCCCGGGTGTCAATATTATCAGTTCTTATAAGGGAAACGCCAACAGTTACACCTCGATGAGCGGCACTTCCATGGCCACGCCGTTTGTTGCAGGGGTAACGGCTTTAGTGAGAGCAGCTAATCCGAGTCTTGCCCCGGCTGAGGTTACCCAAGTTATCGACCAGGCAACCACTGATCTGGGAACGGCCGGTTTCGACAATTACTACGGTTATGGTTTGGTGGACGCCAATAAGGCAGTGGATCTGGCGTTAAAAGGGCAAACTGGAAACCCTGCTCCGGCCCCGGCTCCAGCGCCTAACCCGGCGCCGGTTCCGACACCTTCGCCCAGTCTTAATTTGGCTTTGAACAAAACTGCAGTTGCTTCTTCAGTAGAAGGCAGCGCCAGAACTGCAGTCAAGGTTGTTGACGGTAATGCGGGGACCCGTTGGGCCAGCCAGCCAGGGGTTGATCCCCAATGGATTTATGTGGACTTAGGGAAAACACATCAGATTAGCCAGGTGGTTCTCAAGTGGGAAACGGCCTTTGCCAGAGCTTTTCAAGTTTACGTTTCCAGCGACGGTAATAACTGGACCAATATTTACAGCACCAGTTACGGTAATGGCGGGACCAATACGATTAACACCGCTGCCCAGGGACGGTATGTGATGGTCTATGGTAACCGGCGGGCAACTGCTTACGGTTACTCCCTCTGGGAATTAGAGGTCTACGGAAAGTAAATTAAATCAATATGGATCATGACTTAAAAGACTCTAATCAGCAATGGTTAGAGTCTTAATTTGATCATCAGCGGGCAGAAAAACAATTGTCCGGCACAGTTTATAAATTGCTTGGCTCAATCTAAAAATTTCTCTGGTGAAATCTAAAAATTTCTCTAGAGAAACTTGAAAATTTCTCTAGAGAAATTCCAAAATTCCTTGGCTTAATCTTTAAATCCCTTGGCTTAATTTAAAAGTTTCTCTAGTGAAATCAAAACATTTTTCTAGAGAAACTCCGAACAGTGCCATGTTATACTTCGACCGTATCGATGGAACCGTCTCTTTTGCCGATGGGCCGGTAATGGGTGTTGTTGGGTAAGCGGACGATCCGTCCGGCCTTGAGGGCGGTTCCATTTCTTTAGAAAATTACGTAAAATAATGGAATCAAACTCGGGCTCTGTTTTTAATATGGTTAGAATCATCCGCCTATTTTACAGTTTGAACCATTGATAACTATTGATTTAAAATTCGTGGCCGATGAAGCGGAGGGCGAATTTGATAAAGAAACAGGGGAAAATGGAATTAATAGCGAATTAATAGATGTGATTCTCAGTTGATTATTTAAACGTAATATGTCGTGTATGGGGAAACTGTTGGAGTGTAAATGACATGAGTCGTAAATGCGGACGTTATACGTAATGCCTGCCGAGTGCCCGCCTTCCTGGCGGGCAGATAAAAACATTGGAGGTGGCTTAGTGAAAAAGATAATTATTTTGTTGCTTTTATTATTGCTACTTGCAAACAGCTTTATATCAATTGCGGCGACTGACAAAAAACAATATCTATGGAAAATTGGATATAACCGTGGTGAACTCATTAAGCAACCTAACGGACCTTTTGAAGTAATGATTTTTGATCACGATGCTCAAGGCTGTTATATGGGTGTTGTTTATTATAAGATTAAAGATAATGGCCCAGTTGATGCAACCTGGAAATTCTCCAATTGTTTTTGGCAAGAAGAAAGCTGGTGTGCAGACATTAACAGTTTTGCTTGGAGCATAGATGGCGAGTATTTGTATGTAGGTACTTCAGAAATATATGGAAACGGAAGGCTTTTTGAATTGGATTTGTACAACAAAAAAGCGAGACCTATCTTTCCTGAAGAAAAAGATTTGAAGTCATGGGAAGAACGAGAATACTTGATGACTGAGATAAAAGATATAAACATTCAGAAGAATACAATAATAGTTGAAGTAAAAACCGGTAAGGAAACAATTCAAAAAGAAATTAAAATGCTTTGAAAGTATAACTGTCGCCTCACCGTCCGTGGTTCGGCTAAGTGAGGCGGCAGGCACTACGTATAACAACGGTTTACCGCTTCGGGCGCGGTGATTCGAAGATGAGTATTCGAAGGAGAAAGCTGATTCATGAAGTTGATTCCAAGAAGTTAATTCACGATGTTGGCGCGCCACACGGCTTCGAAAACATAAGAGCTATGTAATTTCTCAGCCGCGTCGGTAACCCCCAACGTTATGTGAAATAGCGGCATGGTTTTGAAGGTAGAACTTCGATGTCTATCATTGAAAGGAATACTGCAAATGAAAATTGGTATGCCAACACTTATCGAAGTGCCAGATTTTATTCAGACGGTTGAACTGTGTAAGGAATTGGGGCTCTCATTTATAGAATTAAATATGAATATGCCTGAGTTTTGCCCTGAAAGATTGACTTCAGAGTTGGTAAAAAAAGTATCAAAAAGTGAGAACATAGAATTTACTTTACATTTGCCAGAAGAAATTGATTTGGCTTTGTTTCATCCATCTATTCGTAAGGGCAATATAGAGCGTTGTTGCGAAGCAATAACTTGGGCGTATGAAGCTGGAATTAATTTAATTAATATGCATATCAATTCGGGAATCTATTTTACTTTACCCGATCGAAGGGTTTGGATTTATGAAAAGTACAAAGAACTCTTTTTAGAAAATATAATGACCTCATTTGGTAAGTTATTGAAGGTTGCGAACAATAAAGGCGTAACGTTGTGTATTGAGAACAGCGGTAATTTTCACCTTTCATTTATAACAGGGATAATTGAGAAGTTGTCCCTTGAAGAAGTATTCTTTACTTGGGATGTTGGACATGATGCTAAAACAGGTTTTAAAGAAAAGGATATTCTTTTAAGATATAAAAATAAGATTCGTCATATGCATTTGCATGATTATAAAGATGGAGTGGATCATCAACCACTTTTTAGTGGTGAAATTGATATTGCGGGGATGCTTGTATTTGGCGAAAGGCATGATATAAAAGTTGTAATTGAAGTCAAGACAGTCGATTCATTAAGAGAGTCTATTAAATTGTTGGCTAATCAATGATGCCAATGCCGCTACTCCACATAACACGGCATTGCCGCTTCGGGCCGCGGAAAGTCAATTCATGATGTCGGACAAGAAAGTTTATCATGGAGCTGACGCGGCCACATCGATTTGCTAACCGAGTCGGCGGGGAGGGTAGATTCGAAGAAGAATGCCCGCCTTGTAAGCTCATCGACGTCGGCAATGCCAAACGTTAGCTGCCATACTGCGAAAGCGGCGGCCATCGTGTCCGCTAATTTAAAACATTGAAAAGAGAGTGAAAACATGGAGAAAATTGAACTGCTAAGATTGATTGCACCTTGTGGACTACTTTGTTTTACATGTGATGCCATGAAAGATGGAGTAATAAATGAATCAGCAAAGAAACTTTTATATGTTTTGGGTTCTTATGATTCATTTTTAGAAAGTTGTCCTGGTTCCAGGCCTATTTCGGGAAAATATAATGATTTTAAAGAAGTTTTAGAATATCTAGCAAATGTTAAATGTAATGGTTGTAGAGTAGATCATTGTATGGATTCAAATTGTATCGTTCCGGAATGCACAAAAAATCGGAATATTGATTTTTGTTATGAATGCAAAGATTTTCCGTGTGCTAAAACTGGATTTCCTGATGGTTTAAAAGAAAAGTGGATAAGGAAAAACAATAAATTAAAAGAACTTGGTATTGAAAAATTTTTTGAGGAAGAAAAGAAAATACCACATTACGCAAGTTAACATTTGAGAGTGGTTGCCCTCCTTGGCAACCTTCAACTGAGGGCTGACAGTACGACAGCTAACACCGCACTCAAGTTGGCGGGGCGCGGTTTGTCAAAGCAAGCTGATTCGAAGATGCTGTCAATTCACGACGTTGAATCAATGACGTTTTGTCAAGTGGTTGACGCGCCCACATCCATAAGACTAAGCCAAAGTGTCACTAAGTCTTATGGACATCTTGAGTGCGGGGACGTTATACGAAACCACACGCAAAAGAAGCGCCGCATCGTGCGGCGTAAACCTAAAGATCTTTTGAGGAAGCTATTTATGTCTACTGATTTAAAAATAATTTATGATGAGTGGAATAACGATGATAATAAATTTGTTAAAGGAAAACTAAAAAGTTATAATCTTCAATTCACTTCGTCTATACCTTTTTCAGTATCTAAACCTGTAAACTTGATATTAAGAGAAGATAACCTAATAAACGGTGGTTTATTAGGTTATCTGTATTGGAAATGTTGTAGTATTGATATTTTATGGATAGATGAGAGTTGTAGAAATAAAGGACTTGGTACTAAACTCATGCGGAAAATTGAAGAAATTGCATGTGAAAATAATTGTAATTTGATTCATGTGGATACAATGAGTTTTCAAGCATTAGAATTTTATAAGAAACTTGGGTATTGTGTATTTGGAGAACTTAGTGGTTATCCAAATGAATTTGTTCGTTACTATTTGAAAAAAGAACTTATTTAAATGAGCTTGCTTAAGGCCGCCGCATCCATGCGGCTCTTATTTCGCGGGCGCGTGTGGCTTCGTATAACAACATATTGCAGCTGGCGGGCCGCGGTTTTCAATGATGTTATTCAAAGAAGCAGGTTAAATCATGATGCTATTTCAATGAAGCGGAATCATGAAGCGAGCGCGGCCACATCCACAGAGCTAAGTCGAAGTGTCACTAAGCCTCAGCGACATCGTGAGTGCCAAACGTTAGCTGCAATTTACCTACCGTGTTTTAAACTGGGAAAAAAATGACATTGCCCGCGAGAACCGCTCATTCATGAGCGGGTTTAAAGCATGAAAGTATAAAGGATCGTCAAAACCATTAAAAACTGTAAAAAATTTCTTGAATAAATTAAATTTCATTGGTATAATGTAATTACAAAGTAATAACAAAGTAAGGGGAATATACAATGCAAATGGACATTATTAAAATCGGAAATTCTAAAGGAATTCGGCTTCCTCTAGCGGTTTTAAAACAGTGTGGAATAGATTCGAAAGTAGAATTAGAAATTCAGGATAATTGTATCATCATTAAACCTATCAAGAATCCTCGTCAAGGCTGGGCTGAGGCTTTTGAACTGATGCATAAAAACAATGATGACACTTTGGTAGTTCCAGATGATTTGGATGATGAAACCCTGGAGGCTTGGGATGAGACAAAGCATTGAACAATATTCAATTTATTGGGTAGATCTGAATCCTACCCGAGGAGCAGAGATAAATAAAACAAGGCCATGTGTTATTATTTCCCCTTCGGAAATGAACACACATCTTCGTACAATTATTATAGCTCCAGTGACAAGCAAAGGAAGAGAAGGATATCCAACCCGGGTTAAACTGAGAGTGAATGATGTAGATGGTTGGATAGTATTGGACCAGATTAGATCAATTGATAAAACAAGGCTTTGTGAAAAGATTGGGGATTTAACTACAGAAGAAATAATCGAAGTGAAAAGTATTATCAAGGAAATGTTGGTTGATTGAACTTATCATATGTAATAAAGATTATTTAGATTGACTTTGTGCGGAGGTTTCTATGAATAAAAATTCTATTCGTAATATTGTTGTGTTTATAGTTATTGTTATTATCAGCGGATGGATCGGTGTTCTTGTAGACTCAATCCTTACTGATCAACCTGAAGGTGATTCTCTTGGTATGGCGATATGGTTGGTATTGCCTATGCTAACTGCATTTGCAATCATTTTATTTTCAAAGGCCAGTTGGAATGATATTG
>Ga0123334_1002079_pt1 | contig 23606 bp, 21 predicted proteins | sample BiotimSIPDNA_FD_89706 | JGI IMG/M metagenome (GOLD analysis project Ga0123334, IMG submission 89706) | Anaerobic biogas reactor microbial communites from Washington, USA - Biogas_R1 time_0 SIP DNA | ecosystem: Engineered > Bioreactor > Anaerobic > Unclassified | place: Washington, USA... | reverse complement strand
TTCTAATCATAATATAACCACCCATAACAATCATTTTCAACAAGAAAAAGCCCCACGATTCACATAATGCGTGCACGCGAGACTAGGATTTTGAGGAAGTTGCAATTAATTATTCAATTAACATAAACAAAATCATCCTAGGTATTTCCATCGGATGTACCCTTTTATCCATTGGTCCGATTGTCGCACTAGGTATCGTTAATTTCCACCCAGAAAAAGCTGGCTTTTTAGTTAATGCGAATATGCAAACTTTCTTAAATGATTGACTTATCTACGCTAAACGTAACATTAATAATATATTTAGAGGAACGACTAAAGAATATGATGATGGTTCGCTTAAAACCATTTTTGAAGCGACAACTTTTGTCGATCGTGGAATGAAATATTATTATGACCCCTCGGAAGTCGCCTATTCTATCTATACAGATCGCCTTGCGATGAATATTATGAATGATAAGGCAACTTTATATATTAATAAAAAGAAAGCAAACTACGCGACAACGTCTTCAACAATTAAAACTCAGTATATATGTTCGATTGAAGAAGGAGAGGAATTGGTAAGAGTTATTCGTGAAGGTGTTTACAAAAAGATTATCGAACGATATGAATATCCAACTAGTTCTATGAACTATTATCACGAGGAAAGCGTTTTATGAAAAAGTATTTTAACTTTGCTTCCACTTATTTTGATTACGTTTGCCCTTTGTCTTGGTATTTTATATGCTTTTTACGATGTTGTGACTTTTTTTACGTTTTCCTTACACATCATTTTTATTGGCGACATTATTATCCTTGTGAACTCTAAATATGTTAAAAATGCTTCGCTTTTCAATATTTGCCCGCCATTATTACTTTATTAGTGCAAATTCCCTATGTCCTTATAGGGTTGATATATAGCGTTAAGGCAGAATAACCAAAAACCATCATTCTCCATTTACTTTTCTTTGTTGTTTTTGGCATAATTTGGATAATCTACTTTGCTACCTTACTGACTAATTATATTAAGACTGCTACTGAACTTAAAAAGTTCTAGAGTGAAGAAATTACAAAAATATTTAAGTTTTTTTAATAAAAAGGCAGGAAACCCTGCCCATAATTACGCATAGCAATTGAATAAATGCTATAACTTATTTGATAACATTTTTGAGTTGTGTTTTTCGGCGCGCATTTCGCGATCAGCGATTTCTAATACTTTCGAAAAGTTAAAATGTTCATCGACATAAATGGATTTTACTCCCAAAGAAATAGTGGTTTTAAAATCTGGGAATTCAATGAATTTTTGAATGGCGACGGTTTGGCGATAGTAATTAGCATATTCATCGAGTTTTTCTTCACTAGTGCCTCTAAAGCACACTACAAATTCATCGCCACCCCAACGGCAGACAAAAGCTTCGTCCTTACTTGAAAGAATATCAGCGATACGACATAACACAGTATTGCCAAACAAATGGCCGTATTCATCATTAACGATTTTAAAATTATCGATATCGATAAATAAGCAACCAAACAATAGGCTTTCTCCGTGGGCAGATAGCGCCTTAGTCGTTTCAATATACTTTTCTAAATAACGTTGGTTAGCGACATTAGTTAACGAATCGTGTAGCAAAGAATATTCGAGTTGTTCTTTAATTAAGTTTGAGTGGCTTGCATACAAATAACGAATTACTTCTGAAGTGGAACCAAAGAGCGCACATATGAGATAAATCATTGTAAAACGAAGTTTAATGCCCAAGATAGCGGTTTGCATTGTTGGACCAAGTACTAAGTTTCCGACTGGTGTCCAATAAAATAAAAGGATGAGAATTAAAACTGAGAAGGTGCCAATGCTACCGAGTTTCAAGCCAAAAGCGATATAAGAAAATGATGGTAAGATTAAAACCCAATATAATAAGGTTTGCTCTGGACCACCCATTACCAACAAAAAGCCTGACATGACAATAAGATAAATCACAAAGACATAACGAATAAAATGACGAAATCTTTTTAAAAAGTACCCAAAGAGAATAATTAACAAACAAGAACCAGCAAAAATTAAATTAAAGGTTGCAATATGAGCGTTACTTTGCAAATAATTATAAAAGCTGGACACAAGCAAAGCGATCACATTGGTAATCGCAATGAAAAAGAAGAAGAAGTCGATGCGATATTCATCTTCCACAAGTTTTTCGATTAGACGTTTAAAAAAATTGTTTTGTTTTGTCATACAGCATTTAATCTAATAAATTGACCTAAATATATCAACTATATTTTATATAATTGGTATCATTTTAGCATTTTTTCGTTTTTATTCCATCTTTTTTGAAACAGAAATCGATTTACGATATAATAATTTTGCTCATGGGACCTTTATGGCCTATAGGGAGGAATATATGTTTAAAAAATTTAAGACGCGAGAAATCGTTATTACCGGCTTGCTGTTAGCACTAGAGCTTATTTTACAAATACTCGGTAATTACATGCAAGTCGGTCCAGCTAATATTAATCTTTCACTCATCCCTGTTATTTTAGCCGCCGTGCTGGCTGGCCCAATTTCCGGTGCGATTTTAGGCTTTTTTAATGGTGTTATCACCTTTTTTTCTCCTTCGACCATTGCATTATTTATGCCGGTTAGTTTATTGGGGACGGTCATCACTGTCATGCTAAAAGTAACGCTTGGCGGCTTTATAGCTGGTTTAGCCTTTAATTTACTCAAAAAGAAAAATCAAACTTTAGCGTTAATAGTCGCTAGTTTAATTGTTCCCTTAGTTAACACTGGTTTATTCATCGTTGGTAGTTTAATCTTTTTCATCCCACTTTTAGAAAGCTTTGTTGAGCCGAATTATCCAAATATTTATGCGGTTTTGTTCTTTGGCTTTATATATATTAACTTCTTTATCGAAGTAGGTACTTCGGTTGTTCTAGCACCTGTTTTAGGAAACATCCTCTTAAAAAGAGAGCAAAGAACAGCGTAGAGACATAATCTTTTATTTTGTGAAGAAAAAAGATATTATTTTATTATGCAAAAGCCGCTCGCAGATTATCTTCGTCCTGAGACGCTAGAAGATATGGTTGGTCAACACCATCTTTTTGATGCAAATACTATTTTCCGTAAAAACTTTGAAAGCGGACAAGTCCGCAATATGATATTTTACGGTCCGCCTGGTGTTGGCAAAACCACAATGGCCAACATCATTGCAAAAAAATCTGCGTTAACACTATATAAGCTTAATGGCACTAATGCATCAGTAGATGACATCAAAAGTGTCATTAAAGAGACAAATAGTTTGCTCAATACCAAAGGTATTTTGTTATATTTAGATGAAATTCAATATTTAAACAAAAAACAGCAACAATCACTACTAGAATTTGTGGAATCAGGAGATATCACACTCATTGCTTCAACGACAGAAAACCCATATTTTTACATATATCCCGCTTTGCTTTCTAGATGTATAGTTTTTGAATTTAAAGCCTTAAAAGTAGATGATATAAAAGAAGGGCTCACTAAAGCGGCAAAAAAGCTTGAGATAGAAATTACCGAAGACGCACTACAAAAACTCGCCATTTCAAGTAATGGGGACATGCGTAAAGCTCTCAATAACTTAGACTTCATAACTTTTGCACTCAAGGAAAATAATGTGGTTGATTTAGCGATGGTTAATCAACTAATTGATAAAGCAAATATCGCTTATGATCGCGGAGAAGATAAACATTTCGACCACCTAAGTGCCTTTATGAAGTCACTTAGAGGTAGTGATCCAGATGCCACTATATTTTATTTAGCTAAGTTGCTTAAAGGTGGAGATCTCATCGCTGCTAGCCGGCGATTGCTGTGTTCTGTTAGTGAAGATGTAGGTTTGGCTTATCCACAGTTGATTCCCATCGTCAAAGCTTGTGTCGATAGTGCGCTTCAACTAGGTTTACCCGAAGCTAGACTACCATTATCAAATGCCGCTTTATTAATTGCGTTAGCTCCAAAAAGTAATGCTGCATGTATGGCGATAGATGATGCGATGAAAGATGTAGATTTAGGGAAAGGAATCAATGTTCCTCGCCAATTACAAAATACGCATTTCGATGGTGAAGACGCTAAACAAAAAGGACAGCATTACTTATACCCACATAACTATAAAAACCATTACATTAAGCAACAGTATTTGCCAGACGACTTAAAGAAAGTTAAATATTATATTCCGCAGGATAACAAAAACGAGCAAAGTTTTGAAGAATACTGGGCAAAAATAAAGAAAGAAAGAAAATAACTTTGTTACTAATACTAATTAAATACTAATAAAGAACTATAATTATGGACTCACTAAAAACACTGATGGACAAAAAGGAATATGAGCTTGTTATTAAGCTCACAGAAAATAGCGAAGACTCGTTAGCCCTTTTTTATCGTGTTAGTGCATTGATAGCCACTAACCAAGATATTCGCGCTTTAGAAACCATCACGGCCAAGAGAAGATTTATGCAAGAACATCTTTCTTTGCTTATAAAAATGCATATCGAATTACTTTGCATTCTTGGTAAATTTGATGAAGCATACGAAGAATTAAAATATTACCAAGAACTTCCTTATGAAAACCAAGAAACCGAAGAGTTGTTAATGGAAATGTCTAAATACATTCGTTCCGAAGAAAAGAAACGTTATTTACGCAAAGAAGTAGGTCAAGATCAAATCATCAAGAAGTTACTTTCTGATAATGACAATGATGTCCTAGCAGCGCTTGATAATGTGCGTAATATGTCACTTGAACCATTTATTCCAACATTGGCTAAGATAATGGTAAATAACCCCCGTCAAGCAATACGTAGTTTCGCTTTATTTTTACTGGTGGCCAAAAAATTCAATCAAGTCGTCAAGTTTCTACACTTTCAACAAGTGATTGAAGTCGTGCCCGCACAATTAGAGGAACCATTTAAGGTGCCTGGTTTTGATGATCCAAAACTTTTGTCTATGGCGTTTCAAAATACTTTTCAAGACCCAAGCGTCACCCAAAACGCTATGCAATTATTGTCTTCGTACCTAATATATATTTATCCTGACAAATTACCACTCGAAGCCAAGGAAACCATTATCGTTTTTGGCTATTTAGCAAAGCAATATTTACAGAGCGCTGATAATGATCTAGAAAATCTTTGTTTAAGTCATCATTTAGACCCGATTAAAATTAGCGATATCACGAGTAAAATCAAAGAACAGCTCGAGCATTTTTAAGCCATCTGTTTAATGGCGATATTCTAGAGCCTTTTGCTTGTTTTTTGCTTTATACACGTGTTATATTTATACACGCATGAAATCGAAAGGACACAATAACCTCATGGAAAGAAAAATCAACAAATTAGCCAATTGTCACGTCGAAGTCGTTGTCAATGTGGACAAAGACCTTTGGAAAAAGGCCCAAGAAAAAGCTTTTAATAATCTAGCTAAAAACGTTAGCATTCCAGGCTTTCGCCCAGGCAAAGCTCCTATGCATTTAATTAAAGGACACGTCGATCAATCTAGAGTTTTTAACGATGCAGTCAATGGTGTGTTAAATCCAGTTTATGAAGATATTCTTAAAAACGAAGACATTCAACCAGTTGCAAGACCAACTTTTGATGTCACCAAATTATCCGAAGACGAATTAGAACTCAAAGTCGTACTCGTTACCCGTCCTGAAGTCAATATTGGTCAATATACTGGCTATACTCTCGGTAAGGAAGATCCAGAAGTTACCGAAGAAGACATTAACAAAGCCATCGATGAATTACGTAGTCAAAACTCCACTTTTATTGTTAAAGATGACAAAGCAGAAATGGGTGACATCGTCGTTATCGATTTCGAAGGTACCATTAATGGCGTGGCTTTCGATGGTGGCAAAGCTTCAAATCATGAATTAGAACTTGGTTCAAAATCTTTTATTCCAGGATTTGAAGAACAATTAGTCGGCGTTAGTTTGGGCGATGAAGTCGATGTTAAAGTCAAATTCCCTGAAAACTATGGTCCAGATGAAATCTCTGGAAAAGATGCTGTTTTCCACGTTGTCGTTCACGAAGTCAAACGTCGTGTCTTACCACAATTAGATGATGAATTCATTAAAGATTTAAATCTTGCGAATGTTGGTAACATCGATCAATTAAGAGAAAATCGCCGCAAACAACTCGTCAACACCAAAATGAATACAGTTAGAACTAACTATATCAATAAGCTTTTAGAAGAAATTAAGAAAGTTTCTACTTTCGATATCGCTAGCGAAATTCTTGATGAAGAAAAAGTTTCACGGCAAAAAAATCTCGAGGATCGCTTAATGAAATCTGGCTTAGGTTTGGATCAATATCTTGAACTCGTTAAGAAGAGCAAAGAAGATTTAGATGCAGAACTCTTGGCGGAAGCAAAAAAAGGCTTAGAATCATATTTAGTGATGGATAAAATTGCCGAAAAAGAAAATATTTCCCTCACCGAAGAAGAAGTGGAATTCGAGTTAGCCAAGTTAGCCGATCAATATCAAATGACCATGGATCAAATTAAATCCGCTATTGGTCAAAACATGAATGGTTTTACTCAAAACCTCTTAATGCAAAAAATCGAAAGTTTTTTATTCGATAACAACAATTAAATTTTATAATTTAAATAGTCAATCAAACTATCAAGAAAGGAGATTAAATTATGAATGAAGGTGCACAAACATTATCATTGCCTTTGCTACCAACGCGTAGTTTCGTGCTTTTCCCATCGACCATTCAGCCGATTGAAGCAGGGCGTGTATTTTCTATTAACGCTATTCGCGCCGCTCATTTAAAAGCAGATTCCCTCATCTTCGTAAGCAGTCAAAAAAACCCTAACGATGAAGTGGTGAATATGAATAACTTGTATTTAACAGGTGTCTTATGCCGAATCGTCTCCATTACTGACAAGAACAATCTCTTGCGCGTTAGAGTTGACGTCGTTGAAAGAGTGAAGATTAATTCTTTATTCTTCGACGCTGAAAACCAATACTATGTCGCCGAAGGTATAGTATCGAAATTACCTGAAGTTGACAGTATTACCAATGACTCAATCGTTCGCGCTCTAGTTGAGAAGCTCAACAACCTTCCCAATGTTTTGAACATACTTAGTAAGACCACTCTCAACATGGTTAATAAAACCAAGGACGCGGTTGCTCTAAGTTACATTCTCGCCTCTAGTTTAAGTGCTTCCAATGAGGAAAAACAAAAAATCTTAGAATGCGAAGACATTCAAGAATTAATGGAAAGAGTAGTCATTCTTCTTTCAGGCGAACAAACCAAAGCCCAAATTGAAGAAAACATCGCTACAACGGTCAGAGAATCAGCGGAAAAGAACCAAAAAGAGTATTTCTTGAGAGAGAAATTAAAGGCCATCAAAAAAGAACTTGGCGAAACGAGTGATGGCAGCAATTCTCCCGAATCAATTTTGGAAAAATTAGAAAATAACCCATATCCAGAAAATATCAAAAAGAAAGTCAAGGCTGAGTTACAAAAATACGAGATGATGCCTCAAGGCTCACTTGAAGGCGCATTAATTCAAAGTTACTTAGATGTTTTAATGTCTATCCCATGGTGGGAAAAAACTACCGATGACGAAGATTTAAAACACGTTGAAGAAGTACTTAATGCCGATCACTTCGGTTTAGAAATTCCTAAAAAGCGTATTATTGAATATCTCGCTATTAAAAAATTGACTGGGAACCTAAAATCCCCAATTCTTTGCTTTTATGGCCCGCCTGGTACTGGTAAAACCTCTTTAGGTAAATCCATTGCCCATGCTTTAGGTAGAAAATTTTTTAAAGCTTCCCTAGGCGGTATTTCTGATGAAGCGGAAATTCGTGGTCATCGTCGTACTTATGTTGGTTCACTTCCAGGCAGAATTATTCAAGGCATGCGTAAAGCAGGTGTGACTAACCCAGTTTTCTTACTTGACGAAGTCGACAAGTTAGCTTCCTCTTATAAGGGCGACCCCGCTAGTGCGTTACTTGAAGTATTAGACCCAGAACAAAACAATCAATTCAACGATAATTACGTTGAAGAACCATATGACTTAAGCGATGTCCTATTTATTTGTACCGCGAACTATTTAGAAAATATTCCCGGTCCACTTAGAGATAGACTTGAATTAATTCAACTTTCTTCTTATACAGAAATTGAAAAGTTGCACATCGCTAAAGAACATCTAATTGTCAAGCAAGTCGAACTCAATGGCTTAAAAATCGATCAAGTCGAATTTACTGATGAAGCGATAAAATACATCATTCGCTCTTATACAAGAGAAGCAGGTGTGCGTGAACTAGAAAGAAAAATTGCTTCCTGCTTACGTAAGGTAGCCGTTAATTTCGTTAAAAACCCAGACATTGGCAAAACAGTTGTCGATGTTGATAAAGTGCGCGAATTTTTACTCACCCCACCTTTCGAAGACACACAAAAAGAAAAAGAACCTCAAATTGGTGTCGTTACTGGCTTAGCCTATACCGAATATGGTGGTGATATCTTGCCAATTGAAGTTAATTACTTTAAAGGCAAAGGTTCATTAATTCTTACCGGTCACTTAGGTGATGTGATGAAAGAAAGTGCTTCGATTGCCTTAGACTATGTCAAAGCCAATGCTGATTTATTCGGTATTGATGCCGATGTATTTGCCAATAACGATATTCACATCCACGTACCAGAAGGGGCTGTCCCTAAAGATGGTCCAAGTGCGGGAATTGCCATGGCATGTGCGATTATTTCTTGCTTAAGCAAGCATCCGGTTTCGCCAGATGTCGCGATGACTGGCGAAGTAACTCTTAGAGGTCAAGCTTTACCAATCGGAGGGTTAAGAGAAAAATCTTTAGCAGCACTTAGAAGCGGTATTAAAAAAATCGTTGTTCCAAAAGAAAATAAAAAGGACGTTGACGAACTTCCAGTCGAAGTCAAAAATAGTTTAGAAATTATTTATATGACTAAAGTGGAAGATGCGGTCAAGGAGTGTTTCATCTAATAATGATCAACTTTGCGAACGCTACATTCGTTAAGTCTTGCCCTAGTCGCAATGAAAAACCTCAGGATATCAAAACTGAGGTTTTAATTGTGGGGCGTTCTAATGTTGGCAAATCTTCGCTTATTAACGCTTTAACTAATCGTAAAAGATTGGCTTATACTTCTAGTAAACCTGGTCATACTCGCTTATTAAATTATTATGACATCGATGGTAAATTTTATTTAGTTGATGCCCCTGGCTATGGCTATGCTAAGGGCGGTATAGACCTAGACAAACTCTTTAGTGAGATGATGGCTTCTTATTTTACCAACAATACCGAGCTCAAACTTGCTTTGGTTTTACTTGACGGAAGAAGAACTTTAACTCTCGATGATAAGGAAATTATCAATTATTTATTCACGCATCAAATCCCATTTTATTTAGTTATCACCAAAACCGATAAACTTAACCAAAGTGAAAAAGCTGCCTTAAATAAACACTTAAATGAGTATCATATCCCCGCTGAACAAGTGTTTTACACTTCATCAGTTCAGCCAAAAACTTTAGTTTCTTTACAAAAAGCCATTGAGAAAAATCTTTAGTCTAGTATAATTATTTTGTCCGGAGATAAAGAGGAGTAGTTACTCGCTTGGCTGATAGAGAGTCGGGGACGGTGGAAGCCCGGTAGCAAGTCGTAATGAAGGTCGCTTTGGAGGAATAGTTGCCTAGCGATAATAGGTTAATGAAGTGCGCGAACAATGTTCGTGAACTAAGGTGGTACCACGCTGCGGCGTCCTTAGACAGGGCGTTTTTTTATTTAATTAAGGAGGAAGAAGTATGTTGGACAAAAGATATGATCCAAAACTCGTGGAAAAAGATAAATATGAAACATGGAAAAGTCGCGGTTACTTTACTAGTGGCGATCTTTCCAAAAAGCCATTTTCCATGGTCATTCCTCCGCCAAATGTCACTGGAAAATTGCACATTGGTCACGCTTGGAACTGCACCGTTCAAGATATTATTGCTCGATATAAAAAAGCACAAGGTTACGATGTTTTGTGGCTCCCAGGCATGGATCATGCGGGCATTGCCACACAAGCAAAAGTCATGGAAAAACTAAGAAATATGGGAAAAGACGTGACGAAAATCACACGTGAAGAGTTTTTAGAGTGGGCTTGGGCTTGGAAAAAAGAATATGCAGAAAGCATTCGTGAACAATGGGCGAAACTAGGTTTAGCCCTTGACTATAATAAGGAAAGATTTACGCTTGATGAAGGCCTAAACTATGCGGTTAGAACTGTTTTTGTTGATTTGTATAATAAGGGTTTAATTTATCAAGGCGAAAGAATTATCAATTGGGACCCTGTGCAAATGACAGCTTTGAGTAATATTGAAGTTATTCACCAAGATGACCCAGGCTTTATGTATTACTTCAAATATTGTTTGACGGATAGTAATGAAGCATTAATTGTAGCAACAACTAGACCTGAAACGATGTTTGGCGACGTCTGCGTGGTGGTTAATCCCTCAGATGAAAGATATAAGCATCTTATCGGAAAGAAGGTTATTAATCCCGCGAATCATGAAATCATTCCAATCATTGCTGATGACTATGTCGATCTTTCTTTTGGGACTGGAGCGATGAAATGTACGCCTGCTCATGACCCAAACGACTTTATCATTGGTGAAAAATACAACTTACCTAGACCTATTATTTTTAATAAAGACGCAACTATGAACGAAAAATGTGGCATTTATAATGGCATGGATAGATTCGTCTGTCGTGAAGCATTGATAAAAGCCATTGAAGCAGAAGGAAACTTTGTCAAAAAAGAAGCCATTGTTCACCCAGTTGGCCATAGCGAGAGAAGTCATGCCGTAATTGAACCAATGCTTTCCAAACAATGGTTTGTAAAAATGCGCCCACTAGCGGAACACGCCATCAAAAATCAAGAGGATGAACAAAATAGAGTCGAATTTATTCCTGAAAGATTTGAAAAAGTATTTTTACAGTGGATGGATAAGGCTGAAGATTGGTGTATTTCTCGTCAATTATGGTGGGGGCATCGTATACCGGCTTATTACAATGTTAAAACTGGTGAGATGCGCGTTTTAATGGAAGCACCTGACGATAAAGAAAATTGGGTGCAGGAAAGCGATGTCTTAGACACATGGTTTTCCAGTGCTTTATGGCCATTTTCAACCTTAGGTTGGCCTAATAAAACAAGCGATTTTGAAAGATATTTTCCGACCGATGTACTAGCAACAGCGTATGACATTATTTTCTTTTGGGTTTCAAGAATGATTTTCCAAAGTTTAGAAATGAATAATCTTCGCCCATTCAAACAAACCGTCATCCATGGCTTAGTGCGTGATGAATTAGGTCGCAAGATGAGTAAATCTCTTGGCAATGGTGTTGATCCGCTTAAGGTCATTGAACAATATGGAGCTGACGCATTACGTTATTTCATGACCACTAATAGTACTCCAGGTCAAGATATGCGCTACATCGAAGAAAAAGTACAAGCTTCTGCTAATTACTTAAATAAGATTTGGAATGCTGCAAGATATGTTATTTCTATTTTAGGAGATGATTATAAAGAAATTTCTTTGGATAAAGCCAATTTTTCTCCGTTAGATCAATGGATAATCAATCGCATGAATTATTGCGTGGAAAATGTCACTAGTAATATGGAAAAATATGATTTCAACCTCGCTAGTACACATCTTTACAATTTTGTTTATGATGATTTCTGCGGTCAATATTTAGAGATGTCAAAAGTGGCCTTAAGTAGCGAAAATGCACAGCAAATCGCAACTACAAAAGCTGTCTTATTAAAATGCTTAAAAACAGTAATTTTACTCATTTATCCATATACTCCATTTATCGCCGAAGAGCTTTATGGTAACTTACCAAATCACCTTCCTTCCATTATGGAAGAAAGTTATCCAAAATTTGAAAAAACTCTTATTGACGAAACTAATGACTATCAAGTTGAATTACTCTTTAGCCTTATTAGGGATGTAAGAACTTTTAAGATTCAAAATGGACTAACACCAAATGCAAGATTGTCGCTATCGTTATACATCAAAAAAGAGTTATTTACTGATTTCTTAGTATACTTAAGAAGGTTCACTTTCTCTGATATTACTATTATCGATACCGATATTCATCCAGGCGAAAGTCATGTTTATTTAGAAGCTGATTTATTTATTGTCGATAACAACAATAAAGAAGAAGTCATTGCTAAACTCAAAAAAGACATTGAAGCGGTTAAAGTAGAAATTACTAGGTGCGAAAATATGCTCAGCAACACCAACTTCTTAGCTAAAGCACCGGAAGAGAAAGTTAATCTAGAAAAAGACAAATTAGCTAAGCATCGTGAAAATCTTTCCGCTTTAGAAGAAAAATTAGCTAAACTAGCTTAAAATTTATAGACAACATAACAGTAGCCTTCCTATTAATTAAGTAGGAGGGCTTTTTTATGAAATACCAATTATTATCTAATGAAGAAATGAAAAATCATTATGTTGGTGAAGCGATTACTTTGACTTCGGTAATGGCAATAATGGCCATTGCGATAATGGCTGTAGTCGTTTATCGTATTTTCCGCTCAACCAAGGGATCAATTACCGCCCCTGGAGGCTGGAAATTTTCCTGGGCCTAATGAGCAAAATTTGTGATTTACTACCTTTTGACAAACCGCGCGAAAAGGCGGAACGTTTTGGTATTGAAACATTAACGGACGAAGAACTAATCGCCATAATAATCAATAGTGGAACAATTGGTCATTCCGCCTTAGATATTGCGCATGACATCATGCATGCTTCTCGCTATTTAAACGCACTGCTTAACCAACCTCATCAATATTTTCAATCATTCAAAGGACTAAACAAGGTCATAGCATTGCGTTTAACCGCGACTATGGAAATCGCTAAACGTATAAACCAAAAGACACGTCTAGTTTGCGAAAACGAGTCGTTAGTCACAGCTGAAACTTTGTTTCAACGTTACCAAACTACTCTTGGGTCATTACAACAAGAAACAATGGCGCTCATTATCTTAAACCATCGAGAGCAAATAATATATGAAACTCTGTTATATAAAGGAAATCGCCATACGCTTGCTGTTAGTCACAAAGAGGTTTTGAGGTTATTGCTTTTATATAAAGGGTCTTACTTTTATATTTTACATAACCATCCTTCCGGAACTTTATCGCCTAGTAAAAGCGATATCATGTTTACCACACTTCTTAAAAACAAGGCACAGCAAATCGATATCGAGTTATTGGATCATTTGATCATCACTCCCAATGGCTATTATTCATTTACAAAGGAAGGGGTATTTCTTGATGATCACAATCTGACGATTAAAAATAAAAATAGTTGAACGTAATTATAACTTATGTTATATTACATGCGTTGTCGTCTCACTAGCTACAACCGCTTAGAAAAGGTCACAAACCTTCTATTAAGTACCTTAATAGCGAGTCATTAGTGAAATAAAAAATAGGAGGGACATTATGTACGCAATTATTGAAACTGGTGGAAAACAAGTTCGCGTAGAAGTTGGTTCCAAAATCTACGTTGAAAAGCTTGAAGCCGAAGTTGGTGCCGTCATTACACTTGACAAAGTGCTCTTAATCGGAGACAAAGCAATCAAAGTTGGTAACCCATACTTAGCGGGCGCCAAAGTGACAGCCAAAGTCGAAAAACAAGGCAAGCAAAAGAAAATCCGCGTTTTCAAATACAAAAGCAAAGCAAACGAGCGCAAGACCATTGGTCATCGTCAACCTTATACTTGCTTAGTAATTGAAACTATCAATGGCTAATCATGATTAAAATTAAAATTGGTCACGCATCTAATCATCAAATTAATTTCTTAGAAGTCAAAGGTCACGCTAATAGCGCTGAATACGGCAAAGACTTAGTCTGTGCTGCAGTAAGTGCAATCGTAACCGGAGGGTTCAATAACTTAGTTAATTTCAAGAGTTATGAAATTATCTTAAAAGAAGGGCATGCCTTATTCAAAGCAAACATGCCATTAGATGCCCACGATGAAACTGTGATTGAGACAATTGTATGTGGGTTAAGAACCATCTACGAAAGCAATCAAAAGTTTATCGAAATCAAAACCGATGAGTAGTTCGGTAGAAAAGAGAAGAGAAAATGATGAAATTTAAATTAAATTTACAACTCTTTGCTAGCAAAAAAGGTGTCGGTTCCACAAAAAACGGACGTGACTCTGCTGGTCGCAGACTCGGCGCAAAAGTCGCTGATGGACAATGGTGCCATGCAGGCAGTATTATCTATCGTCAAAGAGGAACAAAAATTTATCCTGGAGTAAATGCCAAAAAAGGTAAAGATGATACCATCTTCGCTACAATTAGTGGCGTTGTTAAATACGAACGTTCTGGCAAAGATAGAACAGTTGTTAAAGTCGTTCCACAAGACTAATAAAAAAGACAAAAAGAATACACTTAGTTGTGTTCTTTTTATTTTATTTTAATGTATAATTAACTTTAGTTATGTTTATTGACCGCGCAATTATCGAAGTTAGAAGTGGAAAAGGTGGCGATGGTGCCATTTCCTTTCTCCGTGAAAAAAATGTTCCAATGGGTGGACCGGCTGGTGGTAATGGTGGTCGTGGTGCATCAATTTATCTTAGAGCTAGTAAAGCAGTAAACACCTTATTTAATTTCCGACATAGTAAAACTTTTATCGGTAAAGAAGGCGAAAAAGGTGGCAACAAAAATCAATATGGCCGCTATGCCGAAGATGTGATTGTCGATGTGCCAATTGGCACTGTTGTCTATATCGAAAAAGAGAAAATCTTTTTAGGCGATTTGAATGAAGATGGCAAAATGCTTTTAGTAGCTAAAGGTGGTCGTGGAGGACGCGGCAATAGTTGTTTTAAAAGTCCAACCAATCGCGTACCAAAAATTGCTGAAAATGGTGAACCTGGCGAAAGAAAGCGCTTAATTTTAGAATTAAAATTATTGGCCGATGTCGGATTAGTTGGTTTTCCAAGCGTAGGCAAAAGCACATTACTAAGTGTCGTTAGTGCCGCTAAACCTGAAATTGCTGATTATCCTTTTACCACAATTGTCCCTAATTTAGGTGTTGTGTCCGTTAAGGATGGTTCGACTTTTGTGATGGCCGACTTGCCAGGACTAATTGAAGGCGCGCACCAAGGTAAAGGTTTGGGTTTACAATTTTTACGCCACATTGAAAGATGTCGTGTCATCGTTCATATGATCGACATGTCTGAAACTGGTCGCGATCCATATGAAGATTATGTGACCATAAATAAAGAATTAGCAGAATATGGCTTCGCGCTTACAAAAAGACCACAAATTATTGTGGCTAGCAAAATGGATGAAGATGGTGCGGAAGACAAATTAGCAAAACTAAAAACACAAATCGACGAAGAAATTATTCCGATTTCTTCTTTAACTGATGAGAATATAGATAAATTATTATATAAGTGTAGTGAGTTATTAAAAACTACTCCTGCATTTCCACTATTTGATGCTAACGAAGAAGAACTCGACCATAAAGTATATACACTTGAAGAAGAAGAGCCATTCTTTAATATTACCCGTCAAAACGCTCACACTTGGATCATTGGTGGCGAAAAGATGTTGAGGTTTTATCAAATGACTAACGTCTCAACCGACGAGGGTGTCATGATATTAATGAGTAAAATTCGTTCGCTTCGTATCGACGACGCTTTAGAAAATCTCGGTGCGAAAGATGGCGACACAGTCGTACTTGGAGATTTCGAATTTGAATATTTTAGGTAGGAATAAGTAATGAGACTAGCGGAATATCTTGATCGTGTGGTTCTATTTCTAAAGAACTATTTAGAAAAAGTAAATGCGCAAACTTATGTGCTTGGTCTTTCCGGAGGAGTTGATTCTTCCTTATGTGCGGTTTTAGCTAAAAAAGCTGTTGGAAAAGATAAGCTACTTGGCGTTATCATGCCAATTGATTCGCATCCCTCCGATATGGAAGATGCCCTAAAGCTAGTTAGATCTGAAGACATAAATTATATCGTTTACGACGGCACTACTTTGTTTAACGAATTTAAAAAAAGTGCTGAAAAAGCAGGTGTGACATTAAATAGAGTGGCGGAAAGCAATTTAAAAGCCCGCTTAAGAATGACAATTCTTTATGCAATTTCCGCAGTTAAGAATGGTTTAGTCATCGGAACTGATAATGCCGATGAAAGATATACTGGTTATTTCACAAAGCATGGCGATGGAGCTTGCGACATCTTACCGATTGCGCATTTATTAAAATGCGAAGTAGTTGAAGGAGCAAAGATGTTTGGCATTTCTAATGAAATCGCTGAGCGCGTTCCGACAGCTGGATTATACGAAGGCCAAACTGATGAAAAAGAAATGGGCGTTACTTACCACGAGCTAGATAATTATTTATCTGGTAAAATGGTAAGCGAAGGAACGAAAGCGCGAATTGAGCATTTGCATCGGATATCCCGTCATAAGCTCGAGCCAACTCCTATGCCCGAACCATTTGAAAGAGACGAATAATGAAGGTTAATTCTAACGAGCAAATTATTTTGGCCTCTGCGCTCAGTGTGTTCGCAATACTAGCGTTTATCATCTTATTTATTTTAGTATTTTAGTGAGTGAGAACATTATGATTTATTTCTTAAAAGGTAAAGTGACAATGGTTGATGGCGATACTGTGGTCGTCGATGTTCATGACGTCGGGTATCAAGTTTTAGTAAGCCATATTAGTAATTATATTATCGGTGATAGTGTCTTTCTTTATACGTATAATGTGGTAAGGGAAGACGAGCAATATTTAGTTGGTTTTTCTACGATTGAAGAAAAGAAAGTGTTTTTATCGCTAATAAAAGTGAAAGGTTTAGGCCCAAAGACTGTTATCAATGCCTTATCAGCGACAACAGTCGAAGGTATTAGAAATGCGATTAGCGCTAATAATGTTGCCTATTTGAAAAAATTACCGGGTATTGGAGCTAAAGCTGCCGCACAAATAATTTTAGACTTAAAAGGTGAATTAACTGGCACTAAAGTCAAAGGTGATCCAAGTGTATATGAAGAAGTTTATGACGCTTTAAAAGAACTAGGCTTTAAAGGAGCAGCAATTGATAGAGTTTTAGCAACCATCAATGAACCAGATGCTTCTAGTGAAGAAATTCTAAAACTCGCATTATCCAAATTAAGGAAGTAATATGTCAAGATTATTAGATGCCAAACGCAATCAAAGCGAAGCGCAAGAAGAGTTATCGCTTCGCCCACAAACTTTAGACGAATATATTGGTCAAAAAGATTTAAAACGTAATTTACGTGTTTTTATCGGTGCGGCTTTACATCGTGATGAGCCACTAGATCATCTTTTACTTTATGGTCCTCCTGGTTTAGGAAAAACGACCTTAGCGTATATTATCGCTAATGAAATGCACGCAAAAATCCATTTTGTGAATGGTCCTGCCCTTGAAAAGCCAGGCGACCTAGGCGCGATATTAAGTAATTTAAATCCTGCTGGCGGAGACATTTTATTTATCGACGAAATTCATCGTTTACCACGCATTGTTGAAGAAACTTTGTATAATGCGATGGAAGATTTTAAGTTTTCTGTAGTCATTAATCGCGATAGTGCTGCACGCACATTAACGATTGATTTACCACCGTTTACCTTGATTGGAGCAACAACTAGAGCCGGCAATTTGACCGCTCCTTTGCGTTCGCGTTTTGGCATTAGCGAAAAATTAAATTTTTATGATGTGGACGAATGTTTTCAAATTGTAAAAAGAACCGCTAAAGTATTTTCGACCACCATAGAAGAAGCGGCCGCTTATGAGATTGCCAAACGTTCTAGAGGCACTCCACGTATTGCTAATCGTTTGTTCAAAAGGGTGAGAGACTTTGCGAATTTTGCTGGTTTAAATCACATTACGATGCACGAAGCGTTAAAGGCTTTGGAAGCATTAAAGGTTGATGAATTAGGGTTGGATGATGTTGATATTCGTTACTTAAAAACTATTATCGAAAGATTTAAAGGAGGCCCGGTTGGCTTAGAAACTTTGGCGTCCGCAACTGGTGAAGAAATCGATAATTTAGAAGACGTGTACGAGCCGTATTTACTTCAAATCGGCATGATTGATCGTACCGCTCGCGGTCGTGTCGCTACCGATAAAGCTTTCGCTCATCTCAAAATCAAATATCAGGTCAAATTATTTTAATAATTTAACTACAAATTAGTTTATATATGAACAAGAGAATCTTGTTCTTATTTTTTTATTTATCGCACGATAAAATTGTTGAATTACTAACGTAATTAAGGTATATTAAGCATTGACGTCGCTGTGTAGGTAATGTTTACACACGTATTATGGGAGGATTTAGATATGCGTAGATTATGGTCACATATTATTATAGCCGCAACTTCGCTATTAATGATTGGAGCAACCTTTGCTACCGTACTTACAAATATTGACACTAATATTGAATTTACATCCGGTAAAGAATTGGTTTTCCGCATTATGCAAAAAAATGAAGATGGAAACATCGATAGAGATTTTGATTTCATTGATAATGAAGCAGTCAAAAAGACCGCAAAAATCATGGAAGAAAGATTAAAAACTGCGGAAATTACTCAATACAAAGTGGAAACTCAAGGTTTCGACACTGTTAAAGTTAGCTTTGTGCAAGATACTGATCAACAATATGAAATTATTAAAAACTACTTATCATTTAATGCCACATTAGCTATTTCCAACTCCAAGGATACATATGCTTTAGCATCCGAATTCTTAAATCAAAGTAAAAAAGCATATTTAGAAGCTACCGATACAGGTTTCCCTGCCATCGTTATTCCAATCGATTACGAAAACGAAATGTTCCAAGCCGTTTATACAGAAGCCAAAGAAATGGTGGATAACGGTACAGGTGAAGTCGTTAACGAACACGAGCACGAAGAAGGCGAAGACGAAGAAACCCACGAAGAACGTACTGCTTATTTGTATGTTTGGTACGACTATATCGAAGACTATTATTCATATTCCAAAATTAATTCTCAAAGTCCAGATACTTATGACCCAATCATTGCTGGCAAAATCTTAATGACTTTCGATGCCGCTAACCCATTTATAGATGACGAAGATAGAACCGCTTTAAGAGCGTATATTCGTTCACAAGAACAAGCAGAAGCAACCGATATCACCCCAGAACAAATTAGAAACGCTTATGAAAATGGCCGCTACTTTGTTAACTTAGTTAACGCTGGCGAAATGCCATATCATGTTGAGTTCCTTTTCTCCGATAAGGCTGACTTATGGGTTGAAGATTTATTCTCCTTAGGTAGTCATATGACTGTTGCTTGGAGCAGAACTTTCATCGCAACCATCGCTGCCACTATTGTTACTACATTATTATTAGTTTATTTCTTCCGTTTGGGAGCTATTAGCGTCACTGTTTCTAGTCTTGCCGCTACTTTCTCAGCATTAGTATTCATTGTCTTTTTCGGTGCTGAATTCAATATTGCTGCGATAATTGGCTTGCTCGCAGTTGCGATTACTTCTATCGTTTCTGGCATCATCCATTTAACTAAGTTAAAAGAAGAATGCTATCGCGGTAGAACTTTAAAGAAAGCTAACGCTGAAGCAAGCAAAAAATCTGTCCTTCCAATCGTTGATGTCCATGTCGTGCTTATCGCTATAGGCGTTGGTGCGTATATATTTGGCGGAGTGATGATGAAAGCTTTCGCTGTTGCCACAATTATCGGTGGCTTAGCTTCCTTACTCATCAACTTACTAGTCTTACGCGGTTTATTATGGCTCGTCACTAACGAACAAAAACTTTCCGCTCGTTATGATTTGTTCGATGTCGCACCAGAACAAGTGCCAAACGCGTTAGAAGAAGAAAAACAAAAATACTTTGGTCCTAATGCTGATAAGGACTATAGCAAATACAAAAGACCATTCTCTATTGCTGGTTTATTACTCTTGCTCGCTTCTGTTGCTGGCTTAATCACTTTTGGTGTAATTAACGATGGTGCGGTTTATAATACCACTTCCGTCAATGGCAATAGTCAAGTGTATGTTGAATATACAACAACCACTAGAGATAACACTGCTTTAACAACTGAAGTCAAAACTAAACTTGACACTTTACTCGACCGCGCATACTTAAACGATGCTAAATTAGTAAACCAAGTTGAACTTGAAAGTTTCGATTATGCATATCGCTATGAAGCGACTGCTTCAGGTGTGGACACTGTTTATTACGCCTACTATCGTATTAACTTCAATAAACCTTTATCTGGAGATGAAATCATCACCTATAAAGATGCCGATGGTAATCCTTTATTTACTGAAGAGGTCGCGACATTATTTAATGTTGATACATTGAAATCTAATAGTGGTGCTAACCTTAACTTTGGTGATAACGTTGACATCGTCTTAAAGAACAGCATCCGTGTTAATGCCGATCAACCAGCCTTCTTACCAATTTTCTTAGCCACCTTATTTAGTTTAGGTGTAAGCGGCTTATATCTTTTATTAAGATATCGCTTATCCCGTGGCTTAACGGCTATTAGCTTAACAATTGGTACAATGACTGTGACTGCTGGAATATTCTCTTTATTACAATTCTTGCCTGTCACTTCATATGTCAGTGTCGCTTTACCTCTTACCGCCTTATTTGTTTCATTATTACTCATCGTCTTAATGAATAAAGAAGTGTCAATGATTCAAGAAAATCGTCTTAAAGACAATTCTTATGAAACACGTAGTAATTTATTAAACAAAGCAACAGCATTAGCCTCGATGCCAATGATCATCGCTTTTGTTATCGTTCTATATTTAGGTGTCAACTATTTCGCCTTTACGGTCGATCTCATGTCATGGGTATTCTTGCTCGTTTTAATTGGTGCGGTAGTGTCCATCGGTGCTGCTTTATACTTATTCGCTCCTACTGCCAACCTCCTTTTCAAGGCTTTCTCTAGAGTTGGTGAAAACTTACCTAAGAAACCCAGCAAGAAAAAGAAAGCTCGTCCAGCGCGCGTCACTAAATCAGCCGAGCCTGAAGAAGCAATCTTTATCGGTATTAACGACTATTAAGAGAAAAAGGCTGCCTAACACGCGGCCTTTAATTTTTATGAAAATATGGAAACTTTATTTACTCGATTATTAAATTATTATCATCTTTCCGAAGATGAATATGCTCAGTTAGTACGACCAGTGACGACTACTACTTTTACCGGCGACCACTATTTTGACAATATGAACGATTGTGTGGCTTTGTTAAAAAGAGCAATGTCACATAATAAAAAAATCTTTATATATGGCGATTATGATTGCGATGGTGTGATTTCAATTTCCATTTTAGTCAAGATGTTTGCGCTATTAAATTATCCTATTGCTTATCACGTACCAAATCGCTATTCGGATGGTTATGGCTTAAACGCAAAACGAGCGGAAGAAATCGTTAATTCAGGCTATGAATTCATCATTACAGTCGATAATGGTGTGACTGCTTTTGAAGGTATAAGTTATGCCAAAGAACACGGTTTAGAGGTATTAATTATCGACCATCATCAACCTGATGCCATTTTGCCTAATGCTGACGCCATTTTACATCCGCAAATCTCAAACTTTGGGTCTACGCCAACTAGTGCTGGCTTTACGACCTTTATGTTTGCTAAAGCAATGCTCGGTAGATTTGAGCCATATCTGTCTGTGTTGGCAGCTATTTCGCTTATTTCAGATATGATGCCGTTAATCGATTATAACCGTGATTTTTTACGTCTGGTCATTGCTAATTATCAAGATCATCTATATCCAAGCATTGACCTATTAAAAGAAAACGAACCTTTTAACGAAGTGACTATTGGTATGAAGATTGCACCCAAACTAAATGCGGTTGGGCGCTTAATTGATAACGATTTAGATTTACGCAAAACAATCGACTTTCTAACTAGCGATGACCCCGAGCTAATCTTAAACTACAATTCTTGGATAAATTCAGTTAATACCGAAAGAAAAGACGTCACTAAAAACGCTAGTGAAAATAGTAAGGAAGTCGATATTTCGGAAGCGGCGATTGTCGCCATTGTCCCAGAAAAAGAAGGTGTCATTGGTTTAATTGCTAATTCATTTTTAAAAAAGTATCATAAACCAACTATCATTTTTGCTTTAGATCAAACTGGCGAATATTATAAAGGCTCATGTCGTGCGCCAAAAGGTTTTAATGTCGTTGATGCATTTAAAAAATTGGATGATTTAATGGAAACTTCTGGTGGCCATTCAATGGCAGGAGGTTGTACGATTAAAAAACAAAATTTTGATGCGTTCAAAGACCGTTTTATCGCTTTAGCAACGCAAACAATCATCGAAGAAGAAGTTGAAGAAATAATTCCTTTATATTTAAATGAAATCACCTTTGAAAACTTTGATTTAATTAATACCTTTTCACCTTTTGGTGAAAATTGGCCTTCTCCAAAATTCATGCTCTCTCGCATACGCGTTGCTTCACTAATGTATTCACGCGATGGTAAGCATGTCTTAACCGCGATTGGTAATAACGCCAAAATTAGTGGTTTTTATTTTTCTAAAGAAAAATTATCTCAGTACCAATATGTGAACTTGATTGGTACATTACGCTTATCGCATTACTATAATCGCACCTCACTTGAGTTTTTAGTTAGTGAAATAATTAACAGCGAAAAATCAGAAAATGTGTAATACTAAAAATATGAAAAAAAATATCGCCGTTTTGTTACCATTATGTTTCTTAACACTCACCGCGTGTGATGGCTTTAATTTTGGTTTCAATCAGGGTGGCAATCATGAGCCTGGATTAAATCAAAGTCTCCCTACTAATTCCTCAAATTTCACTTCTTATTCTTATTATGCAGGAGCCTTATTTGACGAAGAAGATTTTGCCGCGCATTTTACTTTGACTTTTACTGGTATTGAGAAAAACGCTTCTAACTTATCTGATTTAGCAACGATTAATAGTTACGTAAACGTGAGTGATGAAAGCGTTGCAGTCTCACTTGATGAAGTTCGCTATTTAGGCACTAAAGATAATGGTTCATTATTTTCGGGCACTAAGGTGGCTGGTAGTGACGGTTTGCTTAAAATGATTTTTAATGTTGCTGCCAAAGCAGTGCTTATTGAAGCAACCCCATATAGTTTTATTAATAACGCTTATAACCAGGAAGGAGTCGTGGTCGATACGAATGTAGCAATTGCCGTCAACGATTCTGGTTATATACTTCTAGCGGAAGATTTACTTGATGAAGATGGCGCTGATATAGTCACTACGGAATGTAAATATGAGCTTAACGAACAAAGCGAAGAAATCTCTATCAAGGTCGCAAATGGCCGCGCTTTTATCAAAAGTATTACTGTTTATTATAGTTAGATAAAAAATTTATCTACTTACGCGATAATTCGTTGATTTTTTGTTGTTTTAACATTTTAATATGTTAGTATTTTAGACATTAGGAAAAAATTATGCTTTTCGGACGCTATATCAATCAATATTACCTTAAATACGCCTTGTTCTTCTTAATCGGTATAGCCGCTTTGCTTGGCGTTGATTATTTACAATTATTAATTCCTGAATATTTAGGCGAGGTCGTCAGCATTTTACAAAACAACGGTGACACTGAT
>Ga0123334_1002075_pt1 | contig 23641 bp, 21 predicted proteins | sample BiotimSIPDNA_FD_89706 | JGI IMG/M metagenome (GOLD analysis project Ga0123334, IMG submission 89706) | Anaerobic biogas reactor microbial communites from Washington, USA - Biogas_R1 time_0 SIP DNA | ecosystem: Engineered > Bioreactor > Anaerobic > Unclassified | place: Washington, USA... | reverse complement strand
TTCAAAGACCAGTTCATCGGCAAACTGCCGCCGCTTCGACTGCGGAAGGCGGATGAGGAGGTTGGTGAAGACACCATTGATGCCATCACAGGCGCCACCATCACCAGCCGTGCGGTGCTGGAGGGCATCAACCAGCTCCACGAGGAGCAGTTCCCCAAGCAGACCCTTGTAATCACAGGGGATGCCATCGCATCCACCAAGACCGGCTTCATGGGGCCGATTACAGTGGAGGTCACCTTTGCTCAGGACGGCAGCATCGCAGGCCTGGAAATCCTGAAGGATGGCTTTGTGGAAACCCGCGGCTATGGCGCAGAAGCGCTGCAGGAAAACTTCGCGGAGCAATTCATCGGAAAGCTCCCGCCCCTTGCCATCCGCGGCGCTGAGGAAGCCATGGACGACAGCAAGGTGGAGAACCTGCGCAATGCGGACACAGCCACCAGCGCCACCGTCACCATGCAGGCCGTCCTGGACGCCATCAACGAAGCATTTGCAAACAAGCCGGAATAAGGCGATTGAAATAGAAAGGCAGGCAAGACAGCATGAAGTTAAGTTTCAAAGGCGGGATTCATCCGCTGAAGGAGCTGCATGAGGGCAAGGGCAAAACCAGCGCCCTGCCCATCAAAGACCTGGTGCCGGAGCGCGTGTGCATCCCTGTGGACATGCACATCGGCGCGCCTTCAGAGCCCTGTGTCAAGAAAGGGGACCAGGTCAAGCTGGGCCAGGTCATCGCCACGCCGGTGGGAGGCTTTGGCATCCCGGTGCACGCCAGCGTTTCCGGCGAGGTCACCGCGGTGGTCACCAGGCAGATGCTGGGCAAAAAACCCAGCACCTGCATCGAGATCGCCAGCGACGGCCAGGATGAATGGGTGGCATTGGGCCCCCTGGGCGATGTGGAAAAAGCGCCTGCGGACAAGATTGTCCAGCAGGTGAAGGATGCGGGCATCTGCGGCCTGGGCGGCGCCTGCTTCCCGGCCCACATCAAACTGATGATTCCCGAAGGAAAATCCGTTGATACGGTGATTTTAAACGGCGCGGAGTGCGAAACCTTCCTGACGGCCGACCACCGCCTCATGCTGGAAGAGCCCCAGCGCATTCTGAAGGGCCTGCGGGCTATCATGCGGGCCATGCAGGTTGCAGCCGGCGTTGTTGCCATTGAAGACAACAAGCCCGATGCCATCAAGGCGATGAAGGAAGCGGCCCAGGGCATGGAAGGGGTTCGGGTAGCCATCCTGAAAACCAAATACCCCCAAGGCGGTGAAAAACAGTTGATTGATGCGGTCACCAAACGCCAGGTGCCCTCCGGCGGCCTGCCCATTGATGCCCATGTGGTGGTGTTCAATGTGGGCACAGCTGCTGCCATTGCAGACGCTGTGACGGAAGGCAAGCCCCTCATCAGCCGCATAACCACGGTGACCGGGGCCGTGAACAGCCCCAGCAACCTGCGCATCCGGGTGGGCACCAGCTTCCAGGATGCCATTGATGCTGCCGGCGGCTTTTCCGAGGAACCCGGCAAGATTTTTGCCGGCGGCAGCATGACCGGCCTGGCCATTCCCAACACCGCCATCAGCCTGACCAAGGCCAACAACGGCGTGGTGGTCTTGAACCAGAAGGAAGCCGTCAAAAAAGAGCCCAGCCCCTGCATCCGCTGCGGGCGCTGCGTGGAGGCCTGCCCGTCCCTCCTGAATCCCCAGTATCTGAATGTCCTCAACGACCGGGCAGACCTGGCAGGCATGAAGAAACACAACGTGATGGACTGCACCGTTTGCGGCTCCTGTTCCTATGTTTGCCCGGCCAAGATCGAGCTGTGCGCAAACTTCAAAGAAGCAAAAGAAAAAATAACCGCGAGGAGGGTGTAAAGGAATGAAACTGCGTCTTTCCACCGGACCCCATCTGGTGAATCGGGAGAGCACTCAGACGCTGATGCTGGACGTCCTCATCGCGCTGGTTCCCACCACCGCCGCCGGCATCTACCTGTTTGGCACTAAGGCTGCCTGGGTGCTGGCTGTTGCAGTGATCTCCGCTGTTGTGTGTGAATACCTGTTCCAGAAGCTGGCCCGTCGGCCTGTCCGTGTAATGGACCTGTCCGCCGTGGTAACCGGCCTGATTTTAGGCCTGAACCTGCCGGCAGAAGCGCCCCTGTGGCTGCCTGCCATCGGCAGCGCCATCGCCATCATCCTGGTGAAGGAATTGTTTGGCGGCATTGGCCACAACTTCATGAACCCGGCTCTCCTGGCCCGGGGCATTCTGCTGGCCTCCTGGCCCGCACGGATGAGCGTGTATCACCTCCCCGCCCGTGTGCTGGGCGTCACAGAGGTGGTGCCTGCCGGCGCAGACGTCATCTCGGCTGCCACCCCTTTGATCCGGCCGGGCGGCTACCAGATGTATGACCTGCTCATGGGCAACATCCCCGGAACCATCGGCGAGGTGTGCAAGATTGCCATCCTCATCGGCTTCCTGTACATGCTGTTTGTGGGCACCATCCGCTGGCACATCCCCGTCATCTTTGTGGGTACCGTGGCCCTGATGACCTGGGTGATGGGCGGCGATCCGCTGCGCTCTGTCCTCTCCGGCGGCCTGCTGTTTGGCGCTGTCTTCATGGCGACGGACTATGTGACCAACCCCATGCTGAAGGTGGGCCAGGTGATTTTCGCCATCGGCTGCGGTGTACTGGTATCGGTCATCCGCATGACCAAGGCCTTCCCGGAAGGGGTCACCTACGCAATCTTGCTGATGAACATCTTAACTCCCCTCATTGACCGCTGGACCAGCCGACGTGTATATGGGATGGTGAAGAAACATGCGTGAGAAGAAATTGACTATGCGCGGCGTTTTCGTAAACGGCATCATCAACGAAAACCCGATTTTCCGCCTGGTGCTGGGCGTGTGCCCGGTGCTGGCCGCCACCACCAGCGCCACCAACGGCCTGGGGATGGGTCTGGCAGCCTCTTTTGTGCTACTGGGCAGCAACATCGTCATCAGCCTGCTGCGCAACCTGATCCCCGACAAAGTGCGCATTCCCGCCTTTATCGTGGTGATCTCCACCTTTGTGACCATCGTGCAGCTGCTGATGCAGGCCTTTGTGCCCGCGCTGTATGAGGCCCTGGGCCTGTTCATCCCCCTGATTGTGGTGAACTGCATCATCCTGGCCCGTGCGGAGGCTTTTGCCAGCAAAAACTCCCTGTTTCTGGCCGCATCCGACGGCCTGGGCATGGGCATGGGCTTCACCCTGGGCCTGATTCTGATCGGCTCTGTCCGCGAGCTGCTGGGCAACGGCACCATCTTCGGCACCGCCTTGTTCGGCGCTTCCTTTGAACCCATGCTGCTGGCTGTCATGGCCCCCGGCGGGTTCATCATCTTCGGGCTGCTTCTGGGCATTGTTAATGCCATCTCCAACAAACTCAGCACCAGGAAAGGAGTGTAAGCACCATGGAACTCACCCTGACGAATTTCCTGTTGTTCATGGTCAACTGCATTTTGACCAACAACTTCATCTTCTCCCGTTACCTGGGCTGCTGCCCCTTCCTGGGCGTTTCCAGCAAGGTTGAAACGGCAACAGGCATGGGGCTTGCCGTCACCTTTGTCATGGCCCTGGCCTCCCTGTTCACCTATCTGGTGTACCACTACATCCTGGTGCCGCTGCAGCTGACCTACCTGATTACCATTTCCTTCATCCTGGTGATTGCCTCCCTGGTGCAGTTCGTCGAGATGTTCATGAAGAAATCCATGCCGGCGCTGTACAATGCGCTGGGCATCTACCTGCCCCTGATCACCACCAACTGCGCCGTGCTGGGCGCCACCATCCTGAACATCGACAACAGCTACAATCTGCTGTGGTCCGTGTTGAACGGCGTCTTTGGCGCGCTGGGCTTCCTGCTGGCCATTGTCCTGATGGCCGGTGTGCGGGAGCGCCTGGAGGCTTCCAATATTCCCAAATCATTCAAAGGCTTTCCCATCAGCCTGGTGGTTGCCGGTTTGATGTCTGTCGCCTTCCTGGGCTTTGCCGGCCTGGGCAAGATGTAAGAAAGGGGGACAGCAGATGAACGCACAAGCAATTCTGTATGCTGCAGGGGTCATGGGCGGTCTGGGCGTCGTGTTCGGACTGATCCTCACCTTTGCCTCCAAAAAATTCGCGGTGCCGGTGGACGAGCGTTTCACCCTGGCCCGGGATGCCATGGCGGGGGCCAACTGCGGAGCCTGCGGCTACCCCGGCTGTGATGCCTATGCCCATGCCGTGGTCAAGGGCGAAGCCCCCATTGACCTGTGCACCCCCGGCGGCCAGAAAACCTTAAACGAGCTGGCCAAGATCATGGGCCAGGAAGCGGAGGAGACGGAGCCCGTGGTGGCCCGGGTGCTGTGCCAGGGTGAAACCGGCGTGGTGAAACCCCGCTATGATTATTCCGGCCCGCAGACCTGCCACACCGCTGTGGGCCTGGCCGGCGGGCCTACCATGTGCCAGTGGGGTTGTGTGGGCCTGGGCGACTGCGTGCGGGTGTGCCGCTTTGACGCCATGAAGATTGAAAACGGCATCGTGGTCATCGATGAGGACAAATGCACGGCCTGCGGCATGTGCGTAAAGGAATGCCCCCGCAGTGTCATCAAGCTACTGCCCAAGAAGGCCAGGGTGACGGTGCGCTGCCAGAACACTGCAGCCCCCCGGGACGCCAAGGAAGCCTGCGACAAGGCCTGCATCAGCTGCAAGCGCTGTGAACGCGCCTGCGAATATGATGCCATCCATGTCAACAACTTTGTGGCTCTGATTGACCCGGTTAAATGCACCCTGTGCGGCGCATGCGTCAAGGTGTGCCCCACCAAGTGTATTGAACAGCTGCCTTAAGCCATGAGCCAGCCCAAAATACAGGAACAACAGGAAGAGCGCGCGCGGATTGGTCTGCGCGCCTCTTTTATCGGTCTGATTGTGAACGGCCTCTTAGCAGCCTCCAAGATCATTGCCGGCAGCATCTCAGGCTCGGTGTCCATCCTGGCAGACGGGCTCAACAACCTGTCGGATACCGGCTCTGTCATCATTTCCTGGCTGAGCCTTTACCTGGCCCGCAAGCCGGAAGACCACAACCACCCCTACGGGCACGGCCGCTTCGAGTACATTGGCTCCCTGGCCATTGCTGTGGTGATCGTGTACGTGGGCATCGACCTGCTCAAATCCAGCATCCAAGCCATCATCAACCCGGTAGCGCCCCTGTTTTCCTGGTGGATTGCTGCTTTGACCTCCGTTGGCATCCCGGCCAAGATCTTCCTCTACCTGTACAACAGGAACAGGGGAAAGGCCTACAACCTGTCCACCCTCAAGGCAGCAGCCCAGGACAGTTTCAACGATGTGCTTATCACCAGCGCCGTGCTGATTGGCCTGTTGCTGTCGCAGTTTGCAGGCATTCTGGCTGATGGCTGGCTGGGAATTTTGGTGTCCGGTTTCATCCTGTATTCCGGCATCAGCCTCATTAAGGACACCGTCACCGTATTGGTGGGCGGCAAGCCGGACCAGGACATCGGCAACAAAATTCTGGACGTCATCATGCGGTATCCTGTCATTCAGGGGTATCATGATTTTGTGCTGCATGATTATGGCCCGGGCAAGACCATGGCCTCCATCCATGTGGAGGTGGACGCCTCGCTTAACCTGATGGACGTGCATGAAGTGGTGGACGAGATCGAACAGGAAATCCTGCGCACCCTGAACCTGCCCATCACCATCCACATGGATCCTGTGCTTCCCATCACAGCCCCGGGGCAGGAGGTCAAGCAGCGGATCACAGCCTACCTGGAAGGCCTGACACCGCCCCTGTCCATGCACGATTTCCGCATGGTGGCGGGCAAACGGACCACCAAAGTGATCTTTGACGTGGTGGTGCCGGCCGATCATCATGATGAGAAGCTGATTCCCCAGATCAGCGCCTATGTCCGGACCATTGACCCCAGCTTTGTGAGTTTCATCCGAATCGACCGGGATTATTTCACAAAGCGTGAGGAGGAGGCGGACTGAACCGCTTTTTGGTTGAAAACATGGGCAAAACTCTGTACAATAAACCACGACAATCAATCCAAGGAGGTTACCAGGATGTATAAACCTGTCATTGAAACCGCAAAGGGAAAAATGGAGAAGACCAAGGATGTCCTCCGGCGGGAACTGGCTGCCCTGCGTGCTGGCCGGGCCAACCCCAAGCTGCTGGACCGCATCATGGTGGACTACTACGGCACCCAGACGCCTTTAAACCAGATGGCCAACATCAGCGCCCCGGAGCCCCGGATGCTCACCATCTCCCTGTGGGATGCCAAGGCCATTCCGCTGGTGGAGAAGGCCATTCAGATGAGCGACCTGGGCCTGAACCCCGCTAATGACGGCAAGCTCATCCGCCTGGTGATTCCCGAACTGAACGAGGAGCGCCGGAAAGAATTGACCAAACTGGTCTGGCGCAATGCCGAGGATTCCAAGGTGGCGGTCCGCGCCATCCGCCGGGATGCCATGGAACAGTTCAAGCAGATGAAGAAGGACGCTGTCATCTCAGAAGATGACCAGTACAAGGCGGAGGACGAGCTGCAAAAGGTGACAGACGCCGCCATCAAGGATGTGGACGAGCTGGCAAAGGAAAAAGAGAAGGAGATCATGGCCGTTTGACCATGCCTTCCCTGATTGGCCTGCACCTGGAGGAGGCCCTGCAGCGCTTGCGTGACCAGGGCATCACCCCGGAGGTGGTGTTTTCCATGCCTGAACGCCCCATGTCGGGGCCTGAAGGCCGGGCGCCCCGGGTGGTGCGTTTCCAGAACAACCAGCTTCTGTGCTCCTATTTTCGTGACGCTGATCCGGAGGCCGCTACATGCAAACCAAGCCACTGCCCAGACACGTAGCCATCATCATGGACGGCAATGGCCGCTGGGCCCGTCAGCACGCCTTCAGCGTGATGCGGGGGCACCGGCAGGGCGTGGAAGCCCTGCGGGAAATCATTCGCTACAGCAGCAACATCGGCATTGAGGTGCTGAGCCTCTATGCCTTTTCAACGGAAAACTGGTCCCGGCCCGAGCCTGAGGTTGCTGCCCTGATGCGCCTGATTGTGGAGTTTTTCCATTCGGAAATCGATGAACTCCACGAAAACCGGGTGCGCATCCGCATCCTGGGGGACATTGATGGCCTGACCCAAAGCGCCCGGGAAGCGGTCAAAAAAGCCCAGGAGCATACAGCCGGGAACACCGGCATGCAGCTGAACATCGCCCTTAACTACGGGGCACGGGATGAACTGGTGCGGGCTTTCCGGCTGCTGCAACAGGACATTGAAGAAGGCAGGACCACCTTGGACGCCGTCACCTGGGAAGCGATTGCGGGTAAACTCTACACCTGCAACCAGCCGGATGTGGACCTGATTATCAGAACCAGCGGGGAGCAGCGCCTGAGCAATTTTCTCCTGGCCCAGTCAGCCTATGCGGAGATGCTGTTTCCCGAAAAACTCTGGCCGGATTACACCGTAGGTGACTATCAGGACGCGCTGAAGGCCTATGCCGGCCGGGAGCGCCGTTTTGGAGGACGAACCACATGACTTCACGCATCATCACCGGAGCAAGCCTGTTGCTTCTGCTGTTCCTGGCCCTGTACTTTGGCGGCTGGGTGTTTTCCCTGCTCTGGATTGCCTGCGTGTGCATCGCCCTGTATGAGATGTTCAATGCCCTGAAAACTGCCGGGCACCAGGTGCTGGCCTGGCCCACCTGGTTTGCGCTGATCATCGCCATCCCCGGTTTCCTGCTGCTCACCGAGGTGGAAAGCCTGCTGCTGCTGGTCTTGCTGGTGGCGGTCATCATATTTGTGATCCTCACCCTGGTGATGTTCCGGGATGAACCCCGGCTGGAGGATTTAACCACCTCGATTATCCCATTGTTTGCTGTGGCGTTGCCAGGCATGAGCCTGCTGGGCATGACGCGGATCGAGCCCATCGGCCTGCAGCGGGTGCTGCTGAGCCTGGCTTTTTTTATTCCGGTGCTGGGGGATTCGCTGGCCTTTTTCATCGGTTCCAAGTACGGGAAAAACAAGCTGAACGAGGCCATCAGCCCCAATAAAACCCTGGAAGGCTCCCTGGGCGGCTTGCTGGGCAGCGTGCTTGCGGCTGTGATGATTTATCTGATTGGGAAATGGGCCGGTGTTCAGGTGCCCACCATTGCAAACTTCATCGCCCTGGGCATCCTGGGCGGCATCGCCGGCCAGATAGGCGACCTGTTCGCGTCCTTTGTAAAACGCCATTGCGGCATTAAGGATTACAGCCACATCTTCCCGGGCCATGGCGGCATGATGGACCGGCTGGACAGCATCCTTTTCAGCGGCACCCTGGTGTACATCTACCAGGCCCTGCCCTGGTTTTAATCAACCATGAAGCAAAAGCGCATCGCCATCCTGGGATCCACCGGCTCCATCGGGACCCAGGCTTTGGATATTGCAGCGCAGCATAAGGAGCGCTTCAAGGTGGCTGCCCTCAGCGCCCACAGCCAGGCAGACGCCCTGTTTGAACAGGTGCGCACCCACCGGCCTGTAATGGCAGCCCTGACTGCGGGCGAGGTCCCGGTGCCGGAGGATTTGCGCTTTTGCGACTGGCGCTTTGGCCCGGATGCCCTGGCGGAGATTGCCGCCCATGCACCCTGTGACGACGTGCTGGTCAGCGTGGTGGGCATGGTGGGTCTAAAGAGTGTGCTGGCTGCTCGCAAGGCCGGCAGGCGGGTGCTGCTGGCCAACAAGGAAGCCCTGGTGGCCGGGGGACAGCTGGTGATGGATGCCTGTGGCCCCTTGGACCTGATTCCCGTTGACAGCGAGCACAGCGCCATCTTCCAGTGCCTGATGGCGGCTGAAGGAAACCCATTTGAACGCATCATCCTCACCGCTTCCGGCGGCCCTTTCAGAACCTGGTCCCTGGAAGCGATGCAGCACGCCCGGCTGCAGGATGCCCTGCGCCACCCCAACTGGGACATGGGCCAGAAGATCACCATCGACTCCGCCACCATGTTCAACAAAGGCCTTGAAATGATTGAAGCCAGGTGGCTGTTTGATGCCAAAGCCCAGCAGATTGAGGTGCTGGTGCATCCCCAAAGCATCATCCACTCCCTGGTTGCCTTCCAGGATGGTGCAGTACTGGCCCAGCTGGGCATGCCGGACATGCGCGCCCCCATCGCCTTTGCCATGGCCTATCCAGAGCGGATCACAAACGGCACCTCGCACCTTCAGTTGGAAAAGATGCTGGAATTGACCTTTGAAGCACCTGACGAAACCCGCTTTCCAGCTCTGCGGCTGGCCAGGGAGTGCATGGAGGCAGGCGGCGCTGCTTCGGCGGTTCTCAATGCGGCCAACGAGGAAGCTGTGGCCGCGTTCCTCCGGCAGGAAATCGGCTTTCTGGACATCGCCAGGGTGGTGGAAGAGACGCTGCAAATCAGCGCTGCCCTGCCTGCCGATACCCTGGAAGAGGTGCTGTATGCAGACCAGGCTGCCCGGCAGACCGCGGCAGTCCACATCAAACATTATTCACGGGAGGACCGATGACCCTATTCTACATTTTCGCTGCCATTTTGCTCTTTGGCATTCTCATTACGGTGCATGAAGCCGGGCATTTTTTTGCTGCGCGGTTGACCCGGATTCCGGTCCGGGAGTTTGCCATTGGCTTTGGCCCCAAACTGGTCAAATGGAACAGCAAAAAACATGAAACCGAGTTTTATCTGCGGGCCATCCCCCTGGGCGGCTACTGCGCTTTCTACGGGGAGGATGATACCACCGGCGAGTTCAAGGACGATCCCCGGGCGTTCAGCAAATTCAAGGTGTGGAAGCGCCTGCTCACCATCATCATGGGTCCGGTGATGAACCTGGTGCTGGCAGTTCTGGTGGCCATGCTGCTGTTTGCCCTGTCCGGCATCCCGGTGCCTGACGGCCCCCATACCACCACGGTGCAATCGGTGTCAGAGGACGGCGCCGCCCAGCTGGCCGGCATCCTGCCCGGCGACACCATTTTGACGTTGGATGGCCAGCCTGTCACCGACAACCTGACACAGCTGCTCAACCAGGGCGAGGCTGGGCAGGAACGCATCATCGGCGTCAGCCGCCTGGTGGAAGGCCGGCAGACCGCCCTCTCCCTGCCCATCACGCCTTTATACAACCCGGTGGAACAGCGCAACATGATTGGCATCATCATGGCCATTTCCCAGCCGGTGAAGATGGTGCCGGGCTCCCTGGGACAAATTGTCCGGGAAAGCTTTGACATGGCCTACCGGGCGGGCAGCATGGTGGTGAACGCCATCAAAAACCTGTTGACCCGGGGGGAGGGCGCCGGGGAAGTGGCCGGTGTGGTGGGCATCACCAAGATGATTGTGGACGAAATCCAGCGCACCAAACTGCAGGGTTATCTGTATTTGATGGTGGTGATTTCCATCAACCTGGGGCTGATGAACCTGTTGTTCATCCCGGGCCTGGACGGCAGCCGCATACTGTTTTTGCTGCTGGAAGCGGTGCGGGGCAAGCCCATCAGCAAGGAAGGCTATGTGCATGCTGCCGGGATGATTTTCCTGTTCGCCCTGATGATCCTCATCACCTTCCGTGATGTGGTCCGGCTGTTTTAAGATGAAAACAACAAGAGCAATTCAACTGGGCAAGCTGGTCATTGGCGGCGGCAGCCCGGTGACAGTGCAATCCATGACCAACACCGACACCCGGGACGTGGTTGCAACCAGCGAACAAATCAGGCAGCTGGGCCTTTCCGGCTGCGACATTGTCCGGGTCTCTGTCTATGACAAGGAATGTGCCCGGGCTGTGCGCCCTTTGGTAGACGGCACCCGGATTCCTCTGGTGGCGGACATTCATTTTGATTATGAGCTGGCCCTTTTAGCCATGGAAAATGGCATCAACAAGCTGCGCATCAACCCCGGCAACCTGCGAAATGAGCAGGAGGTGCGGGCTGTGGCTGACTGCGCCAAGGCCCATGGCATTCCCATCCGCATCGGGGTCAATTCCGGCTCGGTCCCAAAAGACATCCTGGCGCGGGATGGGGGAGTGACCGCCCAGGGCCTGGTGGACAGCGCCCTGGGCCATGTGCGGCTGCTGGAGCAGGCCGGTTTCGACCAGATTGTGCTGTCCCTGAAGGCCAGCGATGTGCGGCTGATGGTGGAGGCCTACCGCCTGGCCAGCAGGACCTTTGATTATCCCCTGCACCTGGGGGTAACAGAAGCCGGCCTGCCCGGCCAGGGCACCTTGAAGTCTGCCATCGGCATCGGCGCTTTGCTGCTGGACGGCATTGGAGACACCCTGCGGGTGTCCCTCACCGGCAGCCCCCTGACGGAGCCTGAGGCCGCCATCAACATTTTGAAAGCCCTGGGCATGCGGGGCGGGCTGGAGCTCATTTCCTGCCCCACCTGCGGGCGCACCGAGGTGGACATCGAGGACATCGCCCAGCGTGTCCAGGAAGCCACCCGGCACATCACCGAGCCTGTGAAGGTGGCCATCATGGGCTGTGTGGTGAACGGCCCCGGGGAGGCAAAAGGCGCTGACATTGCTTTTTGCGGCGGGAAAACCGGCAGCGCCCTGTACCGCCAGGGCAAGTTTGTCAAACGAATCACGGAGGACCCAGTGCCAGACATCTTGCGCATGATTGATGAACACCTGCAACAACAAAAGCTACGGAACAGCACCGATGCCTGAACAGAAGTTTTTAAACACAGTATATGACCAGCTGCCAGATCTAAAGGACAAGCTGCACCTGGTGTGTGTTGATTATTATGCCGATAAAGGCCGGGCTGTGGCGCATTTCACCGCGGATGTGCTGGTGGGTGAAAAGCAGTTTGCGCAGATCAGGCGGCTGCTGAAACGGGCCTTTCCCCAGTTGAACATGGCCCTGCGCATTGCCTCTCCCCAGCTGGCAGAGGATTTTCTGTCCAATCCGGAAAACTACCGGCAGACCATCGAAGCCATTTTGCTGAAGCATTATCCTGCCATGACCACCCACGTCCAGGACATCCGCTGGCTGCCGGAGGATGACGGCATCATGCTGGAGTTGCCCAGCGCCTTCTCCTACGAATACATGAACCAACAGGAGGTCAAGCAGAAGCTGAGCCGGGCCATTCATGACCTGTTTTTAATCACGCCTGCCATTCAGATGCGCCTGGCCCATGATTTTGAGGCACGGGTGGCTAAGCAGCAGGAGGAGCGCCAGCGGGAACAGGAGCTGCTGACGGAACAGCCTGCCCTTCTGGTGCCGGAAAACAAGCCCAAAGAAAAAAAGAAAAGCAAAAAAATCACCGGCGGGGTGATCGCAGCCAAGGCGACGCCAATCAGGGAGCTGACGGAGCTGTCCGGCCGGGTGGTTATCGAGGGAAAGATCATCAGCGTGGAGCGGCGCAACATCCAGCGCAGCGAATCCGTGCTGCTGATTTTTGTGGTCAGCGACAACACGGAAAGCATGGTCTGCAAGATTTTCCTGGGGGGCAGGATGAATGCCTATAACGGTGATATGGCGGCAGACCCCGAGGAAGAAAAGCGCAAGATTGAGGAAATTGTCAGCCGCATCACCCCGGGTGCCGGGGTCCGGGTGCGGGGCTTTTGCCAGATGGACAGCTATGACAACATCCTGACGTTGATGGCCAAGGACATCAACGCCTTTGACCTGCCCCGGCGCAAAGACACGGCAGAAGAAAAGCGCATCGAACTCCATGCCCACACCTTCATGAGCTATATGGACGGCCTGGTGTCTGCCGGCGACCTGATCAAACAGGCTGCGTCCTTCGGGCACAAAGCCATCGCCATCACCGACCAGGCGGTGGTGCAGTCCTTCCCGGAGGCCTTCGCAGCTGCCAGGAAGCACAAAATCAAGCTGATTCCCGGTATGGAAGGCAGCATCATTGACGATGTAGGCATTGTGAAAGCTGCCACAGAGGCTGCCCTTGATGGCCCTGTGGTGGTATTGGACTTTGAAACCACCGGGCTGAACCCCTTTGCAGACCGCATCATCGAAATCGGCGCAGTAAAACTGGAAAACGGCCAGGTGATGGATACCTTTTCCATGCTGGTGAACCCGGAGGTGCCTCTGCCGGCCAAGGTGGTTCAGATTACAAAGATTCAGGACTATATGTTGCGGGATCAGCCCAAGGCTGCGGAAGCCTTGCCTCAATTGATGGCATTCATCGGGAACAGCCCCCTGGCTGCGCACAACGCCAGTTTTGACATGGCCTTCCTGGGATCGGAGCTGGCCCGGCTGAACCAATCCTTCAACCTGCCCCAGATCGATACCCTGGCCTTCGCCCAGAAACTGTACCCGGATTTAAAGCGCTACAACCTGGCCAGCCTGTGCAGGCACCTGGGCGTGGTGCTGAAAAATGCCCACCGCGCAGTGCATGATGCCACAGCCACCGCCCAGTGCCTGAGCCTGATGCTGAAGGAAGCTGCTGCTTTGGGGGCCAAGACCCTGCGTGATCTGAATGAGACCATCACCGGCTACAACCGCAACAACCAGCACCATGTCACCATGCTGGTGGCAGCCCAGGAAGGGATGACCAACATCAACCGCCTGGTATCCCTATCCCACATGCAGTACTTCTTCCGCATTCCCCTGATCCCCAGGGACATGCTCATCAAATACCGGGAAGGCTTGCTGCTGGGCAGCGGCTGCATCGAAGGGGAGCTGTACCAGGCCGTCCTGAACAACAAAAGCATGGACGAGCTGTTAAAGCTTGCAGACTTCTACGATTTTATCGAGGTGCAGCCGGAGAGCAACTACGAGCCCCTGGTGCGCCTTGGGAAGATCACCAGCCGGGACACCCTCAGGGCTTTGAACCAGCAGCTGATTCAGGTGGGGGAGAAGAGCGGCAAGCCTGTGGTGGCCACGGGGGATGTCCATTTCCTCAACCCGGAGGATGCCATTTTCCGCACCATCATCAAAAACAGCCTGCCCATGGAAAAGGAAGGCTGCGAGGACCAGCCGCCCCTGTATTTCAGAACCACCCAGGAGATGCTGGAGGAGTTTTCCTGGCTGGGCGAAGAGAAGGCCAGGGAAATTGTCATCGAAAACCCGGCAAAGATCGCGGACATGATCGGGGAGGTTTCCATCTACCCCAGGCACCCAGAGAACAAGACCACTTTTTCCCCGGTCTGGGAAGAAGCAGCCGATGAGATCCGCCGCATCTGCGAGGACAGGGCCCGGGCCTGGTACGGCGACCCCTTGCCGCAACTGGTGCATGACCGGCTGGAGAAAGAGCTCAAAGCCATCATCGGCTATGGCTATGCCACCCTGTACAGCATCGCCCAGAAGCTGGTGAAACAGTCCCTGGATGACGGCTACATGGTGGGCAGTCGCGGCTCGGTGGGTTCCTCCTTTGTAGCCACCATGTGCGGCATTACAGAGGTCAATCCCTTGCCGCCCCATTACCGCTGTGAAGCCTGCCATGTTGCCGAGTTTGACCTGCAGGAACCCTGCCAGACCGGTTTTGATCTGCCAGACAAGGCCTGCCCCGGCTGCCAGAAGCCCATGATCAAGGATGGCTTTGACATCCCCTTTGAGGTTTTCCTTGGTTTCAAGGGGGACAAGGTGCCGGACATCGACCTGAATTTCTGCAGCGAATACCAGGCCACAGCCCACGCCCATGTGGAAGAACTGTTTGGCGAAGGCTATGTGTTCCGGGCAGGCACCATCGGCACCTTGCAGGAAAAAACCGCCTTTGGCTATGTGCTGAAATACGCGGAAGAACGGGACTTGCAGCTGTCCCATGCAGAGAAAACCCGCCTGGCCTACGGCTGCATCGGTGTGAAACGCACCACAGGCCAGCATCCCGGCGGCATGGTGGTGCTGCCCAAGGAATATGAGATCTACCAGTTCACCGCCATCCAGCGCCCCGCCAACGACCAGGACAAGGCGGCCATCACCACCCATTACGACTTCAGCTCCATGCACGATGTGCTGGTGAAGGTGGACGTGCTGGGCCATGATGACCCCACCATGATCAAGCGGATGGAGGAGCTGTCCGGCATTCACCACACCCAAATTCCCCTGGACGACAAAAAGGTGGTGTCCCTCTTCAGGACGCCCGAGGCCCTTGGGCTGGACAGGGAGGCCCTGGGCTGGAGCACCGGCACCCTGGGCATCCCGGAGTTTGGCACGCCCTTTGTGCGGGGCATCCTGGAGGACACCCAGCCCACCACCATGGCTGACCTTGTCCGCATCTCTGGCTTGTCCCACGGGCAGGAGGTCTGGGCGGGCAACGCCCGGGACTTGATCCTGGATAAAACCGCCACCCTGTCAGAATGCATCTGCACCCGGGATGACATCATGATTGCACTGATGGACAAGGGCCTGGACAGCAAGATGGCCTTTGACATCATGGAAAACGTGCGCAAAGGCCGGGGGCTGACCCCCACCATGGAGGCCGCCATGCGCAGCCAGGATGTTCCGGACTGGTTCATCAAAAGCTGTAAAAAAATTGCCTACATGTTTCCCAAAGGCCATGCAGTTGCCTATGTGACCATGGCGCTGCGTGTGGGCTGGTTTAAAGTGTACAAGCCGCTTGTGTATTATGCAGCGTATTTTTCCATCCGAGGAAAGGGCTTCAACGCCTTGACCATGACCAGGCCGACCCAGTTTATCCGGCAGGATCTTCAAGCCCTGTATGATTTGCCGCAACGTGAACGCTCCGACAAACAGGAAAACGAAATCACGGTTCTTGAACTCATTCATGAGATGGGGCTTCGGGGCTATTCCTTCTTGCCGGTTGATCTGTACAAAAGCGATGCCACCCAGTTCCTGATCGAAGGGGAAGCCCTGCGCTGTCCCTTCACGTCCCTTTCCGGTTTTGGAGAAGGCGCAGGCATTTCCATCATGCAGACCCGGGAGGATGGGTATATATCCATAGAAGACCTGAAGAACAAGGCCAAACTCAGCACGTCAGCCATTGATTTGCTCAGGGAGTGCGGCGCCCTCACGGGCTTAAACGATACCAACCAGGTGGACTTTTTCTCGATGCTGGGTTAGGAGGACAGGATGATCAAAGCAGTGATTTTTGACTTGGACGGCGTGCTGGTGACCACGGACGACAGCCATTATGAAGCCTGGAAGCAGATGGCGGATGAAGAAGGCATCTATTTCGACCGGGAGATCAACCAGCGTTTGCGTGGTGTCAGCCGGATGGAAAGCCTGAACATCATCCTGGAACGGGCGGATAAAACCTATTCCGAGGAGGAGAAGATTGCCCTGGCCACCCGGAAAAACCAGTATTATGTCAAACTGATTCAGCAACTGACGCCTCAGGCCCTTTTGCCCGGCGCCCTTGACACGGTGCATGCCCTGCGGAGCATGGGCATCAAAATCGCCATCGGCTCCTCCAGCAAAAATGCGCCAACCATCCTGTCCCAGGTGGGCATTGCGGATTTGTTTGATGCAGTGGCCGACGGCAACCAGATCAAACGCAGCAAACCTGCGCCGGATGTCTTCCTGCTGGCAGCTGAACTGATGGGCCTTCCTGCTGCACAATGCCTGGTGGTGGAAGACGCGGATGCAGGGGTGGAAGCGGCATTGAATGCCGGGATGCAGGTGCTGGCCGTGGGCGCTGCTGCCGGAAACAAAACAGCGCATCTGCGGGCAGATACGCTGGAGGACATCCGGCTTGCAGACTGGGTCAAGGCACAGGCCTGACCCGCCAAACAACCTTTATACTAAACGCACTCTTTAATGCTTCCATGAATCGGTCTTATTGCGCCTCTGCGTCGTCTCATTCACTCAGCGTAGGCTACGGCTACGCCTCGTTCCTTCGACTTAGCAGAGCCATCATAAATCCTCGATCCATGAGTGCATTAACTCGTGTGTTTAGTATCACAATCAGCCTGATGCGGTTTATCGCTTCGGGCTGAATTTATCTTCTGTGCCTGCCAGCAGGCGCTGGATGTTGCTGCGGTGTTGGAATATGCCCATCACCAGCAGGATTAGCGCCCACCAGCCCAGGGGATAGGGGCCCCTGAGCACCATAATCAACAGCGTGCCAACAGCCAGGTAGGTGAGGCTGCCCAGGGAGACATAGCGGGTCTGCCAGATGACCAGGATGGCTGCGGCGCCTGCTATCAGGCCTTCCAGGGGGCACAGCAGGATGAACACTGCCACCGAGCAGACGATGCCCTTCCCGCCCTTGAAGTTGTAATACAGCGGCCAGTTATGCCCAATGACGCAAAAGACGGCCGCCACCATGGCGCCGTTCATCCGCGCGATGAGAAACCCAGCCAGCACTGCCAGGGCAGCTTTGATGAAATCACCCAGAAAAGTGAGCATCCCATAGGATAGACCCAACACCCGGGTCACGTTGGTGGCGCCGGCGCTTTTGCTGCCCTCGTTGCGCACATCCCGCCCCTTTAGGGTGGAGATGATGATGCCGGAGGACACGCTGCCAATCAGGTAAGCAATGAGGGCAACAATCAGGTATTGCGGTGTCGTCATCATGCATCCTCGCGGCCCCGCTCCCGCAGGAAAATGCGGATGGGGGTGCCGGTAAAGTCGAAGGACTTGCGCAGCTGGTTGTGCAAATAACGCTCGTAGGAAAAATGCATCAGGGTGGGGTCGTTGACAAACAGGATGAAGGTGGGGGGGAAGACGCCCTGCTGGGTGGCATAGAAAATCTTCAAGCGCCGTCCGCCTTCCATGGGCGGCTGCAAAGCCATCTGGGCTTCGCCCATCAATTCGTTCAGGATGCCGGTGGAGACCCGTTTGCCAGCCTGGGCGTACACCAGGGACACCGTGTCCCACACCTGCTGCACCCGCTGCCCGGTCAAGGCTGAGATAAACAGAACCGGGGCAAAGCTGATAAACTTGAGCCTGTCCAGCACCTCCATCTGGTAGGATTCCAGGGTGCCGGTTTCCTTTTCCAGGGCGTCCCATTTGTTGACCGCAATGATGGCCGCCTTGCCTTCATCCCGGATCAGCCCGGCAATGCGCATGTCCTGCTCGGTGACGCCGTCCAGGGCATCAATCATCAGGATGGCCACATCGCACCGTTTGATGGCTGCAATGCTCCTCAGGACGCTGTAACGCTCCAGGCTCTGGTCCTCAATGCTGCGCTTCCTGCGGATGCCGGCAGTATCAATAATATTATACACGCTGCCGTCTTGCGGATGATGGTAGAGGGTGTCAATAGCATCCCTGGTGGTGCCCGGGATGTCGGACACCATCACCCGCTCCTGGCCCAACAGCTTGTTGGTGAGGCTGCTTTTACCCACGTTGGGCCGGCCTACGATGGCCAGGTTGATGACCCCGCTTTCCGCGGCCGTGCCTTCCCGCTCTTCCGGCAGGTGGTTGACGATCTCATCCAGCAGATCGCCCAGTCCCAGCATGTTGGTGCTGGAGATGCCGATGGGGTCCCCAAGGCCCAGGGCATAGCCTTCATACAGGGCGTCGTTTAAGCCCTCATAATCCAGTTTGTTCACCACCAGCAACACCGGCTTTTTGGAACGGCGCAGGATGTCTGCAATGTCCTGATCCTGGTGGGTGATCCCTTGCCTGGCATCTGTGAAGAAGCAGATCAGGTCAGCTGTTTCAATGGCGATCTGCGCCTGGTACCGCATCTGGGACAGCAGGACGTCTTCGGATTCCGTATCGATGCCGCCGGTATCAATAAGGGTGAACTCACGCCCGTTCCACAGGGTGTCAGCATAGATCCGGTCCCGGGTGACGCCCGGGATGTCTTCCACAATGGCGATGCGCTGGCCGGCGATGACGTTGAAAAAGGTGGATTTGCCCACATTGGGGCGGCCGATGATGGCGACAAGGGGTTTCATGGTTTCTCCTTTATAGCAGGCTGAATGCTCACAATCGTATGATAGAAAGCCTCTCCGTCGTTGGGGAACACGTGAACAGGCATTCCCAGTTCATTCTGCAGGCGTTCCGGCGTCATGTCGTCCAGAAACAAGGCACCGTCGCTGTTTAACATGGTTTCGCATATGAAGACTGCGTCTGCGCTGTGTCCCTTCAGCTGGTTGACCAGGTCACGCCCCACCAAAAGGCCGGTGACGGTGACGCTGTCCCCGAAAAAGTCATTCTTGACGGCCACAACCTGCGCCTGGATGCGCTGCGGCAAGTACTGTTCCACCCAACGGCAAAGGTAGGGGAATACCGCGCTTCCGCAGGGGAGCAGCACCTGTACGTTTTCCTGATGATTGTTATCGGCCGTCTCCTGGGCGGCAGTCCGCAGCCCTTCCTCAAACTGGCGCAGCATGCCTATGCCGTTCTCAATCTGCGCATAATGCTCATAATACCCGTCCTCAGGTATTTCCCGGTCGGCAATGCTGATGAACTCGTCAGCAACAAAAGCAAACCGCGTCCCCAGTTCCTGGAGGGCTTTTTCCTGAAAGCGCGCGCAGATGTCAAGCACGTCCAGGGCTTCCTCCCGGGTGTAGGGCCTGATGGGGGGGAGGCCGTCCCGGTGCCGCGTCAAGCCCACCGGCACCACGGCGACAGACAGTGCGTTTGGTGCGAAGCCCATCAGGTCATACAGGGATTTTTCCAGGTGTTCCCCGTCGTTTAATCCAGGGCACAGCACCAGCTGGGCATGAAAGGACAGGCCGTGATCCTTTAGGCGCTGAAGCCGTTCTAACAGCAGCCCGCCATGCCTGTTGCCCAGGATCTGCTTGCGCAGCTCCATGTCTGTGGCATGAACGGAAATATATAAGGGGCTGGCCTTTCGTTTGAGGATACGGGAAAACTCGCGCTCTCCCACATTGGTGAGGGTGATGTAATTGCCCATCAGCAGGGAGAGGCGCCAGTCATCATCCTTTACATACAGGGATTCCCGCATTCCCTTTGGCATCTGGTCCACAAAACAGAACACACACTGGTTGCCGCAGGTTCTGGGGTTGCCAATCAGTGAATCATCAAACTGCAGCCCCAGGGGGGCAGCCACCGGTTTGACGATTTTGATGTTCCTCTCTGTTCCTTCCACAGTTGTCAGCGTCAGCTGCACATAACGGGCCGCTGTCAGGGCCTGGTAATCAATTTCGTCCAGCACCGGCTCGCCGTTGATGGCAAGCAGAATGTCACCGGGGGAAATCCGGTGCCGCTCGGCCAGACTGCCGGACTGAACAAAGGAAATTCGGCGCATGTGCACACCTCCGCAAACGATTTGATTATGCTGTAAGTATGAATAACTGTCAAGTTTCCGTTGACGCGCAAGGCATTCTGTGGTATATTGCGTATCGGCGCTTTGATGGAGAGTTGGCTGAGTGGTCGAAGGCGCACGACTGGAAATCGTGTATGCGTTGATAGCGCATCTAGGGTTCAAATCCCTAACTCTCCGCCAGGAAAAGTGGATGCCCGAAGCTATGCTCCGGCCGCCACTTTTCTTTTGCTTATTTTGCCTAATATGTGGTAAAACCTTGTGTTTTTCTGCCTGGATTCTTTGAAAAAACACGGGAAATGAAGTATAATCAGCACATAAAAGAAACGGAGGCACAGGTATGAAGATTTTGGTTGTGAACGCCGGCTCATCCTCATTGAAATATCAGCTGATTGATATGGACAACGAGACCATGATGGCCAAGGGGCTGATTGAACGCATTGGAATCCCCGGCAGCCGGCTGAAGCAGACCGTGGGTGATCAGGAATACATCATCAAAATGCCTATGAACGATCATGTGGAGGCCAGCAAACAAATGCTTTTAGCCCTCACTAATGAACAGCATGGCGTTGTGAAGAACATGGGGGAGATCGGGGCAGTGGGCCACCGGGTGGTCCATGGCGGGGAAAGCTTCACCACCTCGTCCCTCATCGATGAAGCCTGCCTGAAAGCCATCGAGGAAAACAGCGTGTTTGCGCCCCTGCACAATCCCGCTAACCTGATGGGCATCAAAGCCTGCCAGATGGTCATGACGGACACCCCCATGGTGGCGGTGTTTGACACAGCCTTTCACCAGACCATGCCAGCCAAGAGCTATATCTACGGCACGCCCATGGACTATTACAAGCGCCTGAAGGTGCGACGCTATGGTTTTCATGGCACCAGCCACCGTTTCGTCAGTGAACAGGCTGCCAGATTCCTGGGCAAAAAACTGGAAGATTTAAAGATTGTCACCTGCCACCTGGGCAACGGCTCTTCCATGTGCGCGGTCAATGGCGGCAAATCTGTGGACACCAGCATGGGGATGACCCCCCTGGAAGGTGTGCTGATGGGCACCCGCAGCGGCAATGTGGACCCGGCCAGCCTGCAGTTCATCATGAACCACGACAATATTGATATCAACAAGATGCTGGACATTTTGAACAAAGAAAGCGGTCTGCTGGGTTTAAGCGGGTTGAGCAGCGACATGCGTGACGTGGAAAAAGCAGCCGAGGAAGGGCACCACGATGCCCAGGTTGCCCTGGATGTCCTCAATAACAGCATCAAAAAATACATTGGTGCCTATGCAGCTGCCATGGGCGGCCTGGATGTGGTGGTGTTTACTGCCGGCATCGGGGAGAACATGCCCAAGCTGCGCCGTGAAGTCATGGCCAACATGGAGTTCCTGGGCGCCAAGATTGACCTGGAAAAGAACGAAGTTCGTGGCAAAATCCGCGATATCGCTACCGACGACAGCCGTGTGCGCATCCTGGTCATTCCCACCAACGAAGAGTTGGTCATCGCCCGGGATACCCTGGAAATCGTTGACAGGACAGCATCCTGATGAGCCAGGCCCTGCGCAGTGTTCAGCTGTACACCGACGGTGCCTGTTCCGGAAATCCGGGGCCCGGGGGATGGGCAGCCATCCTGAAATACGCCAAGCACGTCAAGGAACTCAGCGGATCCATGCCGCAGACCACCAACAACCGCATGGAATTGTTTGCGGTGATTAGCGGCCTGGGCGCTCTGAAGGAGCGCTGTCAGGTGACGGTGTATTCGGATTCCAGCTATGTGGTGGACGCTTTTAATAAGCGCTGGGTGGACAACTGGCAAAAAAACGGCTGGAAAACTGCCGATAAAAAGCCGGTGGAAAACCAGGACCTGTGGCGGCTGTTGCTGCTGACCATGCGCAAGCATGAAGTGCGCTACGAAAAGGTGCCCGGGCATGCAGATCATGAAGAAAACAACCGCTGCGATTATCTGGCGAAGGAAGCCATCAAAAGCTACCAGAACGCCATGAACCCGGAACTCCTTGCAGGCGCAGCGGCTGACAGCAGCCAGGGGAAGCCCGGTCCATCCGCAGGGGCTGGGGGATAATACGAGAGAGAACGATCAGCGGGACGACAGATCCACGTGAAAAACCACCCTGTGGATAAAATGTTCACAAACACTATCTATTCGCGAAAGCCTTCTTTTACGAATAGATAGTTGTTTTTTGATGAATTGTTGATAACTGAGAGGCTGGTAGGATGCATCGGTCGTCACCTGGCATGCTGTGCCTCCGCCTGACTATTTTCCGTCTGGTCAAAAGGTGTGTTCATTCTTCATGTCACTTCCACCTATTCGTGCGTGGATGCAGTCACGCAAGTGCTATGTACGCGCCATCAGAATATCAGGATATGTATGTTTCCCTTCATGCGAAGAATTAAATCCCTTACAATCGCTTCTGAGATACAGCCGTAGACGATGTGCTTGCTCTTTCCTTCATTTGCTGCGGACTCTGTATTGCCCAGAAACCGTTAGCCTATTGCTCCTACCTCGCTAATCTTCTGTTTTTAGCCTTCTTAGATATGGGTGCAAGGAATTAGGTAACGTTACTGTGCTTTCATTTCTAATTGTTGTTTTAACTATGAAAAGGATTTAACGAATAGATAAAGGGCTCATCCCTTTTCTGACCTTTCAGGCTATGGAAAGAATAAAACCATGATGCGCTACCTTTTACGTTTTCTAACAGCTTCGTGATGCAAATTTGATTACTGGACCGTTTCTCTTGGTTCCATTTCTCCCCCACTGAACCAGTCACGATAATACGGCAGCCAAATCTTTAACTGTTTCGGTGCAAAGCAATCGCTTTTTGTGAAATCCAGGAAATTGGCAGGAAGCATCCATTGATAATCCATGGTTTCGCCTGGTTGCAAGCGTATACTGTCCTTTTCACAGTCTGTGATCAACAGGTAACCGTGCCAGATGGAGCTGAGATCCTCGTCACAATAGACAAAAAGAGGCTTCAGTTCAACGGAAACAAGGCCTGTTTCTTCCTGCAGTTCCCTGATTGCAGCTTCGGATGGACGCTCACCCTTGAGCACGCTCCCGGATGCGCCTGCCTCAAAACGGCCTGGGAATCCCTGCTTTTCCAGGGCTCTTTGCATTAACAAAACAGATCCGTCTTCATGCATGACAAAAACATCCACCACTGCATGGAACACACCATCTGGGATATCTTCACCGCGCACCAAATCAAAGCCCAGCAGTTTGCCCCCACAATCCCTGGCATCCCACAGTTCCAACCGCTACTCCCCTACCTTTGCATCCGGCAATGAATACAAAAAAGGAAGGTGATTGCTCACCTTCCTGATAGTTGTTGGTTTCTTAGCCTTCGATGACCCGGGCAACGGCGCCGGACCCCACGGTGTGGCCGCCTTCGCGGATGGCGAAACGCAGGCCCTGCTCAATGGCGATTGGGGTGATCAGTTCCACTTCCATCTGCACGTTGTCACCGGGCATCACCATCTCAACGCCTTCGGGCATCTTGATGGAACCGGTCACGTCCGTGGTGCGGAAGTAG
>Ga0123334_1002071_pt1 | contig 23653 bp, 19 predicted proteins | sample BiotimSIPDNA_FD_89706 | JGI IMG/M metagenome (GOLD analysis project Ga0123334, IMG submission 89706) | Anaerobic biogas reactor microbial communites from Washington, USA - Biogas_R1 time_0 SIP DNA | ecosystem: Engineered > Bioreactor > Anaerobic > Unclassified | place: Washington, USA... | reverse complement strand
ATCATCAAGAACCATAATCCCACCATGATCATCAGAAAGGCCGATTTCGTCTTCTGCACAAATCATACCAAAGCTTTCTACGCCTCGGATTTTGGACTTCTTCATTTTGAGTTTTTCGCCATTGGGGAGTGGTAATTCGGCACCAATAGGAGCCAAAACGACTGTTTGGCCTGCTTTAATGTTAGGAGCGCCACAAACCACTTGAATGACTTCTTGTCCGTTATTTACTGTGGTCACGTGAAGATGATCGCTATCAGGATGTGTTTCACAAGTTAAAACTTTGGCTACGACTAATTTTTCAAAAATCTTTCCTGGCTCAGTTTTCCCTTCTACTTCAAGTCCAACAGCAGTAAGAGTTTTTTCTATTTCTTCAATAGATTCTGGAAGGTCAATGTGTCTTTTGAGCCAATTGATAGATATAAGCATATGAATTCCTTAACATCTCGATAAAAAATAACGGTCAAAAATTAGCAAAAAAAACAAAAAGGTTTCTTAAAAAAATGGTTTCTATGATACGGATTGAGTTTTATTGGTAAGATTTAGAGGGTTTAGTTAAAATCATGGCTATTTGAACCCATTCGATATTACTCGTAACCTTATTTTGAAAACAATCCTCTGTTATTGTGAATAAGTGGGCGAAAATCGCCAGGTGAAGTATTACTTCGGTGTTGTTGCAAGTAATACTTAGCCAATCGCCAGTCCAATCGCCAGTTTCTTTATTGGAATGCTTTTCTCCTATAATAATTTCGTTTTTTAGTCTTTTTTACCAAACTTATAGAGACCAAGTGAGATGATATTCATGTTTTTTTGATAAAAAACTTTAAAAAGGTTCTTTTTTAGATATGGGGGTGTTTTATATTTATTTTATAAAAATCGTAATGTTGTTTTATTTAATGTTTTTTGTTTTGTAGAGTGATGTAGAGGTGTTTTATGTGGAATCGAATTGTTTTATGCTTTTTTTTGCTTTTATGCTCCCTTTTTGCAGCAGAAGTGATTGTAATACCCCCTATTTCAGAAGACATTAAAACAGAAGGACAAAAGATTTACAATAAAGAGTGTTATGCTTGCCATCGCTGGTCTCGCGAATTTGCTGGGCCTGCGATGGGTGAAAATATTGGAAAATATATTTCTCAAAAAGAAGAACTCGTTCGCTATTTGATGAATCCGACTCAAAAACAACCAGAAAAATACCCTCCAATGGCATTAGACCCTCTTTCTCAAAAAGACGCTCAAGTCATATCGTCTTGGCTATTTTACCTTTTAGATAATCCTAAAGACCCCAATAGGCCTCGATGAAAAAGGGTGTTTTCTTTCTTCTATTTGTTTTTATGTTAGCATTGATTTTTGCTGATATATTCTTTTCGCCATCGTTAGCCTCTAATACGAAAAAGACGTCTATTCCTTTTTTGCATGCTCTTCATGGGGATTCCATTGGCCTTTCGTGTGAAGCGTGCCATTCTGGAGCCTACACGAATCGAGAAGCCTTTATGCCTTCGAAATCCGATTGTATGGATTGCCATCGTTTGCCTTTAACAGAATCAGAAGGGATTGCTTCTTTAGATAGCGCCTTAAAAAACGCTTCAGAACACCCATTTCAAACAAAAAACCGTTTGCCTGCTCATGTGGTATTTCATCATGGTGTTCATGCCAAGGCGAATGTTTCTTGTGAGGAATGCCACTCTAATGAACTCGCTTGGGATCGTGGAACACCACCTCTTTTATTGATGAATGAATGTTTAGCTTGTCACCAAGGAAAACGTGGGTTTGAAGCTTCTGCAACAGACTGTGCTTCTTGTCATAGGTAATGTATGTTGATTTCTAAAAGAACTTTTATTAAATCTTTCGGTGCCTTGTTAGGTGGTTTACTTTTATTTGGCTGCCGTAAGCAGGGCGAAAAAAGTCTTTCAAGAGTTCGTCCCGTTTCTATTCCTGATATAAAAAAGCAAATAAAAGAGGCGATGAAAAATCAAAAGCCTTTGGATTCTTTAGTTGCTATTCCTGTCCCTAGTTCATTAAAGGCTTTCCCTAATGCAACGAATCGTTTTGGGATGGCTATTGATTTAGATTTATGTGATGGTTGTGGGGAGTGTGTTTTGGCATGTAATTTGGAAAATAATATTCCCTTAGTGAATGAATACCAGGCCTCTAAAAATAATTACATGCATTGGATTGAGCTTCGGGATCAAATTCCAGTGACTTGTTTTCATTGTGGAGACGCACCTTGTGAAAAGGTTTGCCCAACAGGGGCTGCTGTACATTCTCCAGATGGGGTGAGTGCGATGGTTTATGCAAGGTGTGCTGGCACTCGTTTCTGTGGCGTCAATTGCCCAATTAAAATCAGAAAATTTAATTATGTAGATGCTTTAGATGAGGGATTACAGTTTATTTCTAATCCAGAAGTTCCTGTGCGAGAACAAGGAGTGATTGAAAAATGCTCTCTTTGTTTACATCGCATACAAAATGCTCGGCTCAAAGCAAAAACCATTGGAAAAGAATTCCTTGGTGAAAATGTAACGACGGCTTGTGCTGAGGCTTGCCCTAAAGGGGCGATTCTTTTTGGAAATTGGCTTGATCCAAACTCACTGCTTTATAAAAAAGCGAGGGGAAGAGGCGTTTATACTCTTTCTTCTATTGCTCCTTTTGATCCATCTGTGGTTTACTTCAAGGGAGTGCGCTGATGGTCAAAAAGCTTTTTATTGTAGGGCTTATTCTCTTAATTCCAGGCATCTGGACTTTATTTCAAGCTTTAAGTATAGGGCCTGCTTCCTGGGCTCTTGATCAATCGCTTTTTTGGGGCACCCCTATTGTAAATTTTGTTTTTTGGATAGGTCTTGCTCATGCAGGGACATTTTTATCTGCTATTCTTTTGATTCTTGAAGTCCGTTTTCAAAAAAGGATTTCTTTAGTAGCAGAACTTTCTACAATCGCTGCGATCCTTGTGGCTTCGATATTCCCATTGATTCATTTAGGAATCGTTTCTCGTTTTTATTTTCTAATTCCATTTTTTAATGAAAGAAACATCTTTGCCAATTTTTCATCTCCTTTAATATGGGATTTTGTGGCGATTTTTGTTTACTTGTGTATTTCTATCTTTTATATCGTCACGCATTTACTTTCCTTAAAACATGCCTCTTTGTTAAAAACAGGAAAAGTGTTAGCATGGATTTTATTTCCTTTAGTTCTTTGGGTGCATACTATAGTGAGTCTTGATTTCGCTGTCACGACAAATAATTTATGGCAAGGAGCTTATTTCCCAATCTATTTTATTCTCGGGGCTTTATTCTCCGGCCTTGCTCTTGTTGTTTTTCTTTTAGAGGTGCAAAAGAGGAGAGTTCGTAAAATAGAAGAATTATTAATTGCCGCTTCTTGGCTCTTATTTGTGTTTTGGATTTGGGAGTTTTTCCAAAAAGGTGTATGGCATTTTGAAGTGGTATTCTTTGGTTTTGTAATCGTTCAGTTATTATGGATACCCGTTTTAAGAAATCAAAAAACGATTCGACTTTTTGTTTCTTTTGCCGCTCTTGTTTCTATGTGGCTTGAACGTTATGTTTTAATTGTTCCATCGGATTTAGAATGGCTTCCTGTCGATTATGGATGGTTTGCATTAGGAATAGGTTTGTTTTTATCTGTGTTCTTTGGCTTATATCTTCTTATCCAAAAATATAATCCTATAGTCTTTTATGTATCGGCAGAAGAATCGAATGAAAAATATTCAAAAAAAGTTTTATGGGGTATATTGGCAGGTGCTGTCGTTTTTGCTCTTCTTTATTTTGCCTTAAATTACCCACTAGATACTTCTGTTCCTTTGATGAATTGGATTCCTGTTTTGTTCCCTCTTTTCTCTTTATTTGCTGGACTATCTTTTTTTGCCTTAGGGGTGTATTCTGTAGTCCCTAAAAAGCAATTTTTTCTTGTTTCAGGCCTCTTGGTTTTAATTCTTGGGGGAGCGTTTGGGGCTTTTTATGCTGGCGGAGATACTAATTTAGGTGTAGAATCTAAAATTATTTCTGTAGAACGAGTTTCAAAAAATAATCGTCCCGTAAAGGATTTGTGGGCGAGTCGCTGTGCTTCTTGCCATGGCTTAAAAGGAGAAGGAAACAGAAAATTTATTTATGAGTTTTATCCTGAAATTCAAGATTTAACTTTAGAACGATTAAATAGTCAGGGAGAGGATTCATTAACTCAAGTCGTTTTGAAAGGGCGTGCTTTTATGAATCCATTTGAAGGTCGCGTCTCTGAATCTGAAGCAAGAGCTTTAATACGTTATATGTACCAACTCGCGGAGGAAAAAGAATGACTCCTCTTATAAACGCATTGGCTTGCCTTTTGGCTTTATTACCCGCCTCTTTTTTATGGACATCCCCTCGTTCGATTGCTCGTTATGGGATTTCACAGGCCTTAATTTTATTGTGTTTTATGCTCTTTACATTTTTTACAGGGGATATGGAAGACCCTATGATGGAGTTTTACCCTTTAAAAATGTGGGCGTTCTGTTTATGTGTTTCTACTTTGACTTTAACAAAGAAAAGAACTTTTTTTATGACTTTAGCACAAGGGTTATGGTTCTGGATTGTTTTCTTTGGCTCTCTTTCTCTTGCTTATCGTGGAGAGCCTGTTAATAATCTATCCATGATTCTTTTATTTTTCGGGATGATTGGTGTACAATTTTTTAAACAAAATCCAAAAGAAATATCACTAGGTATTCTTATTTATTGGGTTGGCATTTGGATGCTTTTTTAGAAAAACAATTCTCATTATTTTTTGGCGAGAATTGATTGTTAAATGCTATAAAAAATGCTTTATAATAATTCACCACGAATGACTTCTACCTCGTTACCAACAAGGCTAATCACGTTTGTAGGGTGGCTTCCAATTTCTCCGCAATCAATCATCATATCGACGCTATGTTCAAATAAATTCCAAAGAGCATCAGGGTCTGTCAATTCTTCTTCAGAAATTTTTGCCGCCGTACTTAAAATAGGCTTGTCAAAATGTTGAAATAATTCCTTAAAGAAAGGATGAGTCGGAAATCGAACCCCTATTTCAGTTCTTTTGACATCTAGCTTTCTTGCTATATGAGGGGATGCTGGTAAAATAAATGTGTATGGCCCAGGTATTCTTGGTTTCATGATATTAAAAGCAAAGTTACTGACATGAGCATATTCAGTAGCTGACCTTATGTCCCGAAGAATTAAGGCCATTAAAAACTTTTTTAAGGGCTTTTTTAAGGCGTAAAGTTTATGAATCGCTTTTGAGGACTCGGCGTTACAGCCAATGGCATAACCAGATTCTGTAGGGTATAGAAGAAGACCATCGTCTTCTAAAAGTGTGGCGGCGAGTTTAATCGTTCTCGCTTGAGGGTTTATAGGATGTACTTCGAAACGCATATTAATTAACACTCGTATATTGTTTGAGGCCCTTCAAAAGCATTTTGAATATGGGTTAACTTATAATTCGTGGCAGCTAAATCCATTGCAATAACGTCAAAACGGCATCGTTTATTAGGTGCTCCATGAAAATGAAGAAAATGACAAGCTGTTTTCCAGATTTTGATTTGTTTTGCCCGAGAAACACGATGAGCAGCGCTCCCTTTTTGGGCGTTCCAGACGGATTTGACTTCAGTAAAAACAAGATCTCCAGAAGGGGATTCTGCAACAATATCTAATTCGCCACCAGCAAAAGAGTAGTTTCGAGAAAGCAATGTGTAATTTAGCCTTCTTAAATAAGCGGCAGCATGTGTTTCTGTAAAACGGCCTTTTTTAGTATTGTTGGAGTGGTCTCTCATTTTAGCTTTAATCCAAGTAAACGTATTTCAGATATAGCAAAATTTTTAGAGGATTCTAATTCGTAACTCTCTTCAAGAAACAACTGTAGCTCCGTCGTTTCAATTGCATTCATAGTCGGGTATTGCATTCCTTTGATGTTTTCAAAAAGAATTTTTTGTTTAAACCCTTCTTTTGTTTTTAGAATAATTGTTTTTGGCTTATTAAAAATTCTGAAGCGATCTCCAAAATCATCATCAATGGATTTTTGATACCCAATAGCCATGCCTAAATGAGTGATTAAAGTAGGCTCAGGAAATTCAATGACTAAAATGGGATTTTTGATGTTGAGAGGAGGGGGAAATAACCATGCATTCTTAAAATTATCATCTAATAAATTTTCAGGAGGGTAACCATTAGGACAGTCCCCTTCTAAATTTTTTTCTTCAAATGACGCCCGTAAATGCATATCATTGATTTGTTGAAGAACACTTTCTGGCTTGTGTGTAAGCATCAGCGTAATCAACAAGGCCATTAATAAGGGGAACATAAAAAAAGCGAGAATCATTAGCTTTTTTCGTTTGATTTCATTTGAAATCTTAGAGGCCGAAGAAAAGAATGATTTTTCTTTGGGAGCTAGAGAAACTTTACTCTTTTGGCGTGTAACCGATTGACTTCCTGTGTCTTTTTTAGAGAAAATAAAATCAAGCGCATCTAATAGTTCTTGCATGTCTTTATAGCGTTCATTCATGTTCTTTTTAAGACATTTTAATATTAGATGAGAAAGTTCTGGAGGAACATTCGATCGGAGCGTTTCTGGAACAGGAGGCTTTTCTTGAACATGTTTGATTGCAATTTCTATGGGCTTGTTTCCTGTAAAAGGAAGCCTTCCACAAGTCATTTCAAATAGAATCACGCCAAGGCTATAGATATCGGATTGGATTGTGATTTCATCGCCATGGCACTGCTCTGGAGACATGTATTCTGGAGTACCCATGGTCATGCCAGTCATGGTCAAACGTTCTTTTTCCATTTCTTGAATGTAAGAAATGCCGAAATCCATGATGTAGACACGATTATCTTGGGTAATCATGATGTTGGAGGGTTTGATGTCTCGATGAATAACACCTTTACTATGGGCGTATAAAAGACCACGAGCGACTTGTTTTCCAATGAGTTCAATGGCTTCAAAATCAAGTTCTTTTCTATTTTGAAGAACGCTTGCGAGTGACGTCCCTTTGACATAAGTCATCGCAATAAAAAGCTGATTTGCTTGTTTTCCAAAATCAAAAACGTGGACAATATTTTGATGATCAAGCTCTTTCATGGCTTGAGCTTCAAAATAAAAGCGCTTTACCGATTCAGCATCTGATGAAGTATCTAGTACTTTGAGAGCGACTTCTCGATTTAATTTTTTATCAAGAGCTTTATAGACATAGCCCATGCCGCCTTTACCTAAAACATCAAGTAATTCATAGTTGCTATTAAAAGCACAAGGGAATTTTTTATGATTATTAATTGGGCCAAGATTCATTTTGATTTCTTCAGTTTATAAAGCACGGATAATGTAATAATATAAATTAGAATCGCTAAAATAAGAGGAATAATAATGTTAAAAAGAGAATTTGGGGTAAGAGTGAATAGATTTTGAAGCGCACTTTGATTGTACCTAGACCAAATCACGGTCGAAATGGCTCTTCCCACCAGTTTCATTTGATCTAAAGGCACCAAAGCACCTGTTAAAGCGACTTGAGGAATAATAAGCAAGGGTAAAAAAGCATTCGCTTGGCCTGCATTTTTTGATAGAGAACTCATAAAAAGGCCAGAGGCAATGGCTGGCAGTAACGTGGTAAGGGCAATTAGAAGTAAAGAAAAAGGCGCTGGTGAAATGTCCAAAAAGGGCATAAAACAAAAGTAGCAAAGTGTGATTTGAATCAAAGCAAAAATCAAAGAAACGGTGGTTTTTGCTCTTAGTAAAGAAAACACGGGCATTCCTTTTCGAAATTCTTGAGTGAGCAATTCTTTTTCCGAAACAATTTCTCGAATAGAGATAGAAAGGGCAAACCAGTTACCGCACAAAATTAAAGCAAAGGCAATAATCCATAAAGAGGATTGATTCGAAAAAATCTGGGATAAAAGAAATCCTATAATCAAAGGCTGTAAAAACAGGGCGGAGAGTTTGCCTTTGTCTCTAAAAAATGCCTTGAAGAGCAATGCTATCCAGTACCAAAAAAATGTTTTTCTTGGAATCGATGGAAATACGTTTCTTGCCGTGCTATTTTCTAGTGCAATGGGAGTATTGAAGCGAGACGTTTTCCATTGACAGGCCGTTTGATCATTTAAGCAAGAAAGAATCGTCTCTGGATTTTGTGAATCGAAATAAACGCAAGCTTCTTTAGGAGGGCCAAAAAAACTTTGTTCTCCTTGATGTAAAATCAAAACATTATTGGCAATATTTAGAGCATCATAACTATGAGTCGTGATAATAATGGAATGACCTAAAAAAGAGAGCTGTTTTAGATGAGCGCATAAGATTTTAGCATTGACTGGATCTAAACCAGCTAAAGGTTCATCTAATAAAATAAGCCCTGGTGCTCCCATCAGTTCTCCTGAAAGAGCCATTCTTCGACGTTCTCCGCCACTTAAAGTAGAAACTAGATTGTTTTCTTTTCCATCAAGTTGAAATAATTCGGTAAATTGAAAAAGCCGATTTTCTATTTCCTTTTTTGAATAATCTTTGGGCAGAGAAATGCGAGCGTTATGTAAAAGAGTTTCTTTAACCGTCCAATCTTTTCGAACTAAAGGATCTTGAGGTAGTATGGTTAAAAATTCACGAATCTCTTTTTTCCGATAATTGATGCCGTTAATTAATATTTGGCTATCATCAGAGGCTTTCATGTTTCCACTTAAAACTCGAAGTAGAGTGCTTTTTCCTTGACCAGATTGCCCAATAACGGTGAGTATTTCGCCAGCGGCGACGTTAAATTGAATGTTTTTTAAAAGAGTCTTCTCTTTAACTGAAACACAGAGATTTTTGACAAGGACATCAAAACCAATATGGCGTTCATGAATATAAAGCTTATCATTTTGAAATACAATAAAACACCAAGGCAATCGAATGGATTCTCCGTTTTCCAGGAGAAGTTTCTTCTTTTTATATCCCGTTTCTATTTGAGCTGATTTGTCAAATAAAAATAAACACTTGTTCTCTAAAAGCCGTACTTCTGCTAATTTAAGAGGGCAAGCGGGATGATTGATTCCATGGGTTTGTATTTCTGGTACTTTTCGGCCTAAGATAAATGGATTTTTAGGAGATAAAGAAATAGGTTCTATTATTTCTTGAATGGATACATGTAAAAGAGTTAAATCATTGTTTTTTAAGGTGACTCGAAGCTGTTGTAGTCCAATTAAAAATTCATCGCCATCTTCGATTATACATTCCTGAACGGGGCTTCCATTTCTTATAGAACCGGTGGTTTGACTAATATTCTTAAAATGCCATTGCTCGTCAACAAAAGTGATTTCAGCGTGTATGCGAGAAACTGCTCGATCCTTAAAGGATAGAGTGCATTCTTTACTTCGACCTATAACAAAAGGTATTGCAGGATCAGGTTTTAGAATGCGAAAAGGACTAGCCAAGGTTTTTAATCCCTCTCTCAAATCGATCACAGGCTTTCGTTAACGTCTCGAGATCAGCGGCATAAGAAAAACGTACACAGGAATCGTCTCCAAAAGCGGCACCAGGAACAATGGCAAGGCCCTCGGATTCTAATAAATAATGACATAAGTCAGAAGAATTAGAAATGATTTTACCTTCGGGTGTCTTTTTTCCATAAATTTTTTTAACAGAAACAAAAAGGTAAAAAGCGCCATCAGGAGGGGCAATAAATAAATCTTTAATCTCCTGAAACCTGCTAAGCATATAATCACGACGCTTTAGAAACTCGTCTCTCATTGAAAATACGGATTCTAAATCCATATTCAGTGCCGCAAGTCCAGCGTATTGAGTAATATTTGATGGGTGGTGAATGGCTTGACTCTGAATTTTGGAAATAACTTTTGCAATGGCTAGAGGAGCAGCATTATAGCCGAGTCGCCAGCCAGTCATGCAATGCGATTTGGAAACCCCATTAATTAAAATAGTCCTTTCATACATGCCATTAAGAGATGCCATGGAGACAAAAGACCCTTTATAAATGAAGTATTCGTAGACTTCATCAGAAATGCAATACAAATCTTTTTCTAAAATGACTTTTGATAATTTTTCAAGTTCCGAAAATGAATAAACAGCTCCAGTGGGATTACATGGGTTATTAAAAATGATTGCCTTGGTTTTAGGCGTAATCGCTTTTTGTAATTGTTCTGCTGTGATTTTAAAATGATTTTCAGCGGAGGCTTCAATAAAAACGGGAATACCTCCCATCCATTTCACAAGCTCAGGGTAAGTGACCCAATAAGGGCTTGGAATAATGATTTCGTCACCAGGGTTGATCAATGCAGCAAGAGCATTAAAAACGGCATGCTTAGCGCCGCTTGTCATAATGATATGATCGGCATTATATGTGAGGTGATTGTCTCTCATGAGTTTATGAGACACTGCTTCTCTAACTTCTAAAATCCCTGTAGGGGCAGTGTAGCGTAATTTGCCTGCCAAAATAGCGTCGATACCTGCTTTGCAAATAGCTGTAGGTGTATTTAGATCGGGTTCACCAGCACCTAAGCTAACAATGTCTTTTCCTTCGGCCTTCATTTTTTTTGCTAAGGTGTCAATTGCTACCGTTAAAGACGGAGTCATGTTTTCTGTGCGAGAAGAGAGAGCTTTCATAAGTGTTTTTTATGTGAGGCCGATCTCTTTTTGAAACGATAAAAATCAAGAGAGGCGGCCATTAAAGGGAAAAAAATAAAATGAGAAAGGATAATGAAAAACAAACCAAGGATAGATATTTTTCCAATACTTCTAAGTCCGTGATGAGAAGATAAAAGTAATCCATAAGTACCGATGAGAGTTGCCATATGGGAAAAGAAAACAGAAGGTCCAACACGACTTAATATAAGCAGGGCAGACGTCTTTGTTCTTTCAAAATAAACGTTCCATAATTGCATAGATCCATCTACACTCAAAGCAATTAAGAGAGGAAAAGCAAGAGTACTATAAGCTGTAAGTTTAATATCTAGTAATGAAATACTCGAGAGAATCCAAATAAAAGAAAACATCGGGGCTGTTAGGACAAATAGAGAATAGGTTAATTTATTATACAGCAAAAGCGTAATGAAAAGGATTGCAATACAAGCGACAATAATGCTAAGATGAATGTAGGGTAGCGTTAAATTTAATATATCGGCTCGAACAATGGCTGGTCCAGTGACATGGTATGGATTCCCTTCTGGGGTAAGAATACTATTAATTTCTTTTGAAAAACGTCGACAGAAAGACCCATCATTCGTACTTTGTGTGGGGAAAATAAAAGCAAACTTACCAAGAGAACCATCCTTGGACTCAAATTTGTGTCGAATATTTGAAGGAAGATCACTTTCGCTTAGCTCAGAAACATTCCAAGAATTTAAAATGTTTTGAATATTTATGGAATCAGAAGACTTAAAATGATTTAATGTTTCAGCAGAAAGATCGGAACGAATTTCCAGAAGTTTATTGATTTTCTTTTCTTGTTGTGAGGGTAGCAAATTGGCGAAAGTCACTACAGAATGAATGGTTTTTGTCTGTTTATTTTTTTGCTTTGCTAAATAAGAATCATAAAAGACTTGGGATTGCGAAGGATCATCAAATAATACAATCGCAGGGTCGTAATTGGTGTAATCCGTTTCATTTAATAGAGAATCCACATAAATCTCTTGAGATAGATTTTCTGTTTTACTAAAATCATATTCAAATTTAGGGATGATACCTCGATAAGCGGCAATAATGAATGTAATGATGAATATAAATAAGATTAAAAAACGTGGATGAGGGTGTAATAGTGTAATATTTTTATTAATTAGAAAGACTTCTTTAGGCTCTAATAGTTCAAAAGGTTTTTTTCGTTGCAATAAAATTAAAAGTGATGGTAACAGAGTATTTGCTAAAATCCAATTGAGAAGAACGCCGAAAGCACCAAGAACGCCAAGTTCCTGAATGCCCGCTAATGGCATTAAAATAAGGGAAAGTAATGTGGCGGCAGTAATAAAACTAGAGGCCGCTGTAGCTGGGCCAATCCCTAAGATCGAACTTTCTAAACTGAGAGCAGGGCTTAGTCCTTGGCGGCGTTCTTCAGTATATCGTTTTAGTAGATGAATAATCTGTTGGCAGGCATGACCTGGAATAATTAAAGCAAGTAAAAGAGTAAAAAGATTAATTCTACCATAAAGAATAAAAGCAAATCCAAATGTCCAGAAGATGGAGATGGCGATTGGAATGCCTGCAGGAATAATTAATTGAGGCTGTTTATAAAAACTAATCAACAATAAAATGGCAATGAAAAACCCAGTAAGAAGTCCCATTTTTTTGGACTCAGGAAGAAGTGTTTGCCCTGTCTTAATCACATGATATACTTTACCAGTGTAATGCACTTGAATAGAATCTTTATTTTCTTTTTCCACAATTTTTTTAATGGAATTATAAATCTCACGAGAGGAGTATAAAGAGGTAATATTATTTGTTGGGTAAATATCTAAAACACGAATGGTTCCATCATTATTCTGATAAGTATTTTTGAGCTTATCTAAATATTTTTTTTCGATGTCAGCAAAAGAAATTTTTTCAATAGTAGAATGTAAGGAAGAATCCGTATCGATTAAATCCACCCAAAAAGGGTTTGCCTTTAATAGGAGTTTTTCTTTTAATTTTTTGATTCTAGAATGGATATCTTCTAAATCTTGATAACGAATGTATAAAAACTGATTCTCCTTATAAAAACGAGTATCGCTTTCAAATTGAACATGACTCACTAAAGGATTTTTTTTGAATTCAGAAGCAAGACGATGAACAAAACGATCGTTTAGAAGACTATCGGATGATTGAAGAACAATTGTTAAAGTACCTAGACCACCAAAATCTTCTTCAAGAGCCTTTGCTGTTTTTTTCGTTTGAGAAGTTTCAGGGAGAGTATCTATAAGTTGTAATTCCCATTTTAATTTTGAAACAGGAACAATCATTAAAAAGGAAATCAATAAGGATAACCCTAAAATGATCGTTGGGTAGCGGTGTGTCTTTTTCAAAATTCGGGAAAAAAGTGAAAACATGGTAATAATTTATTAAATTACTAAGAGTGGCAAAGATATCCATGATTGAAAAACCAGAAAATAACGCTATAGATCTAAGCCGTGGTTTTCTTATTTGTCTTTTATTTGTTTTTCTTTTGCCTTTTCCATTAAAAGCGACAGAAGTCAACGATTCTAGTGAAGTTCAGGTCCCTTCAGAAAAAATGCAAGATACCGTTTCCGAAGAAGAACGTCCCGTATGGCTAGAAATGTTGATTTGGCCATTTTCTAATATTATTCAGCCTGCTTTAAGTGCTGCTATTTATCCGGTGTCAACACCTTTGAAATATGCATTCAAAAATCGTGTTATTGATAAAGGAGTTAATTTAATTTCTTTTGGAAAAGAGAAAAACATTTTTATTTATCCAACATTTAATTTAACTCCTGGAGCTAGTACTCAAATGGGAGTTGTCTATCGCCATCGTAATATGTTTCTCAATCTTGACTATTTTGTTTTTAATTTTTCATTGTTTGCTAATAGCGATTGGTCTACAAGCTTACGTTACACAAAAGATAAAGTATTAAACACCAAATTTTTCTTCGGCGCTCGTATTGGAATGGACGCCAATCGAAATAGTTCTTTTAATATTCCTCTCACTTATGAATCTTTCACCCAGACAGACTCTTCATTTTCTTTAGAGTCTCGAATAACGCACCCTTTACCCCAAACAAAAAATTGGAGTGCGACCCTTTTATTTAATACTCGATTTGTGAATACCGATATTCCAGATGTGAGTGATTCGATATTGACATCGCATCCCACTTATTACGTTAAAGATAGAGGTGTATATCAAGATTTTACAAATAAAAGCCTTCAATTTTCAATTCAATTTGATGACACTGATCTCCCTTTTGTCCCTTCCAAAGGGTCTCGCGTCATTTGGAAATTAGGTTATGCTTGGGTTTCGGAATATTCGGATTTAAATATTGAGGCTCCATGGAGAAAAGAAAAAAATCATGATTATTATTATTTCGAATTTATTTATCAGCATTATTTCCTTTTAGGAACATCGACACAATATATATTAAGTGCTTCAGAAGCCAGGCAACAACGTCAAAGATATGCAGACTTTTCATGGGAAGAAAGTGTTCGTCTTTGGGAACCTCAAAAAATGAAAGATTTGTTTTTGGATCGGAAAGTCATTGCTTTGCAATATCGTTTTAGAAATATGTCTGAAGTAGAAAAGGGGGGCGCTCCTTTCCACGCATTTCCTGCACTTGGATCCAAATTCCCACTACGAGGCTATAATTCTACATTAGTAGCACCTTCTCTAATGGGGCTCTCATTAGAGTATCGCTGGCCTGTCGATCGTTATATAGATGGTGTTTTCTTTAACGAATATGCTTTATTCAGTGATAAATTCTACAGCTGGAAATCGGAGAATTTACGTAATTCTTGGGGGTTAGGTGTACGAGTACGTAGCCCAGACATGTTCTTTTTCCGAGGGCAAATAGGATTTCATGGCTTTCATGGAATTAGTCTAATCATCACGATTGCACCAGAATTTATGTAGCCGTATCAAATGATTAAATGGGCAATTCGGCTTGATTCGTTTGATAATTAGAGGGTGGTATTATATCTAGCTTTTTATAGCCATTTAATGTGACGATACGCCCTCTTGGAGTTCTTGCTAAAAAGCCTTTTTGAATTAAATAGGGTTCGTAGACTTCTTCTAAAGTATTTGGTTCTTCTCCGAGAGCAGCACCAATAGTGCCAAGGCCAACAGGACCTCCATTAAATTTCTCAACCATCACGCTTAAAATTTTTCTGTCCATGGGGTCTAATCCATCGGAATCAATCCCAAGCATAGAAAGCGTTTTTTCAGCTACATCCATATTAATAATGCCATTCCCTCGAACTTGAGCGACGTCACGACAACGGCGTAAAACACGATTAGCAATACGTGGTGTATTTCTACAACGAGTACAAAGCATTTGAGCCGCTTTTGCATCAATTGGAATGTTAAGAATAGAAGCGCTTCGCAAAAGAATTGTTTTAATTTCTTCGTCAGTATAAAGTTCTAAACGATATTGCAAGCCAAAACGGTCTCTTAAAGGCCCTGTTAGTAAGCCGCTTCGAGTGGTGGCTCCAACAAGAGTGAACCTTTTTAATGGAAGATTCACGGTACGAGCTGCAGGGCCAGAATCGAGCATAATATCTAGTCTAAAATCTTCCATAGCAGGGTAGAGGTATTCTTCAATGACTCGATTTAAGCGATGAATTTCATCAATAAATAAGACATCATTTTCTTGAAGGTTTGTTAATAACCCAGCTAAATCACTTGCCTTTTCAAGAACGGGGCCACTTGTGATATGAATATGAACGCCCATTTCTTTGGCAATAATGCTTGCAAGAGTGGTTTTTCCAAGCCCTGGAGGGCCTGCAAATAAACAATGATCAAGAGAATCTTTCCGATGTAAAGCGGCTTCAATAGCGATGCTTAGATTTTCTTTTAAAATAGATTGCCCAGTAAAATCTTGAAGCGAAGAAGGACGAAGATTTTGTTCTTGTTCTAAGTCTTCATTTGAATTTTGTTCAGGAGATATAATTCGTTCTGCCATTCTATTATACGTGTTTAAGGGCTTCTGGAATAAGTTGAGAAACGCTTGCTGTATCACCTAAGATCTCAGCGGCCTTTTCGACTGCTTTTTTAGCGGCTGGGTCTTTTACGCCTAGCGTATGAAGAGCGGCAATGGCCTCTTGCATAGCAGTAGGGAGAAGAATCTCTGGTGTATGGTCTCCACTCAGAGCAGAGAGCGAAAGCGCTTTATCTTTTAATGCAAGTAAAAGCATTTCAGATGTTTTTTTACCAATCCCTTTAATTTTACCAAGGGCGATTCGATCTTCTCTTGCAATCATATTTAAAAAATCGTTTACGGAGACACTACTTAAAATACGTTGAGCCATTTTAGGCCCAATGCCATTCACTTCGATCATTTGGAGAAAGAGTTCTTTTTCTTGAATTTGACTAAAACCAAATAAAATCAGGGCATCTTCACGCACGACAAGATGAGTGAGTAAAGTGATTTCTGTTCCAATTTCAGGAAGCGTTTCTCCAGTTCTAGAAGAAACATGAATTCCATACCCAACGCCGCCACAGTCTAAAACGACAAAAGTGGGCTGTTTTTGAGCCATGATGCCACGAAGTTGCTCGATCATTAAAGGTCCTCGAAAAAATACTACTGCTCAAATATATACTATATTAAGAGATAATGTCAAGCCAAATTGTACGCCGCGGTTATTTTTTTTCAAAACGGTGGATTTCTGGTCAGATTCTGCAAATTTTCGCCCCTACTTTACAACCATTATAGTCATCTTGCCTTTTTCATCATGAAGAAGAGCAATTAAATACTTTTGGGTTTTGATATATTGCTCTGGCAAGCTCTTTTCGTAGATGTAATACTGAGCAAAATCAGCTTCATTCAGCAAGTCTCCCATAGAGGAAGTACGAACAAGCATATTTCCTTTGATTGCAGCCCATTTCATGATGGTTGGACTTTTGTGAAGTTTTTCCATTTGCCAAGTAGTATCTACGGAAGTCAACTTAAAGGCTCCGCCCAAAATAGCGTATTCGCTTGTAGAACCAGGTATGACATAAAACGTATACTGGCCCTCATTTTCTAGGATGTATGTGTTGTACGGAATTTTGTAGGCTTCGCCAGAATTTTTAAAGAAGTTGTACGCAGACTCATTTTTCTGCACCAAGTCATAGATCTTACCCTCTGGTAATTCTGTTCTGGCAACAGAGCGGCTCATATGTCCCGAAGAAAAATCATAGCGGGCTATTTGAAAAAGACCTGAAGAATCCTTCCCGTAAAAGATACAGAAACCGTCTCTCAAGTTGCCTTGGGCAACCCATCCGGAGTGTCCGACTCGTTTATCTTTAGGCAAGTCCGCCATCAAAGAATCAGAGGCAATCCAAGCCACACCATCCTGGCCAGCTAACATCCATCCAATTTCACTGAGAGAGTCCATGGTTCTGAACTCTTGGGCATGCATAGCCACTTCAGCAGATTCCACGTTATCGAAATCTATGTGATCTGGCAATCCACCTTTAGTCGTGGCTGCACATCCAGCAAGCATCATTAGCAACGAGAAACCAACTATCACAAAAGTTCTTTTTGTCATCTTCCTAACCTTTTTAAGTTTTTTTAATATAATTAAAAAATAAACGATTATAACCAGATTCTAACACAGAGCGTTCCTGCGGTCTTGTGTTTAGACCTTCGCAGCCATTTAGCCCTAATCACTTGAGAACTTAAAATAGTTTATAGTCTCATTCAGAGCTGGATTGGGGAAAGTCGATTGCATTAGCTTGCTGAGGTGTTACTGGTGAAGATTGGTTGTGGATTTGATAATATCGTTATGGAAAATTTTTTTCTTACAATAAAAAAGAAAACTGGTCTTTGTAAGTTGTAGCTCATCCTATTTAAAATGATTGAAAAAAAGGCAGCATAATACTGTCCATGATTTTGTAATAAGTCAATGTGTAATTCTCAACGCCTTTTGAAAAGAAGGCGCGTTTTGTTTTTAGTTCCTTATAAATCTGTTTATTTTGTTAGAACAGGTTATAAAAGTAGGTGGTTATGAAACACTTGAATTCTATGCTCCTTTGCGGGCTCTCTTTTTTAGGAAGTTCTGTTCTGTGCGGTACCGCTTTTGCAGATATTTCCATTGCCGTGGACGCTTCTGTCGGCGTTCAGAAAATTTCACCTTATCTCTATGGTCGTAATATCGACGTCATTAGCGACGGTGAGGATTCTGACGCAGCTCTTCTTGAAAAGGAGAACGATTTTTACAGCAAAATGCTCGAATCAGGCATGTATTTTTTGCGTGCCAATAACGGCAATAATGCCACGCGATACAACTGGCGCAAAAAAATGACGGTGCATCCAGACTGGTACAATAACGTTTATGAACACGACTGGGGCATTACCGCACAAAAGGTCATTGACAACATGCCTGGCGTAGATGTCATGTACGCTTTCCAGTTGACGGGCTATGCGGCCTCCTCAACGGAACACAATTTTTCGGACTGGGCTTTTTATCAGGAACACGGGATGTGGGCGACTGGGACGCTCGACCTTGCAGGTGGCGGCGAAGCTTCTGACGATGGAACGACACTTATAAAGGCGGGGGACTACAGTCTGTATAACGAACCGTGGCCTGCTGATTCTACTGTTGGCATTATTGATCACTGGCGAGATGAACTGAAACTAGACATGTCTCGTTTCCAGTATTGGAGCATGGATAACGAGATGGAAATCTGGTCGGGAACTCATGGAGACTTGCCGCTGGATATCGATGCCGATTTTCTAGTAGAGCGTTATATTGACGTGGCGAAAAAGGCTCGAAACAAATGGAAGGATATCAAACTGACTGGACCTGTTGTAGCCAATGAATGGCAGTGGTGCTCCGTAGGGGCAACAGGTGGAAAGTCTGGACTAGGTAAGGGCGAAGATCGCGATTACTGCTGGCTCGAATATTTTATCATGCGTCTTGCCGCCGAACAGAAGGCGAGTGGCGTGAAGATGCTCGACGTGTTTGATATGCATTGGTATCCTTCTGAAAAGTCGTACGAAGATCGTGTAAACTGGCACCGTGTTTTCTTTGACACCACCTACAATTATCCAGGTGCAAATGGAATCAAGCTGGTGAGCGGTTCTTGGGACAATAATCAGAAAAAGGAATACATCTTTAAGCGCGTAAACGATTGGCTAGACAAGTATTTCGGTGAAAATCATGGCATTACTCTGGGTATTACCGAAACCAGCATCATTGATGAATCAGACCCGATGACGACGGCGCTTACCTACGCCTCCTGGCTTGGAACATTCATGGACCATGGCGTTGAAATCTTTACTCCGTGGACATGGGGCGATGGCATGTACGAAACAGTCCACCTGTTTAGCCGTTACGGCCAAGACTATCGCGTGGCTTCCACTTCCAGTAATGACTCGTTGTTGTCGGCCTACACTTCCGTTTCTGCGGCTAAGGATTCCATGACGGTAATTCTAGTGAACCGCGCTGAAAATGATGCTGAGAATGTAACGATTGACGTCGCTGGTCTCAAGAACATGAAGCCTGCGGCAATCACCATGACCCTTTCTGGCATTACGGGAGAGACCTTTGAATCCCATGCGGTGAACGCACTAAAGGCGGGCGAGGCTCAGGTGACAGGAACCAAGGTATCGCTTACGGTCCCAGCGAAGTCCATTACAGCGGTGAAACTTACTGCCGATGCGGTTGCAGGAATTGCTCCTGCGTCTGTGGCGGCAAACTTGCTTTCTTCTCAGGGGAACGCTTGGTTTGTGAACAACTCTGCAGGAAATATCCGCTCGGTGCAGATTTTCACTAGCCTCGGTCAAGAGGTGCGTAATATGAACGAATTATCCCGGGGGAATGTTTCGCTTCAAACGGAAAAACTGATTCGTGGAAACTACATTATCCTCATCCATTCCACAAGTGGTTTGAAAATCCAACCAATCTCCGTAAAATAGCGAATCATTTTATTCGCTTTCGCAAAGGGTGGATTGCTCCTTTTAATCAGGTCGAGTCAAGTGACTGGCCTGTTTTTTTATGTAACACACAAAATATTTGAAAATTGAAACCGACGTTACAAAAATTCGATTTGTGAGCTAGTGAAACAACTTCCGTTCTTTTTTAAAAATTGAGATTTTTGCGAAAAAAAGGTAAAAATCTTTTTATAGACAATATTGAATAATCATCAACTTCAAAGCTTACGATGTTATTTGAACGTTATTTTCGGCAACTTATAGAAGTGAGATAAAACAATTATTAATTATTTTTATATTAAGTATTGCAATACCAAATATTAATTATATATATTTATAATACCTAAAAAAGGGAGTAACATATGACGCTTCAAGAAAAAGTAAAAGAACTCTATTACGAGCAAAAAGAAAAGCTTGGTAATGATTCAAAATGCCTAGCATGGGAAACTCATAAGGAACTAAGAAAATTTCTTAAGGAAAATCCCGAATATCATAAGGAATGGTTTTCTGACATTTATTAGAGAAAATGAACTTGAATTAATCACTAGAGGATTTTATGAATAAAAATGTTTTAAATCGATACTTCAATTACCAAGGTAATGATAACCCACCAATTGCTCTTGAAACAAATTTCATTGAGAAGGTCTTTAAGCATTATGGAGCACGTGGCTTTGCCATTATCTCAGGTGTTTTGCGAGATAGAGATGCAAAATACAACGACTTTCACACAATAAGGCTTATCAACGAATTATATTATAATAATTACAAGTATTTACCAATATATGGAATATACACTACTACTACTGGTGAGGAAGATTACCATCCGTACTTCCTTGTGTTTCCCTTTTATCATGATAGCATGACACTTTATAATCGTTCTGTAACATATACAGAAGTTTCCGTTTTTAAAGAATTCATTCAAGAACTACGGGAAAATTATAAACAAGAATCTGTGCTTATCATGGGTACAGAAAAACTATACATCAATCCAATAGCCACCACTCTAAACGAAAAGTTGTGTAGAGCAGTGAAAGGTGAAATCACTTTAAGTTTTTTACCATGTTGAAAATCAAAAAAAAGACGTTTTATTTAATCTCAAGAGGACTTTATGAATAAAAATGTTATGAATCGATACTTTGATCTCTTAACTAACGAATACCCACCAACAGATCTCGAAATGCCCTATATAGAGAAAGCCATCAAGCTTTATGGAACGAAAGGTTTCTCTATTATCTCTGCCGTTATACAAAATAGAGATGCGAAATATAATGACCAACAAACTAGAAATCTAATCAACGATATCCAATGTAATCATTATAAGTACTTTACTTTGTACGGAATCTACAACAACACTTCTGGTGAGGAAGATTACCATCCGTTCTTTCTCGTGTTCCCTTTTTATAATGAAGAAAATTCAAGTTCAAAAGCCTCTGAAACATTTACAGATATAGACGTTTTTAAGGAATTCATCCTCAATATGCTCGAAAAGTACAATCAGGATTCTATTATGATGATGGGGTCAGAAAAATTTTACGTTAATCCAGCACCAATCTCATTAAATGAAAAGATCACTAGAGCTTTACGTGGTGAAATAATCCTTTAAAATAGGATAAACTCCTATTTGATATAAAAATATTTTAAATTCCCATTTCTTCGTCCACAAGTTGATTTGCCTTTGTGCGAATTTCTTCGGCCATGGCCTTGTATTTATCAAGTTGAGCTTTTATAACCATGTATTTTTTGACGAAGGATTTCTGCTCGTTTAATGAGGGTAGTGGCACTGGAATGCTCATAAATAATTTCTGATCGATGCTTTGCATTACGCTTCCTACAAGGGTTTTCTTAATTAGAGATTGTCCATGGGAGCTTTCTAAAAAAAGTTTTACATAATCAGGTAGCGCGATGGCTTGATTTACATTTAACATATAGAGGTTGTTGTTTACAAGCAGTTTTTGTTCGTAATCTCGGACGATAGCAATTCGTGTTGGTGAGCCGTACTTCGTCATCACGAGGGTTTGTTCTTTTGCACAATACAGATTTTCATTCACCTTGCGATTCAGTTTACTCAAATCAATATTTGCCATTTCACCTACAATTTCGCCTTCTATAATGTTTGCGGGTTTTAGGTAACGCATTCCTGTTTCTTCATTACTTTCGGTGATTTCAAAATCTGCTGACGAAAAAATGGCTCCGCGTGAAAGCTTGCAGAAATCACCAAGAGCTTTGATTTTTGTGTCTGAACGCATTTTTTTGCTAGATAGTTCGTTATTTGTAGTAATGCGGCTCGGTAAAATACAGTAACCGCAAGGAGCTAAATCTTCCTTGCTTATTGGAGTAGCTGATTTACACATTTCAAGAATTTGTTGAACATCGTAATCGTTAAAAATAACACTGGTACGGCTTTTTGTTCCGATTTGATTTGCATTCACAAAGCGCACCGTTTTATTTCCATGGCTAAATACTATAAGACATGTATTTACTGCTGTTCCAGGAATCGCCCCTGCAGGGAGTTCAATAACACATTCTACAAGACCCGAAGCAACAACGGCTCCACGGACTTCTTCATCATTCTCTTTCCAAGTACTGCCAGCACTCATGATGGCAACGGCACGCCCCTTGTTTCCCATCAAATCACAAAGGAGTCCATTAAACAGCCAATCCGAAGAATACACTTTTTTACGTAGATTTAGTTTTTGTCCTAGTGTTTCGATGAAGTTTGTCGCCGCAGCGCCAAGAGCTTTTGCGCGTGCCACAAAGGGGTAGTTCGAAAATACTTTTCTAGAAAGTCCAATTTCAAATAGGCCAGATTCAGGCCTAATCTTATCAAAAATATCACCGCGAATAACGCTTACTGCAGGGTTTGTTAAAGTCTCTTTTTTAATGGCTAGGCGTAATTGTGAAATCATCACCGCAAACGGATTGGTATCAATACCAATGCACTCCGATTTCGGTGTTTCTATCGCATGCATTAGAAAGTTTCCGCCACCACTCCCTACGTCCAAAATATGGTCGCCTCGTTTTAACTCTAATAGACTTACGGTAAGCTGGCAAATCCCATTGGGTGTTCCTGCTTCCATTGGATTATTAACAATATTTGCGCTCATGTAGTCTACGGCGTCCACGAAATCTTGATTTGAATATTGAATTATAAAAGGAGCAAGCTCTGGCCAGTAGTCTGCAAATTCAAGACCTTTCACATAGACGGCTACATCATCTGGTAGGTTTTCTCGGGAACAAAGCAAATCGTAAGGGGTAAGGTAGCGACCATTTTCAATACTATTTCGATGTAACATGTAGGCCATGTATACTACAGAAACGTCGAGAGCATCCTTAGTCACAAATTTTTGAGCTACATTGCGTAAGCCTCGAGTTAGTTTTCTGATTTTTGCTTCGTCCATTTTTTTCCTCACTTTTATTATATCAAAAACAGCCATTTAATACTTTTTTCAATTTTTATGATTTTAAATGGTTTATTTTTCTTATATTTAATTAAGTATAATAATATCTAATATAAAAAACTACATTTTTTTTTCTTGGGTTATTTATGTATACCATTTTTCTTACTTTATTTTTCAAATATGTTGTAAAAAAACGAGAATATAACTTAGTATGGAAGAATATTTGCAATCTGATTAAACCCAATACGTTAAACAAAAATGTAAAACCAATTAAAACAATGGATAATCATGTGTTTTCAACTTTTATTTCTATAAAAAGGTCTTCTTGTCATTTTTTGTCATTTTGAGACATTATATTTAGATTGAAAATGCATAAAAAAAGGGTGTCATGTTATACTTAAAGTTTGCTTTGAATATTGAAAAACTTGCCGATGAAATGATCTCGAAAATTAAGCTCTCGTGGACAAATCCGCTCGTCGCTCCAATTGTTATTTTTCCAGATCCAAAATTGGAGTATTGGTTTCGCTTGCATTGGGTAAAAACGCAGGGCACTCTTGCGAATTTTAACTCCATGATGATCGATCGTTTTTTGATGACGATTCTTTGCCCAAATGATAACACAAAGAAGAAACTAAACGCCGATCTTTTACGAAGCGTAATCTGGGCGTACCTTTACAAAAATTATAAGTCTCTTGGCGATGAAGTCACACGCTACCTTGAAGT
>Ga0123334_1002064_pt1 | contig 23711 bp, 15 predicted proteins | sample BiotimSIPDNA_FD_89706 | JGI IMG/M metagenome (GOLD analysis project Ga0123334, IMG submission 89706) | Anaerobic biogas reactor microbial communites from Washington, USA - Biogas_R1 time_0 SIP DNA | ecosystem: Engineered > Bioreactor > Anaerobic > Unclassified | place: Washington, USA... | reverse complement strand
TGTAATTGATTGTGTAGCCCAGAATGCTCATGGCAAAAAAGGTGGCAATAATGGAAGTGGGAATGGACAGGGCGCTGATCAGCGTACTGCGCCAGTCCTTTAAAAATACAAACACCATCAGCACTGCCAGGAAAGCGCCCTCCATGATGGTCCTTTGAACATCACTGACCCCGCTCCGGATGCTTACGGAATTGTCCTTAACCACATCAAGGTAAACACCGGGAGGGAGCTCCCTTCTAATGCTTTCCACGGTTTTTAAGACCTGGTCCGCCAGGGCCACAGTATTGCTCCCGGACTGCTTTATAACGTCAATACCGATGGCCGGCCTGCCCTGATAACGGGAAAAGCTGTCCTGGTCCTTGGCCCCGTCCACCACCGTGCCGATATCCCTGACAAAAAGCTGCACACCTTCCCGCCGGGCTACCGGAAGGCCGGTAAATTCCTCCACCGAGCTCACTTTTCCCACAGTACGCAAAGTCATTTCCAGGCCGTCCTTGCTTACCTTACCACCCGGAACATCCATATTTTCACTTTGCAGGCTTCCCAGCACTTCTGAGGTGGTCAGTTTATAGGCGGCCAATTTTTCTCTGTCAAGCTTGATTTGAATTTCTCTTTCCTCTGCGCCGTACAGTTTTATGGCACCCACACCGTTGATTGTTTCGATGCGGCTCTTGATGGTGTCGTCCACGATTTTAGACAACTCGCGCATGGTAAGGTCCCCGGTCACAGCCAGGGAAACTATGGGCATGGCCTGGGGATCGTATCTGGAGATAACCGGCTCCTCGCTATCCTGGGGCAGCTGACCCCGGATGGCGCCGACTTTATCCCGGACATCCTGGGCGGCCACATCGGGATCGGTTTCCAGGGTAAACTCCCCGAAAGTAATACAGACCCCTTCCAGAGCATTGGTGTAAATATGCTTGACCCCGGCTATCTGCCCCAGGGCCTCCTCCAGTTTATGGCCGATTTTGGACTCCACCTGCTCGGGAGAAGCCCCGGGCAGGACAACAGTAACCGCCACGTAGGGGAATTCCACGTCCGGATAATCATTGATCTTCAGACTGACATAACTGACGATGCCCAGGACCACCAGCGCCAGGATAGTTACCGTAGCAAACACCGGCCTCTTCAAGCTCAGGTTGGTTAAAAACATGGCTTAAGCCTCCTGTTGCTGTGAATCCGCAAACGTAATCCGGTCCTGGTCCTTTAACTTGTTGACATTGCTGACTATAACCAGCTGGCCTTCGGTTATACCGGACTTGATTTCAACTGACTGGTCAATGACCCGGCCGATTTCAACCTGCTGCCGCCTGGCCAGGTCGCCCTCAGCGATAAAAACAAAATACAATCCTTCCACACTGATAACCGCATTTTGGGGTACAACCAGAACTTCTTCAGCTTCCCCGGACCTTATTTCCACCCCTGCATACATACCCGGTTTTAGAAGATGACCGGGATTACTCAGTCTGATTTTGGTTTCAAAGACCCTGGCGGACTTGTCCGCAGCCGGGTTGATAATTTCCACATGTCCCGCAAACTTCAGGTCACCGAAAGCATCCACTGTCGCTTCAGCCTTTTGGCCCGTTTTAACCCTGGCCAGGTTTTTCTGCTCCACATGGATTACCATGTAAACATTAGATATATCCTGCACCGTCATCAGGGGCTCTCCAGGCGACAACACCTGGCCGGTAGTTACACTCCGCCCGGCAACAAAGCCGCTGATAGGAGAAACAATCGTAGCGTTGCGTAATGCTTCCCGGGCGGCGGCCACCCCCGAGGCGGCTGCCTCGGCATCTGCTTCCGCCGCTTTCAGCCCGTTTTCGGCATCTTCAAAATCTTTCCGGGAAACAACTTTACTGTCATAAAGCTCCTGCATCCGCTTAAAGTTAGCCCTCATCCCGGCCAGATTGACCTCAGCCTTTTTTAGGGCCGCCTCGCTGGCCGCCAGACCAATGACATAGTCCTGGTCTTCCAGCATAACCAGCGGCTGGCCGGCTACCACCGCCCCGCCGTTATCCGCCAGCACCCGGCTTACCCGACCGGGCACCCTGGCGCTGATCAAGGCCTCGTCAAAAGCTTCAATGCTGCCGGTATATTCCAGAATGTCTTCTTTTTTAACCTTTTCCGCTGCCTTGACCTTCACCGTCTGAATATGTACCTCCGGAGGCTGAATACTCCTTTTATTTAGGATATTTTTGCTGACAATAAAACCAAGTATTACTATCAGTATCAGTGGTATTAACCAGAATTTCCATTTGTACTCCAAATTCATTCACCTACCTTAATATACTCATAATATAACCTGTACTCTTTCATTCTTCTGCCTGCAACGCCATAGCGGCATTGCTCCCAATACTTCCGGCATTTAAGCAAAAAAGCCCTCTCCTTCCGGGAATTATGCAATACACAGCCACAACCTTTCCAAGGGTGATTTTAAAACTTTGCGGAACGTTTCTGCCTTTTTCAAAAGGTTCCCAGGAAGATTATAAAATCGGGGCTTTTTGTAATCTATTTAGATTTAATACATATCTTTTTGAGAAATAAACACCCTGCCAAAACGGTTTTCACTTCATTATAGCTATAAGAAAGATGCGATACAATAGATTAATACTTTAAATAAGTACTAATTTATCTACTACACAAATTACTTATGTTGCACTTATTAGTACGCTTACCACGCCTTTTTTGCAACATAAGAACGGCAGCTTCCTTAGCTGCCATCTTCTTCTATAAACAAAGCCGTATTTCGTTAACAGGGGTCCTTTCACAAAACACCGGATTGCTGCCGCTGACCAACCTGCCCATCAGGCAGATGCCAGCTGAAGCAGCGGAGCCTGAAAAAGGACTGCGCTTTCACTGCTGCTCCTGAAACCTTCGTCAGGTGTATTCCGGAAGAGGGTAAATTAAAATAGAATAACATGTTCCCACGTTTCATGCATTATTTCCGAAACCACCGCTAAACCAGGCCGGAAAGTGCCTTACCGCCGCATGATCGCCATATACCCTCCTGGAAAGGGTCAGGATGGCTTTTTTTATGGAATCTTGCTCAGCATAGGGGTAAAAACGTTTAATCCGGTTAGAACCTTTACAGTTTTCAGGGTCGGATGTTGCCACCAAACCCCTGCAGGAAAAAGGCCTTACTTCATAAACAAGACACTCTCCATTCCCTGACAGAAAGATACAAGGGATTTTTTTATTAAAATACTCTTTTGCTAAAGAGAAAACAGCTTCTTGGCCTTTGTGCTCATGATCGTTCGCGGGGTATCTTTTTTTGCGTTCCAAATAATTGCTGTACAGTTTTTTCTGCATATCTTCACTTAAGCTGCTTGTCACATAATGCTTTACGAAATCCGCCTCAAGCCTGCTGACCGTTATATACAGGCAGCAGCAATGGGCGCAGCCTTTCCCGCAGGAATAAAAGCGGCTGAAAAAAATGTGCATCTGTCCATAAATATTATAGATATCTTGCAACAGCTTAAATCCGGTCAACTTAGCCAGGGCGTCCCTGCCGGAAATGATTTCTTCCAGGAGCGCCGTCAACCTATTGGCGAACACGTTCAACTCATTCCTGAGATAGACCGCGCTTTCCCCTTTGTAGTTTACAAAGGCAACCTCCTTGCCAAGACAGCATCTTTTGTATTTTAAACCGCTGCCGCATCGGCAGGGATCATTCCTTCCCGGTTCTCTTTGGGCCAATAAGATCCCCCCAGATCCAATCAGGTGAACTTAATTCGGCTTTATCTTTTCAATATAAAGACCTCTCTTAATAAAATTTATGGCCGGTTCAAGTCGGATATACTATGAGATGCTTGCAGCCGCAGGCTGGATCTTGCCACGTTGAGTTAAAGCGCCCGTCCCTGGCCGAAGCGCAGCCGGACACTGTAAGGCCGCGTCATCCCTGCGACTGGTCCACCACGGAATTATGCTGTTTCCACTCTAAGCTTTATCCCCCCACAACCATATCCGAGAACAAATTATGTCAGAAGCGCAGGCTGTCAGAACTGCAGACTGCCGCGATACTGTAGTTTCCACCCCATAACCATAACTACCATAACTGTAAACCGGGTTGTTAAATTTTTGGAAAGCCGGGGGATTCCCCTTTTCCAGAGTTTATGATACCCTAAGATTTGAACATAAGGTTTGTTTTATGAAGCAAGGGTTATTTGAGGTTTGGATTTCCCTTGATTTTTCGGCAGGCCTCCCCGGCCAGGAAAGGAATACTTATCGCCTGCTATCAGACTTATCCTTATTAATCAGCATTAATCAACAATTGACATAATACAGGAGGTAAACCATGGAATATAGAACACTGGGAAAAACAGGGTTGAAAGTTTCTGTAGTAGGATTCGGCGGCATCCCCATCCAGCGGGTTTCAGCCGCCGAAGCTAACGCCATCGTGAACAGGGCTCTGGATCTGGGCATCAATTTTTTTGATACTGCCCGCGCCTACACCGACAGCGAGGAGAAGCTGGGTGCAGCTCTAAAAGCCAGGAGAAAAGAGGCCGTCATCGCCACAAAGTCCATGGCCAGAACGGGAGAAGCCATGGCTGCGGACATTAAGAAAAGCCTTGAAACCATGGGCCTGGACTACATCGACCTGTATCAGCTGCACAATGTCAAGAGCAAAAGGGAACTGGACAGGGTCCTCAGCCCTGACGGCGCCCTGGCTGCTTTAAAAGAGGCAAAAAAAGAAGGGCTGATCAGACACATCGGTATAACGGGGCATATTAAAGACTTCTTGTCCCAAACGCTGGTTCTGGGAGAAATAGAAACTGTACAGTTTCCTTTTAACGCTGTGGAAACCGTAGGCGTCCCGGAGTTGCTGAAACAGGCCGGAGCCATGGGAAAAGGCGTAATCGTAATGAAACCCCTGGCCGGAGGCGCATTGCGAAACGGGAACCTGGCCCTGCGCTACATTCTGGAACACGATGTAACCACTGTAATCCCCGGGATGGACTCCCTCCAACAGGTGGAGGAAAACGCCGGAGTAGGAAATGCCCCGCTGCCCCTGACCGCTGCCGAAAGATATGCGCTGGATGAAGAAGTTAAAACACTGGGCGGCGCATTTTGCAGGCGCTGTGAATACTGCAAACCCTGCGGCCAGAATATCGACATCCCCACGGTATTTCTGCTGGACGGTTATTACACCAGGTACAATTTACAGGACTGGGCCAGGGAGCGCTACCGGGCCTTAAAGGCCGGGGCGGATGCCTGCATCGGCTGCGGCGAATGCGAGGAAAGGTGCCCCTATAACCTGCCCATCCGGCAGATGCTGGCCGAAGCGGCGGCCCGGCTGGGGTAGCTGAAAAACCTTATTTTAATACTTCCTGTACTAACCCGGGTTAGTATTCATCAAATAATACACTAATTTTTAATTTTTATATAACTTCTCTCATGGAGCAGCTCACTGGATAAAAATGCAGGCAGTAAGTGTAAAACTGGCTAATAGAGAATGTTAATAGCTTAGAAATAAACCAGCGTTCCCTCTAGAAGAACGTTGGTTTTCGTCTTAATATTTATGCCTCCGGCAGGCAAGGACCGTCCATATCTGCTTTTTCCAGTTTTTATTGATAGTACAAGGTAAGCTGCAATTGTTTAGATTATTAGTTAATTGTGAAGGGGAATGGACATTATGGTAGTTATCCTGGTAATGTTATAACCTAAACTGAAAATAATTTCAGCATTAGTATAGTAAAAATTTGACATTTTACAACATGCTCAACTTTCCCGACATAAGACAAATCCGTGCAAAACTCTTCAATCATTCCGTCGATGTTCTCTTCCGAAATATATTAGAAGCTATATCGTTTAGGCTGGCCTATTTTCCGAGGTCAACACAATTTTCATTTGCACTTGATAACGGTCGCAGGAAACATTATATTTACTCTATCATGTCAAAAAAGGAATCTCTTTTCTACCTTCTGGTTAAAACAAAGATTCAAATCAATTATATTTGGCTTTATTGTCGATAATTGTCAACAACATTTTTCTTCCTCAATAAAACATATTAATGAAACATATTAATAAATATTGCGATATAATAGATGAAGTGATCTAACACCCTGAATGAACGCCTGAGAACCTTCTAAAAATGCAACTCCCTATCAGCTGGCTGGTATTCAGCCTGCTATGGTTGCTGATATCCAGAAAACCATTTATATAAAGAAGCCTTTTATAAAGAAAAAAACACTTTAAGTCAGGAAAGGAGGTGAGTATATAGGAATGGTGGAATTCATGTCATAATGTATCATTGAGCAACTGATTTTATTCTTATTTATGTTAATTCATTTTTACCTCTAGATAAAATTTAAAAAAATTAAAATTGGGGGAGGAAATGTGTTGATCTTGGAAATAAAAAAAAATAAATTTTTAATTATTCTATTTATGTTGTTCGCGTTTTTTATACATGTTGGATCTGGGGATCAAAAAGCTTTTGCATCTACAGCGCCCGAGGTAGAGTGGGAAAAAACTTTTTTTAAGGGTGTATGGGACGAAGGAAAATCTGTAGAGCAAACCACTGATGGCGGCTACATTATTACCGGAACTACTACAAGTTCCGATACCGGTCAAGACGTCTACTTGATCAAGACCAATAGCGACGGAAATATCGTATGGGAAAAAACTTTTGGTGGTCAAAATGAAGCATCTAATGGTTATTCCGTACAGCAAACCACTGATGGAGGCTATATCATTGCAGGTGATACAAATGCTCGTGGAGGATGGGATGTTTACCTGATTAAGACCGATAGCGACGGGAATATCGTATGGGAAAAAACTTTTGGCAGCCCGAATCAGGCAGAATATGGTAGCTCTGTACAGCAAACCACCGATGGCGGGTATATTGTCGCAGGTTCTACAAACATAATGAATCGTGACAGTAGTGATATTTACCTGATCAAAACAGACAGCGACGGAAATACCGTGTGGGAAAAAACTTTTGGCAGCCCTAATGCAGATCTTGGCAATTCTGTCCAGCAAACTTTCGATGGAGGATATATTGTCACGGGTTATTCCAATGTTGCTGGAAACAGCGACGTTCACCTGGTTAAGACAGACGTCCAGGGAAACATCGAATGGGAAAAAAACTTAAATGGTAACTGTGGTAATTCTGTACAGCAAACCACCGACGGCGGGTATATCGTCGCGGGTTCTACGTTAACTGAAAACGGAATGCGATCGTTACTAATAAAATTAAAACATGGTGAGTTTAAGATCACCTCAACTTATCCCGAAAATGGTGCCCATGAGATCCCAAACGAGGTAGTTATTAGTTTTAATAGGGATATAACATGGGGTTTTATGTCCAATAACATTTCTATTATTGAAGAATCGCCTGATGGAAAAAAAGTTTTTAATACTGAGCAATATAACTTTGCAACTATATCTGGAAATAAATTAACTATTAATTGGGAATGGAAAGATCACACAAAATATATAATAAATATTCCGGCCGGCTCAATTAATGATTTAACGAATAATCCTTTGGAATATAATTTTGAGCTGGTTTTTTATACTGGAAATGGGGAAATGCCTCCTGTTGGAGATATAAACGGCGATTATATGATTAACTTGCTGGATCTCCTCTGGGTGGCCGCAATAATAGGACCGGCAAATAATGAGGATGCATTGAAAGCAGATATAAACAATGATGGTCAGGTAAATATTCTTGATCTTCTAATAGTGGAGCAAAATATTGACAGGTAGTTTAAGTAGTTTTATATTGCCCTGTTATATTAGGATCAGTTGTATAAATGGGCAATATTATAAGTCAGCCCGTAAATTTTAAAGATAATTATTACAGTCTGACAAATGTAGAAATTACAATCTGAAGAGTGATTCTACTTATCAGTCCGGGCATGCTATATATTGAACCTGCTTTTTGTGCCGGTAGTAGCAGCAGCAGGCTTGCCCGGTCTGCCGCTTTTATTAACGGGTGATGATTTACAGGACAAACTCCACAGGATTTAGTCGTTAAAACCAATGAGAACGATTCCGATTAATCAGTTCTTATTCACAGTGAATGTATCGCTGCCTTCATTCTTCACTCTTTCAATTACCAGCCTGTAAAATTCCCGCCACTGGCCGGACATGTGGTTTAGACCCGGCAGCTCAGGGATGGGGGCATCGCCGGTGGTATCCCTGGTTTTTATGGAGACAGTCTTTTTCCTGCCCTGACGCTTTTTTTTATTTTTCTCTTTCTTTTTTGCTCCCAAGTAGATCCCCCTTAGCATGAACCAACTCAAAAAACATCGCCTTAGACGTCGACCCATTCTTTACGGAGGGTGAAAAGTTCCCTCAGCTCGCTGGTGGAGAATTCCGTCAGCCAGGCTTCACTATTGCCTATAATTTGCTCGTTCAAACCCGACTTGCGTTCCAGCACTTCGTCTATACGTTCCTCCATGGTGCCCAGACTGATAAACTTATGCACCATAACGTGACGGTTCTGCCCAATCCGGTGGGAACGGTCGGTGGCCTGGTTTTCCACGGCCGGGTTCCACCAGCGGTCAAAATGAAAGACGTGGTTGGCGGCGGTCAGATTTAATCCCAGGCCGCCGGCTTTCAGGGAAAGGATAAAAATATTGTAATTGTCCCCTCCTTTTGAGGTTGTCCCCTGAAAACGGGCCACCATTTCGTCCCGTTCCTTCCTGGGGGTGCCGCCAAACAAATAATAGGACGGTTCTCCCAGCTCTCTCAGCAATACCTCCTGGAGCAGTCGGCCCATCCTGACAAACTGCGTGAATACAAGGCAGCGGTCCCCTTCCTGGCGCAGTTGGGCAATCATTTCCAAAAGGCGCTCCACTTTTTTAGAGCGTCCGCTGATGTCATTGACATTTTCCAAAGGGTCTTCTTTCAATAACAGCGCCGGGTGGTCACAGACCTGTTTCAGCCTGCTCAGGGTAGACAAAATCAGCCCGCGGCGGGCCATGCCCTCTGATTTTTCCAGTTTTTCAAAGAGATCGTGCAAGACGCCTTCATAGAGGGAGGCCTGTTCCACCGTCAGCGGTATATACTCCTTTTGTTCCTGCTTCTCCGGCAGGTCCAGTTCTATGGCCGGGTCGCTCTTGACCCTCCTCAGGAGGAAAGGCCGGATCAGCTTCTGCACCCGGCAGATATCCGCCGCGTCCCTTTTCTTCTCGATCACGCCGACGAACTTGCGGCTGAACTCCCCGCTGCTCCCGAGGTAACCAGGGTTGATAAAATCATAAATGGACCATAGCTCGGTAAGGCGGTTTTCCATCGGGGTCCCGGTCATGGCGATGCGGTGGCGTCCTTTCAATCTCCTAATCGCTGCGGCCTGTTTGGTGTAGGCGTTTTTAATGTTCTGAGCTTCGTCCAGACAGATGCAGTCCCAATCCACCATGGACAGTTCAGCTTCATCTATGTGCGACAGGTTGTATGATGTAAGCACCACGCCGGCTCCCTGGATGGAGGGGAGAAAATCAGCGCCCCTGGGCCGCTGCGGGCCGTAATGCAGCCGGACTTTCAACTCCGGGGCAAAGCGGGCCAGTTCCTTTTGCCAGTTGCCCAGGACCGACGTGGGACAGATAAGTAAAGCCGGCAGGACTGGATTTTCTTCTTCCTTGACTTTTAACAGGTAAGCAATCCATTGGATTGTCTTCCCGAGGCCCATGTCATCTGCCAGACAACACCCCAGGCCGAAGCGGCGCAGAAACAACATCCAGGCGGTACCCATTTGCTGATACGGTCTCAGGGCGCCCCGGAAAGACGATGCGACTTCCGGAACGGGAATTTGAGTCAGGTTACCCAGTTGCTCAACCATCTGCGCCAGCTGCCCGCTCAACTCAACCTCTACCTGGAGAGCGTCATCCTCCGCTCCTGCCTCTTTTTCCACAGGGGTTGACGCAGCCGGTCCGAGCAGGCGCAGGTGCAGGATTTCACCCAGGGAAAGACCTTCCTTTTTCCTGATGAACCGCTGGATCTTCTTAAAATAAGAAGGGTCCAGCTGGAACCATTTGCCCTGGATTTGCACCAGGCGCCGCTTTTTTTTGACAATTTCGCGAAATTCGGCTTCCGGCAGCTCCAGATCGCCGACAGCCAAATTCCAGTCAAACTGCACAATCTGGTCCACTCCCAGCCGGCTTTCTTTCCAGGAGCCCACCGAGGAGCGGGTCCTGATTTTCAGGGCCGGTACGAGCTTTTGCACTTCCCCCCACCATTTGGGCAGCAGGACAGTATGTCCGGCCTGTACCAGTTGGACACTCCCGGAGTCGAGAAATTCCCAGGCCTCTGCTTCGTTCAGCTCCCGGCGCAGCCCGGCCCCGTCTTCCGCCTTTGCGCCGCCGGCATCCTCCAGCCACGGCAGGACCTCGATCCATTTCAGCACGTGGCGCCGGATACTTTCCCGGTGCTGCCGCCATTCCGGCGGTATTGCTTCATCCCGGCCGGGCTCCCAGAGGATTACCTGGGAGTGGTCCTGCTTGTCCTGTAAAATAATATTAAGACGCCAGGCGGCGTTGTCACCCTCCGGTTCAACCAGTTCCAGGCAGGCCCTGAAGGGCGCGGGGTCCTGCCGCCAGCCTACGGCCTCCAGCCAGGTTTCTTCGTCGCCGGTTACCGGCCGGAGGCTCTTGATGGGAACCAGCAAAGGGTGGGAGGATATTATTTTCTCCCAGGCCTCTTTGATATCCGGGTCCTGTTCAATCAATTCGTCAATGAGCAAACCGGCCCATTCTTCCAGGTACGGCACCGTCAACACCACCTCCGGGAGGTCCGTGGTACAGGCCTGTTCCCAGTCAAGGCGCCATCCCCGCCGGCCCGCCGCCCAAAGATCGAAGTCCGGTTTCCAGTAACCTGCGGCCAGGGCTGCCTTTAACAGCGGAGCAGCTGCTTTAAGCTCGATAATCTCCTTGCTCCAATGCCATTCCACCTCATCAGACCAGGTCTGTGTGGTAAGGAAGTCCAGGGCAGTGAGGGGGGAGATGAATAGCCCATCCCTATCCTGGTAGTTGCTGCTATCTATGAATGTCCCATAGAAGGAAGGCTGGTGCCTGGCAAAAAGCAGGTATTTCAAATCGTGGCCGTATATCCCCCTACCACCGCCCCAAAGGAAAAACCCCTTTCCGGAAACCCACTCGAGAAAAACTTTGATGCTATAATTCATCATTAGGAGATCAGCTTTCCTTTCCGCAATTCTTCCTGAAACGCCCTCAGGCGCGGGTAGTACGAAGCAAGACGGGAAATAAACGTCTCCCATTCCCTTTTTCTTTTTTGCTTTCTATAGATATTGCGCAGTTTTTTCAGCAGCCTGACTGCCTCCTGGTAAGATTTCCGGCCCTTCTCCTCAATGAGCCTGGCCGCCCACTGGTGATACAGGGGGATCAGTACTGCCGGATCCAGGGATTCCAGATAGCGCAGGTCGCCTCTGTCAATGCCGGTTTCCATGCGTCCCAGGCAGCTCATGTGTAATTCAACCCATTCCCTGTGCAGGCCTGTCTCCAGAAGGTAATCCGCATAGACATCGAAACCGTGGGGCAGCCAGAAGCGGAACAGCTTGATAAACTGTTCCGGTGCTTCGCTATTTTCAGCCCCCCGGATGCAGTAACGGCAGATTTTTTCAATTACCCCCGGGCTTGCTTTCAGCACAGCGGGCGCCATCCAGCGCAGCCAGAGCAGGAGAGCATCCCATTCCTCCTGCCTGGTCAGGTATTCAAGGTAAAAAAGCATGTCCCCGACCCGCTTCTTTCTCGGCTTTTGAAGCACGGCCAGGGCGGCTTCCTTCCTGTTTCCGGTAATATACAGGCTGGCCAGGGCCAGGGCGGCTACATAATACTCCCGCCCGCCCTCCTCAGCCTTCTCCATTTTTTCTTCCAGGTAAGCCTTCTCTTTTTTCCACCATTCCTGGTCGCCAAAGACATCCATACACAGCAGGCGGTAGATCCAAAGCCAGTCAAAAAGCTGCTCCTGCTGGAAAAGGCTCTCGTGAACAATTTGAACAAGCTTCTGTAAAAACGGCTGATATTGAGCCTGCCGTCCGGCGGGTATAATTGAGGTAAAGGCATCTAAAAAATCTTCCTCAATCAATCCGACTTGAAAACTATCCATGAATGAGGACTTCTGCTCTTTTGATTGTTCCTCCAGCCCCGCCATAAAAAACAGGCAACCGTAAAGCCGGAACAAATCTTTAACCGGCCAGGGCCAGTGATCACTTTGAAGTAACAGGCAGCCGGTAAACTCGTCATATAACCTGGGCGAAAAGTATAATTCATTCGCCAGATGTACCGAATATGAATATAAGTAGTTGCATTTAACCTCCCTGAGCCGCTGGTACTGATGCTCATAATACTTATACCAGCGCTCCACCGGCCCCTCCGGAGTTGGAATATCGGGAAAGTTCTTTCTTGTTTCGACAATTGATTCCGGGGGGGAGGCAAATTCCAGAGCCGGGACATCAAAGCCGGGTGAAACCGTATCCGGCTGCAGCCCGTCACCACAGTGATGAATTAACACCGCAGCAATATGTTCACAAAGGTGTTTTCTGGCACAAGTACAGGTGCTCAGGGGAAAGCTGTCAATGTGCAATTGAACTATATACTTTTTTCCATCAATAATGTCACTAACCTGGGCGTAAATCCTCGGTCCGAAAACTCTGGCGTATTCCACCCGTCCCTTCCGGTAATGCTGCCTACCCTTTTCGAACAGCTCCGGGTCCAGACACCGGGCCGCCGCAGAAGCCATAGCCTCAATCTTTTCAACCGGAATAAAATCCCTGCGCATGTATGATTACACCCTTTAATTTCTTTATTGCTTCTAAAATAATCAGTTATTCTATCTACTATTGTGTATCATTATAACAGAATTAACCTTTATCGTCACAGGACGCTGTAGCAGCTTGCTAATACTGTTAACCGGACTAGTATTATCTCCTGTGCCGGACGTTATGGACAGTTCCATTCTGTTAATAATTTATAGAAGATTTATAACCATATGGATCTGTTCATAAATTCATTAGCTATAAATCTGCTAAATTTATTCCAGACTGCACAAATTTTTCTTAATTCAGTCCGGCGCGCTTACTGGTGAATTGATAGAATACACCTGCCACTGCCAGTAATAAACCCGTTACCAGGAGAATTGCGCCGATGGGGACGATATCCGCAAGGGGGCCGAAAAACAGTATAGCCACAGGCATTGCACTGCCTGTAAGAATTTGTACCAGGGAAAAGACCCGCCCCATCATGGCTGCTTCCACATTCTCCTGAATCAATACAGTTTGCGCAGTCGCGACAACCGGCATAAAGAGCCCGGCCACACCCATAATCAGCAAATAAACGGTGAAATTACCGGCAACACCCAATAGAGCGAAAGCGATACCGAACGCCACCAGACAAATAGCCACAGTTTGGATTTTATCTTTAAATTCACCACGTAGGGAAACAAAGACCCCGCCAATCAAAGAACCAATTGTCCAGACTATTTCATTTGCGGTCAACCGCCAAACATCGCTGCCGAAGCTGCGTTCCACCAGCAATGGTGTCAAGACCGCCGCCGGTGTAATGAGGAAGAAAGATATCCCGAAATAAAGTAAAACCTGCCTTAGTAGTTTGTGGTTAAGAGCATAGGTTATCCCCAGGCGCAACTCCGAAAAGACAGAAGCCGTTTCCTCAGGCCGGGCTACCTTTTCGACACTTATAAAACTGAGCACGGCAATGGCCAGGGAGGCGGTAAGCACATCCAGCATCAAAGCCCAGGTAATCCCCACTGTCCCAAGCACGACGCCGCCCACTGCGGGAGAAAGCAACATCAACACAGAATTCAGGGTTTGATTGATCCCCTGCACCCTGGTCAACTTTTCCAAGGGTACAATCTGGGGATACAGCGCAATGACGGCGGGCGTTTGAATCCCTGCACCGATTGAGCGAATAAACGAAATCCCTAAAAGCAGCTCCATACTTTGATACCCGGCCCAAAAAGCAATCACCAGGCCCAGCGTGGAAAGGGCAATGAAGCCATCCGCCAGCATAATGAGATATTTTCGGTTATGGCGGTCCGCCCAGACGCCGGCCCAGAGAGAAATGAGCACCTGGGGCAATAAAGAGCAAATGGTAAAAAGCATTATCCATTTGCCGGATGAGGTCTGCAGGGTAATATGCCAAATAATGGCGAAACTGACCACGGAGGAACCGAAAAGAGATAAATTCTGGCTAATTAAAAATAGAGCTATATTCCTCTTCCATGAGGGATTATTGTCAGGCAAAGGATTTGTGTTCATAAACCTTCCTTTCTGCACTTACTGGAAAAGGACACAAAAAAGACGATGGAAAGCACCACCGTCTTTTATTTATACTAATCCAATCTTAAATATTAAAAAGGTTAGTAATAAAGATGTGCCTTCTCCGGATTTAGGTCGTTCAGTTTTTTAAAACGGGCACACTTATCCCTGTAAACGAAACCAATAACAGGAATCATGGGGACAACTGCCATCTGCATTCCGGCAAAGCCACACATCTTTTTACACCTCCCCTTCAAAAAATCTCATTACATGATACTTCATTTCGTTCAAAAAATCAATAATGCTTTTTCTGCACTGGATTATTTCACTCCTGTCTGTTTCAAGTTATTCAAAGCCAGTTATCGGGTTTGCTATGACGACCAACAAACCCAGGTCTATTAGACATTGGTCAATTAGTTGTTCATATGAATCGAGTCTGCTTTCCCATGCTTTCTTTCCGCAACTCAAGTTTAAAGTCTCCTTTTTCAACTACTTTGTTTCAAAATGATGGTTTGCATGGTAAGTTGATACAGGGGTGCCGGCATGGTTTTAAATATTAAAGGTGCTGGAGCAAAATTATAGTTTTTGACCCAGCACCTTTTTCCATGCTTTATTGTCGATGGACTTTAAATACTAATTGAGCGATTTTATATAGTTTTGAGCACGAATAAGTACCGCCGCAGCTTCAGCCCGGTTCGCATGAGCATACGGGTCAAAGTCGCCCGATTCCCTGCCGAAAATGATACCGGCTTCCACCGCTGCAGCCAAAGATGTCCCGGCCCATCCGGAAATATTATTTATATCGTTAAATCCGGCAATTGCTCCGTCAACATCAGCAACTTCCATATTATAGCCCGCAGCTTCGATGGACTTGATGAGCATAACGGTCATTTCCTCACGGCTGATATGCTTGTCCGGCCGGAATGTGCCGTCTCCGTAGCCGCTTACAAAACCCGATTTTACTGCCGCACCGATCGCTCCCGCATACTTTTGTCCGGCCGGGACGTCGGAGAACCTGGCAGCAGTCTCATCTTCAGTGAGCTCCAGGATACGCACCAGTATGCCGGCGAATTCAGCACGGGTTACCGGTTCATAGGGGTTAGCGTTTTGTATGTTTTCGACCCTTCCCTCTAGACGGGCAGTAATCCGGCCGGCATTCTGTACGTTTTCGACCAGAGCATCCCTGACCGGAATGTTGGTGTTAATGAAGGTGACGTCTTTGAAGACGGTAAAGCCATCATCGCCCGTTGCTAAATAGTCATTGGTTGCAACCTTATAGGCTTTGCTGGTATCGGTCAAATTAATAGGAGTACCATCGGTTAAATAGATGCTCACTACCCTGCTGCCGGCGGGTTCACTGGGGTCATAGGTAAATGTCAAACCTGATACCTGGATGCCTTTACCACCGTCACCTACAGCTTGTTCGAGTAGTGTTTTAATTTGGGGGCCGGTCATGTCTGCCGTCATAATGGTATTGTCAAAGGGGGCAAAGGAATAGAGGGCTCCCAGGGTTATTGCCCCTTGCGGAATGTCAATTCGCAGAGCACCGTTATTAATAAAGGCAAAATCTGCGCCGGCTTTTACTTTTATTACATCGCAGACCCAGTTCCCGGCCGTTGATTCACCCCAGGGAAAGTCTGCCTGTGTGGTGCTCAGACCGGTATCAGTTTCTCCCAGCTCCTGACTGGCTACAGAACCAACCTTAATTTTAGCATTTTTGATGATATCGTTAACCGACTGGTCAACGACTGGAGACAGGGCTTTATACCCATATGGGAATACTGTACTGTCCGTGTCAATGGCAATGTACTGTGTATTGAAATCAAGGGTACCATCCTGATGTCTGGTAATCTTCATATCAATAAAGCCCCTGCCATAAGAGCCGGCTATCGCCACCGGCGTACCGTTTGCCGCGGTGGTATTGACCGGATTATGAGTATGCCCGCCCAGTACAGCGTCAATAACATCACCCGCCTGGTTGGCCACTTCAAAAACAGGGCCGGTCCTGCTGTCTAAATTGTCTCCGGCATGAATTAAAGCAATTACAATCTGAGCGCCTTTCTTCCTGGCATCCCGGGCTGCCTGTCTGACATTGTCTACAATGTCCCCAACGTCATAATCTTTGATGTAGCCGGGCAACACTATATCCGGCAATTCTTCGGTAACAGCGCCCACAACCGCGATCTTCACACCATCTTTTTCAATAATCTCATAAGGCTCAAACACGTGCCTGCTGGTACCCTTATAAAACAGGTTGGAACAAATTATCGGGTAATTGGCAATACCAGGCGCGGTTACCGTATCCAGTTCCCAGTCAAATTCGTGATTGCCCAATACGGAAACCGCCACACCAATATCATTAAAAAAATGCATAACCGGCTCACCTTTCAGCATATTGGACAAAATCGTTCCCTGATAGTTATCGCCGCCGGATACAATAAGGGTCCGCTCGGGGTTGCTGTCAACAATTTCTTTAATATTCCTGGCCATGACTGCGGCTACCGGGTTGCCTTTAGTATCTTCCAGCATGCCATGGAAGTCGGTGATTTCAATAATATCAAAAACTTTGTCGCCGGCTGCCGCCAGAGTAAAATCACAGGGCACAAGGAAGGCAGAAATAAACGCAATCAGGCAAACGGCCAATAATATTATTGGGAATTTCTTTCTAATAAGCATTGATTAACCTCCTCAAATGTAGCAATCCGCCTATAGAATGCGCTGCTTTCTCTTGCGAAACAAAAATATTTTATCCTTATCTCAAGCACCTTGAGCAGCAAAATTTTACCATACTCCCACTCTTTCTTCCAGAGGCACATACATCCCGTCTTTTTCACTAATGCCAAAGGCCTCATAAAACTCATCAAAATTCACTACAGTACGGTTAACCCTAATTATAGCGTTGCTGTGCACATCAACATTACTAAAATAATCAGCCAATTCCCGGGTTAGGGTTTGCCGCCAGATAACGGCATTAGATTTGAAAAATGCTTGATAATCCGGATTCTCATATTGGGACAAGACCTCAAGGCAACATGACATAGCCCCCAGGTCGGCGATATTCTCAAATAGCGTCAATTCACCATCGCTCTCGATGCCCGCAACGATCTCCAAACCGTCATAGAATTCTTGAACCCGTTTGGCCCTTTCCATAAAATTCCGGTAATCATCTTCGGTCCACCAGTTCTTTGCGTTGCCCATTTCATCAAATTTCCCTCCAACGGTATCAAAAGCATGGGTAATCTCATGAGCAATGACCGTCCCGATTCCCCCATAGTTTTCGGCAGGGGAGGCATTGATGCTGTAAAACGGTTCCTGCAGTATTCCGGCCGGAAATACTATTTCATTGTTTTGCGGATCGTAATAGGCATTCACTACATAGACAGGCATTTCCCAGGTACTCTTATCCACAGGTTGGCCTTGTTTAGCTTTATTCTCATTAATATCAGCCAGGTTAATCCTGCATACATTATCGAAATAGCTGCCGCCGTCCGCATAGGATTTGATGTCCGTATTATCCAGAGTTGCAGGCCATTTATCCGGGTAGCCGATTTTTACATTCATATAATCCAATTTTTTCAGGGCTCTTTCTTTGGTCTCGGTGCTCATCCATTCCAGATTAATAATCTTTTGTTTATACACCTCAACAAAGTTGGCAATCATCTCTTCTACATCTTGTTTGGCTTGCTCAGAAAAATATTTTTCCACATAAATTTCACCCAAATATGCCGGCAGATAATCTTTTACTGCGATTACTGCCAGCTGTTGATCACTTTTTACTCCTTCCACACCGAAAACCAGGGCATCAAACTCCTGTTCAGCCTCGATAAATCCCCTGGAAAGGGTGAAGCCGCAAGCATCAATAAATTTAAATTTTGCATAGTCTTTTAGCAGTTCCAAATTCTCTTCATTGAAATACTGAGCTGATTTTAGCAGCAAACCTTCATCATCTACCCAAACTCGATCAGGTAATTGGTACCCAGTGTCTGTGATTGTTTTCTTAAGGTCAAAATTTGGATAAAGCGATTCGAGTTGTTCCAGAGTATAAACATTATAGGTCTTGTCTACATCGTAATATTCCTCCGGATCCAGACTGTTTTCTGAGAGTTCCTTTTCCATGTTGAATATTTTTTTGGATACACTCTGGACGGTTGCTTCGTCTTCTCCGGATAGTGTCAACAACCGGCTAATATATCTCATACAGGCATCCCTTTTGTCCGGGGATGAATAAAAATCCTTCTCCCAGGTAGGCACCAGAGCTTGATGATACATAATGTAACTGGAACTGTCCTGGGGATCCTGATATAAATAATAAAACAGCAGTTGTCCATTACCTGTTTCCCGGTTTATATTGATATCAGTCTGAATCAATTGTTTCAGGCTGTCCGCCTCTTCGTAAGCCTGCAGATACTTCCTGACCGGCTCTATCCCCTGTTCATTCCTGCTGTCCAGATCAAGGGCACTTTGATAAAAATCAACCAGCTTTTGTTCTTTTGACCCCTGGGGCCAATCCTTTTGCGACAGGGTATTCAGAATATCAGAAATCCGCTTATCATTTTCATCCCTCAGCTCGGTAAAGGTAGTGTTACGGGCCTCTCCAGCAGGAATCTGGGAACTATCCAGCCATTCCTTATTGACAGCCGCATAAAAATCATCCTTCAGGTTGTTGCCTTCCAGAGCCCAAATTCTTTTTATGATCTTATTCAACTGGGATGCGCTTATATTTTCACTTGCCCCCAATTTTCCCTCAACCGGGCTGGATAATATTCCTGCTTTTTTTAGCTTATCAACTTCTTCCGCTGCCCATGGGGGCACATCATTAAAATGCTGGTCAAAAACACCTCTTCTCAGGTTATCGCCCCGGGGTGAAGGAAGTTCTCCAAAGGCACGGCTGAGCATGACCAGAGCTTGTACCATGCTTGCCGGTTCCTTTTCACGCAGAGTGCCATCCTCAAAGCCCAGCATGATCTCATTTTTCGAGATCCCCGGGTTATAGTCGTCAGCAGCGTTTAAAACGACCCCGGCAACTTCCCCCCGGCTTAGATAAACCGGTGTTTTCACTGCCCAGGCGGGGCTTACAGAAAAGATAAGAGCAACAATTACAAGCAAGGCTATAATCCGGCATTTAGTGAGTTTCAATAATACAATTCCCTCCCATTAGTAATCATCAACCTGGATGCCAATATTTGTATATAGCCCCAGTGGTTTATCACAAGTATTGTTCGCCGTAGTTAGATAAATTCCTGTCAATATTATGACAAATAACCAATATGTACAGTTTTTAACCAAATACACAAATCAGCTAGCACTTAATGCGTATCTCTCGCATCAGTGCTACGTTCCACTAATCAACATAGCTGGGTGCCGCTTCCATTGCTCATGTACAAAAAAAGCCGGCTGACGCCGAATAGATATTCACGACAACTGACCTTGTTCAACTTTTCCGCTACCATACGCGGCTCCTTTTAGCGGCTCTTTTTAAAAGAAACCTTTTGTCCTGAGGAATAGATCTTAACCTTTTCAGCGCCGGCGGTGATTCTACGGGCAAGTGCATTATCCTTAATAATGAATCCCGATAATTCACTGATGCCGTAATCGAATAACACGGGGGCCAGGGGAGTTGAAGGCCCTACCACGGTGACCCGGGCTCTTTTGGCTAATTCCAGCATTCTGGGCATGGTTTTATCTGTGATGCATGAGCTATAGATAAATACATAGTGGCACTCCGGCAGAATATATTCACAGGCCGGGAGGGGATAATCCCCCTCCTGCGGATTCCAGCTGATTATAGATAAATCGCAGATCGGCTCAAAAAGACTTTCCAGATAAGGAAAATGTCCGATGACGGCTACTCTTTTGCCTTTGATTTCGTTTTGGTACATAATAAACGGGTCGTTCATTCTGTCCTCAACCCGCCGGGCATCAGAAAAGTTGACCCCGTTAGCCCTTGCTGTCTCCGGTTTATTGTAATAGGCATTAATGGCTGCAAGACCTGCCGAGGCTTCCACAAAATTCCATGATTTGACGGCGCCGGCAACTTCCCGCAGGGGGGCTCCAATCAGGTTTTTGGTAAACATGGGCATTCTGGTCTGATAATCCCTCAAGTAAGCTATTCCCGCTCCGTTTCCGCTGCGCACATAGGAAGCTTCGTACCCGCTTATCAGCTCATCCACAATGAGGTCTTCAGGTATTCCGTCAATCAAGGCGTCGTAGATTTCCCACATACCCTGTACTCCTTTCCTTTATTTGAGAAGCTCTTCTGTTATTATTTCGCCGTTGCGCAGGCGGTTACGGAGCTCCTGCAGGGTGTTGTCAATCTGCTCAATGGCGGCAAGGCTTTTTCCTTCGGCAGCCGATGTCCTGATAACTTTACTGATTCCGCCGTTTTTCATAATGATGCGTTTATTCGCTCTAAGGGCCAGTAGCGGGTCGTGGGTGGAAACAAAGATAATCTTTTCGCTTTTCGCTAAAATCTTGATGGCCTGGCGCCTGTCGATTCCTGCGTTTTCAATCTCATCGATCAAGATCACCGGCGAATTGCTCATATTGGCTGTATCTGCAATCATCAGAGCTCTGGACTGCCCGCCGCTCAGTTGTGTTAGTTTTGTATCCAGGGTAAATTTTTCGCCGGCCAGTTCATTGGCACTGAGGAAGCATTTTTCTACTATTTCAGCGGCATTCCCGGTCAATCTGCTTTTTGCGTGCATCTCCAGAAATTCGCGGACCGTCAGGTCCATAACGAAATTCATATTTTGCGAAAGCTGGGCTACCAGTTTCCCACCCATTTCAAAACGCCGGAGGTCATCCGGTGCAATGCCGTTGATCAAGATTTGCCTGGCTGTAGGTGTATCCCTTTGGGCAAGGCATTCAATATCGCTTAGAAGCCTGCTTTTCCCGGACCCGGTGGGCCCCACAACGCTGATCACTTCACCGGCGGCAATGGTCAGCTCAACGCTTTCCGGTTCCTTCATTTTATTAAAACCGCCCAGGATGGTCAATGAGGAAACTCTGCCGGTAGATTCTTCTACCCGGGTAAAGTTTTCCAGAAACATACAAAACTCTTGCAGTAAACCATAGGTGTCCAGTCCGAATTCAGCAAGAGTTTCATCTTCCACTTCTTCAAGGGCCTGGGGCAATGGTAGTACTTTAGAAATGGCTTCCAGGCGGAAATTGGCCAGAAAGTCTCCGGCAATGGGGTAATCTTTTAAGATCCTCCCCAGGTTTGTACTCTTTAAATAGGTTATTAAATCTGCAGTATTCATACGCCCTTAAACTCCAGTTTTTTTAGCATACCCATCTGGTACTTCTCCCCGATTCTCGTTTCCCCTGTGCAGTAGGAACAAACCGCAGCAGGTGTGGTAAACCTCAGCTTCAAGTCTTTCAGCGTAAGGATGTCGCGTGCCTGCCTTAAATACTTGGACAACATAAAGGTTCCTTGCCCGGTGATGCCGTTAACAAAAATAAGCCTTGCCGATGAGTTGACCTGTTTGACATTAAACGCAAACACTTCCCTTTCCGCCTGCGAAACGATATCTCCCTTGGTGATCACAACTATGTCCGCAAACCTCAGCAGGGGGCCTATTTTGCGCGGGGTGTTGATTCCCGACAGATTATCAATGACACATATGGCAAGAATTCCATTGATATACGGAGAACAGCGGTTACACAGACCGGCGCTCTCCGTAATAAGCATTTCGAATTCCGAAGCCAGGCCCCATTGGACGGCGTCCTCAATATTGCTGACATAATAGTGGTCAGGGCAAAATTTTCCGGAAAACCCTATCTGGACAGGGACGCCCGCTTCCTGATAGGACAGTTTGTCAAAGGAAGTGAGACAGTCAAATTTGACAACGCCGATACTGCCTTTCTCCAGATCCATACACTCAATGAGCTTTAGAATGACAGAAGTCTTTCCCGAAGAAGGGGGACCGGCCACAGTGACAAGTTTCATAGCAGCTCACCTTTGATTTTCGTTGATTTACTTGTTGTTTCTCAGCAAAGGACCCGTAAACTAAAACACTGCCCTACAACACTTGCGCCCCAGGCAATTCTATGGCATTTAAGGAATCATACCTGGGGCTTGGATTATTGATTCTCCATGTAGCTCCCAATATTTTCCCAAAGGAGTTATTCCTTCGAAGAGACAGCAAGCTGCATTGATAATCTTACCGGAAGAGCAGCATTTGCCATCTGGTTCAGGTCTCCCACAAAATATAAATCTCTGATGGGATAATAAAAGGCAAAAGAGCCGGTTGAACCGGAATGACCAATTAATTCACCTTTTCCCATAAAGAGTGTGACCAATCCGTTTAAAGGTATCCGCATATATCCTCCACCGTAGTAAATTGGTCCCATTGAAGCTTGCAATTGTTTGTATGTTGATAATCTAGCAAAGATTTCTTCATTAAACAACCTTCCCCCAAAGAAAGCTTTAATAAAGATCATTAATTCAGAGGCTGTGGTGACGCAGCCTCCGCTTGCCCGGCTACTTATAACTACCCTGGGCCGGTGGATAGCCTTATTCTTATAATAGATCCGGGGAACATATTCATTTTCGCTTTGGGGAAGATACGTCTTAATAAGTCCTAATGGTTCATAAATATATTGTCTGTATGCTTCCGGCAGGGTTAAACCGCTTACCTTTTCAATTATTTCACCGAGCAGATCAAAGTTTATATCCGCGTAGTAAGCTTTTCGTCCGGTACGTGGCGCAAAATGAGGTTTTAATTTCTTTACCCGGGCAATCATTTCATCAATAGTGAAGTAAGAATCTTCTTTAATGATATTAGTTTTTAAACAATCTTTCCCTTCTTCATAAACATCGGGCAGCCCGCTTATCTGAAACAGTAAATCAAAAATAGTTAATTCAAATGTATATTCCTTTCCACCATAAACATGAATCCCACTTATCAAAGATCTGTCAAAATACTGTGCTACCTTATCGTCAAGTGACAATTTTCCCTGTTCCAGCAGGAGCAAAATGCAGGTTGTGGTAAACAGCTTTGTGATGCTGGCCATAAGCAGAGGCGAATTAAGTTTCCTGCCGCCGTAACCCTTGCTAAAGGAAAAATCGCCCCTTGTGCTTTCTATTAATAATATTCCTTCATAAATTTGCTTCGATCTTGTAAACTTATCAAAAATTTTTTCAAATTTTTGTGCTCTAATCACATCCATAGTCTAATCCTTTACCATAAAATATCCCCAAACGTGATTCGGTGGTACTCTTTTCAGCTTACAATTGAACCTGATTATATCTTACAATTCCTTAGTACTATAAGCAATACTTATTTAAATACCTCAAAACAGAACGAGCAGCCCTGCCGTAATGGCAACATCGATGAGCCTCAATTAAACTTAAAACACAAAATTTTGGACTATGCCCAACGTCTTTCACCCCCAGCTGCTTCCGTATAAAATATTAACAAAAGCAGCATTTTAAGACTAAGAAATAGTGCCGGGGTGAAATGATTATGGTCAACAAAGA
>Ga0123334_1002058_pt1 | contig 23775 bp, 20 predicted proteins | sample BiotimSIPDNA_FD_89706 | JGI IMG/M metagenome (GOLD analysis project Ga0123334, IMG submission 89706) | Anaerobic biogas reactor microbial communites from Washington, USA - Biogas_R1 time_0 SIP DNA | ecosystem: Engineered > Bioreactor > Anaerobic > Unclassified | place: Washington, USA... | reverse complement strand
CTGTTATTTTTTGTTCTTTTTCAAGCCTTTTGAAAGGAAGCTCTCGGTGATATTGCGTACCTTTGTTCCCGGAGGGAACATCTTGTCGGCAAGCCGGTCAAGGGCTCTTTTTTCGTTGGATCTGGCCGAATACTCAACAAGCTTCGGCTCTTTTACCGAAGATCCCCACTTTTTCAGTGCATCCGGTGACATATACGGCCTGAAAAGCTCACGGTCAGCAGCGCTGCAGCACTCTTCAACAAACTGCAGCGGCAGTTCGCAGTCCTTCGTACCGAATTTGTCGAGGAAGCTTCCGAAATGTCTTGAAAAGAGGGTGTCGAAATCCTCCTTGCCCTCAAGTGCTGCCTTGTCGGAGTTAAGGGCGTTCAGTATCAGCGCCTGTCTGGCAGAGGGCTTGTAGTCCTCTCCGCAGAGACTGTATGCGCCAAGCACTATGAAGCCCAGCAGCCGTCCGTCGCTGCATATATCGCTGAGAGGTACCTTCGTCTGGGGAATGTCAAAGCCGTATGCGGCATAAAGCCCAAGTACGCACTGCAAGGCAAGATGCTCCGGAGAATCGAGATCGTATACCAGCTTATCCCTGATATAGCCGGACAGCCTGCCTGAGCGCTCCATAAGCTGAACTGCCGGGGCAGTCATCATTGCCTTTGAGCCGTTCATTATGGCCAGCTCTATATCATATGCCACATCATGGCCGCAGTGAAAGAGCTTTGCTGCTCCTACGCCGGCCTTTTTCAGCACAGGAGCGTACCAGCTCCTTGCGTCATTGTCAGCTATCTCCGAAACCACGATGAGCCCATCATAGGAGCTGTATCCGCAGCGTTCAAGCACCTCGGTCACCACCTCACGAGGGTATATGCTCTCGGAGAATATGATGACACGCTTGCGGCTGTTCTTTGCCTCACGGTAAAGAGCCTTTCCGCACTCACGGGGAAAGGTGAAATGCTCCACCAGCTCACACTCACGCTGCATCAGCTTATCTCTTCCGTCCGGACTGACGCCGCTGAGCTTTGCGAAGATATCGTATATCTTTGCAAGTGTTACCCTTGTGCGAACACCGTACTTCTTCTCCGCAGCCTCGCCGGCTGCTATACGCAGCTCTGTAAAGGTCTTCTTTCCCTTTGTATCGAACAGGGCAAAGTCCTCCTCCATGAACATGAAAAGGGCACATTCATCGAGAAACGGCGTCATTACAAGAACATCCTCCATGCGGAAGCTGACTGCACGGTATTTATTGCTGCCGGCCTCTCCGAGCATCCTGTTCATCAGTTCGGTCTGTGTCTCTGAGGGCTGCCGTCTGAGTTGTTTTTCGGTGAACATGGTTTCCTCCTTCTGCCGTAAAGGTCACTGTGCGGCTGTAGTAGTAGTCTCGGCGGATGTTGTAGTCTCAGCAGGCTCGGTCACTGTCTCTGTATTCACATCCAGCTTTTCGCCGCTCTTTATCTTCTGATATTCGTCAAGGGTCAGTGCGCCCTCGGAATTATATGTCCGGACAAGCGTATCCTTGCTGGTGAATTTTTCGGAGTATTCTCCCTTGTCATCCTCAAGGTATTCCCCGAACCAGAGCCCGAAGAATGACCAGATAGCATTGTCACGGAAGGCGCTGTCTATATCCGGAAGGCTTCCGCATTCGCTTATCGCCACCAGCTTGCCATTGCCGGCAAACTTCTGTATAGCCGCAAAGCTCTCGTAGAATCTTCCGCCGTAATCCTTCTCGTCCGTCATATATATATCAACAGAAGCTATATCATATGTGTTCTTGTCCACAAGCACAGACGAGCTCTGTCCGTTCCATACCCAGATCAGATTATCAAGCTGGAAATATTCGGTCATACGGGTGTATATCAGCTGCCAGAGCCACTTATAAGCGTCCTTTCCGGCTGCTCCCCACCAGTACCAGTTTCCTCCGCCCTCCGGGAGAGGTCTCCACAGCACCGGCACGCCCTTATTCTTCAGGGATGTGAGCTGACCGGCGATAGTATCTATGTCAAGTATGAGGCTGTAGCACTGCTCGGAAATATCTCCCTCGCCGTAAAGTCCTCTTATCTCCTCCTGAGTAAGATTTGCAATATCCTTGTCTGTCACAGCCTTTGACAGGTCGAAATCCGTCTCGTCAGTGCGGATCGAGCTTTTCTCCGAGGGTGCGCTCCAGTACCAGCTTGCGGAAACTATTCCGCCGTTCTTATACCAGTCCGCACAGGCATCGATATCCTTGAAGCTCTCATCATAGGAGCCCCTTGGTACCGTCAGATTGCAGAAACGTATCACAGGATATTTTCCGGTGGTACGGTATATAAGATCAAGCTCTGAGTTATCGCTGTCGGCAGCATACTGTCCGGTTATCATATACTTTCCGTAGCTGTCCGTAAGGAAGCTGAGCAGCTCTTTTGCCGCTTCCGCAGCATTTTCGTTTACCGGCTTGCCCTCGGCATCATATTTTATTTCGCTGAGAGTATTATTATCCGTGAGCTTGAGGTAATCAAGGCATATGTCTCCACCATCGGGAATGAGAGTTATTTCTGAGCCTCCCTTTGTCAGGAATACGCCGTGTATTGTTATCTGCGTGAATTTGCCGCCGCCTGTGGTGGTGAAGTCAGTGAGCTGCACTCCGTTCAGAATGAGCCGGCAGGTGGTTATCCTGCTGGCTGCGATATTGAACGACAGGTCGTAGTGCTGATTGGTGGGAACGTCCGCCTTGAAAGTCAGCCCGGTCTTGCCGTCGGCAGGAAATCCTGTGACATAGCCCTCACCGCTGAAATTTTCCTTTTCAGCAGCCACTTTAAGGCCTCCCGAAAGCTCGCAGTCCTCTGCCTCGTAGAAATCACCTGTAGCCTTCTTGTTTATCTCCGGTATGGTCACAGGGTAATCCGGATAGGTCTCCACTGAGGTGGTCACTGCAGGGGCAGTGGTCGTTTCAGTTTCCTCCTCGATTATCGGCACAGGAGCCTCTGTCTTATCCGATTTTTTTGACTTGCTGCACGAGCACACAGCTGTTGTGCTGAGCGCTGCGGCTGCGGCAAGCGATATCATCTTTTTAATGTTCATTGTATCTCCTTCAGGGCCTTACTATATATCGTCCGCCGGGCTTGGTGCTGAATATCACTGCACCGTCCTCCATGCGGGAGCCCACATTTTCTCCGTCACAGGTAACGCTTACAACACAGTTTGTACGGAGACGACATTCGCAGCCGTTATCTGAGGTTATCACGGCTGAGCTCAGTTTTCCATCTGCCCATTCGATATCAACTCCAAAGCCGCCCTTGGCTCTCAAGCCTGTGATATGGCCGTTCTCCCACTCGTGAGGCAGAGCAGGCAGGAGTATGATATCTCCGCAGCAGCTCTGTAACAAAGCCTCCGCTACGGCAGCTGTACCGCCGAAATTGCCGTCTATCTGGAATGGTGGATGTGAGTCCAGCAGATTGGGATTGGTGGAGAAGGCCAGCAGCAGCTTCAGGTTCTCATACACCATGCGGCTGTCATAAAGTCTTGCCCACATATTCGTCGTCCAGGCGCAGCTCCAGCCGATATGATCTCCGCCGTGGATAAGTCTGCGGACAAGTGTGGCTCTGGCAGCATCTGCCAGCTTCGGAGTCTTCTCCGGGGATATAAGGTCTGCCGGATGAAGTGCAAAGAGCTGAGATATGTGGCGGTGTCCCATTTCAGCCTCGTCATAGTCCTCCGCCCATTCCTTTATCTGACCGTATTTACCGATCTCAGGCTGAGGAATCTTCGGCAGAAGCTCCACAAGCTTTTCTGCAAATGCGCTGTCCCTGCCCAGTATTGCTGAAGCTTTTATAACGTCGGTGAACAGCACCGTTATTATCTGGGAATCCATTGACGGACCGGCACAAAGGCTGCCCTTTACTCCGTTTTCCGTCAGGTAGGAGTTCTCCGGTGAGAGGGAGGGGCAGGTCACAAGGTGTCCCTTACCGTCGTCTATAAGGAAGCTTACAAAGAACTCCGCAGCTTCCTTCATAAGGTGATATTTCTCCGCAAGGAAGTCCACATCCATGGTATATTCATAGTGCTCAAATACGTGGAGCGCCAGCCATGCTCCGCCCATTGGCCAGAGCGTTGATGGCATCCAGAGATCCTGGGGAGCCGTATCGCCCCAGATATCCGTATTGTGATGACATACATATCCCTTGTCTATGCCGTACATCTCCCGGGCAGTGGTTCGTCCGTTCTCACAGACTCTCTCCAGCAGGTCAAACAGCGGCAGATGACACTCCGAGAGATTGCAGCTCTCTGCCGGCCAGTAGTTCATCTCGGTATTTATATTCACAGTGTATCTGCTGCCCCATGCCGGCCACATCTGGTCGTTCCATATGCCCTGAAGGTTCATCGCCTGGGTGCCTGCACGGCTGGCAGATATCATAAGATAGCGTCCGTAGTTGAAATAGAGCTCTATCAGCTTGTTGTCGTGGATAAGGCGTATGCACTCCTTATTGTCCAGCTCGTCGCCCTTGAGACGGGTTATCCTCTGGTCAGTGGTCAGCGCATTTATATCAGTCTCACTGTTATCATCCAGAGAGAAGTCCACACGGTCAAAAAGCTCCCTGTAGTCATTTACATGGCGGCAGAGCAGCTCGTCATAGGTGCAGCACAAGGCCATTTCTGTGTCGACCTCCGCAGAGGCTTCATAGTATTCGCCGTAGAAGCTGGTGCGGACTGCAAGTACGATCATCACCTCGTCTGCATTTTCAGCGCAGAGCCTGCCTCCCACGGTACGGAGACTTCCTCCCACAGTCCTTGCTCCTACTGCGGTGGCAAAGAATATACCGTCACGGCTGCCTGTACCTCCGGTATACATCAGCATATCCTTTCCGGAGGGACGGTTGTCGTCATAATAATCATCACGGCCGTCAATGGAACAGCTCATATTTATCATACCAGGCTTTTCACAGGTAATATGTATCACCATTACCTCATCCGGTGCAGACACAAATACCTCACGGGTATATTTTATATCGTTTACAGTGAATTCAACTCTGCTGACAGCTTCTGCTATATCAAGAGTACGTGAATAATCACGGGCTCTGCCGTCAAGCTCCATATTTATTTTAAGCTCGCCCAGAGGCATATAGTGGCGGCTGTTGGGGGTAACTCCCTGAAGCTTCTCAAATGCCACCTTCTCGGCAGCCTTTACATCTCCCGCACTCAGCAGAGCTCTTACCTCAGCAAGGCCCTCTTGTGCGTCAGGATTTACTCTGTGTCTCGGTCCGCCGGACCATATTGAATCCTCATTGAGCTTTATGATCTCTTCTGAGGGATCGCCGAATATCATTCCGCCTATCCTGCCGTTTCCTACCGGAAGCGCCCAGTTGAAATCCTCAGCAGGACTGTTGTATCTCAGTAATGTTTCTTTGCTCATATGTTTTCTCCTTTAAGGAAAGCTGTAGTATCTTTTGCTGTATTTATACTTATATATTATATCACTATTTTCAGATTATTGCAAACCGCTGGCCGCTCTGCACTGCATTTTTGGGAAAGTGATAAAAGTTTGTTCATATTTTGCAGAGTTCATAACGCATTATGCATAATAGCATATGTACAAAAAAGCCGCACATTACTGTGCGGCTTTAGGATCACTTTTTCTTTTTCTTTGAAGAGGATTTGTTATTGCTGTTTGCAGACTTCTTTGCAGGAGCCTTCTTCTCAGCAGGTGCTTCCTCATCTTCAGCAGGAGCCTCTGCCTTTGCAGGAGCGGTCTCCTTCTTCTCAGAACCCTGGGCATTCTTTCTTGCCTCTCTTGCCTTCATCCATGACCATGTTGCAGGAGCAACGAAGAGTGATGAATAAGTACCGGAGATAAGACCTGCCATAAGCGGTACAGAGAAGCTGAGGAGTGAATGATAACCTGTTACCAGTACAACGATAGTGATAATGAGCATTGTGCTGATAGTAGTTATTGAAGTTCTGATAGAACGTGTAAGTGACTGTGTGCAGCTTACATTGATAAGCTCATTAAGTGAAGCCTTTGGCATGAGCTTGCGGTTTTCTCTGATTCTGTCGTAGATAACGATAGTATTGTTGATAGAGTAACCGAGTATTGTAAGAAGGACTGCAACGGTATTTGAGTTGAACTCAAAGCCGAAGAGTACATTTACTGTAATTGCAACGAGAAGGTCATGACAGAGAGCGAAGATGGAGCAGAGACCTGCTGACCAGCCGCCGATCCTTCTGAATCTGATAGCTATATAGATGATAACTACAAGAGCTGCAAATATGATAGCTACGAGACACTTGATAAGGAACTCACGTCCTGTTGACGGGTTTACGTCATTTGAATCGAAGAGCTCGATCTTATTGTCAGGGAACTGCTTCTGGAGCTTGGATGTAAGCTCTGACTGCTGATCTCCTGTGAATCCGTCGTCAGTGGTGAATGAAATAGTGATCTGCTTGTCACCTGAGCTGATGCTCTCACCTGTACGGACATTGACTGATGTATCGACCATTTCCTTTACGGTCTTTTCAATGGCGCTGGTACTTACGCTGCCCTCATAGTTATAGGTCATCATAGTACCGCCCTTGAACTCGATAGCGAAGTTTACTCCTCTAACGACAAGTCCTGCGAGAAATGCTACTGCAACGGCAATAACAATTCCAAGGATGATCTTCTTTGTGCCGGTGATGTTGTACACCTTTTTAGGCATAAGAGCTGTTATTTCCTTTTTGCTCTTCTTTGTACTCATTTCTCATCACCTCCATAAAGCTTTCTGTTCTTGAAGCAGTTGAACTTGGAAAGTGAAGTTACCATAAGTCTTGAAGCAAATACACCCATTACGAAGTTAAGGATAACGCCGGCAAGGAGTGTAAAGCCGAAGGAGTATACGAAGCCCTCAGCTGTTGCGCCGAACATGAAGAAGATAGTCTTGTTGAGTATCTTTGAGAAGAAGCTGGTCGGAACACCAAATGCGCCCATGAGAATGATAGCAATAAGGACGTTTGTTACGTTACCGTCAAGGATAGCAGAGAATGCTCTCTTGTAAGCGACCTTGATAGCGCCGTCGAGAGTCTTTCCTGAACGGAGCTCTTCCTTGATACGCTCGCCGGTGATGATATTTGCGTCAACGCCCATACCAACAGCAAGTATGATACCTGCAATACCGGGGATAGTAAGTGTTGAACCGGGCATGAAGCCGAACCATCCGGTAACGAATGCGATAGAGCCTGTGATCTGTCCTGTAAGAGCTATAACGGCAACAAAGCCGGGGAGTCTGTAGAGGAAGATCATGTATACAGCTATGAATGCAAATGCGATAGCTGCTGCAAGGAGAATGGCGTCAAGTGAGCCTTCGCCCATTGTTGGTGAAATAGTATTTGTGCTCTTTGTCTCCATCTTGAAAGGAAGAGCACCGCCGTTGATCTGGTCGGCAAGCTTCTTTGCAGATTCAAAAGTAAAGTCGCCTTCGATGATAGCTTCTCCATCGGTGATGACAGCATTTACTCTCGGAGCAGAGATCTGTGTATCGTCCATCCAGATAGCGATCGGCTGACCTGCGCTGTAGGCTTCGTTTGTTGCATCGGCAAACTTTTCCTTGCCTGTAGACTTGAGCTTAAGACCTACTACGTACTCAGGCTCCTTTGTTGTATCATTCTGATGAGTCTTAACATCAGCCTGCTCAACATCAGCACCTGTCAGGACAACTTCGCCTGTATATGCAGTCTTTCCTGTGGCATCAGTAGTTGTATCGCTGCCCATGCGGAATGTCAGTTCTGCCATTTCGCCGAGCTCCTTAACTGCAGACTCAGGGTCGAAATCTGTTTCGCCTGCCTGCCATGGAAAACGAACTATGATTCTGTCGCTTTTGGGGTCGCTGTAAATCTCGCTGTCTGTAATACCCAGTGCTGAAAGTCTTGTCTTGAATACTTCTGTTGCAGCATTAAGCTGATCCTTAGAAGCGTCGAAGTCATCAGCGGGCTCAAAGGTAGCGTCAACACCGCCCTTGATATCGATACCAAGGCGGATGTCGTCAACACCCTTGATGTAAGTCTTCGAGATATCTCCGTATCTGTAATCGACACCTAAGATAGCCGAGACTGAGAACAGAGCGATGATAGCAACGACAATGAAGAAAGTTGATTTGCCGATCTTTTTCACGGTCAATGCCTCCTAATTTTTACGGGCGCATACTACAGTGCTATGTGATAAGGCCCTTTGATTTCTGTCTCTGTGACAATTACATTTATTGTACTATATTTTTAGCAAAAAGTCAAGCATATCCGGAACAAAAGGTAATATTTCAAAAAACTGCACAATTCGTCCGGCCTCTCATATTGCAATATGCATAAATCCCCCATTTATCCAAATGGGGGATAGTTTTTTCATCGGTCTTGCCGAGGCATTTATTTGAAATGCTTCTGTGATACCTTAAGGCGGTTCATAGCACGGTTCAGGGCAGCCTGCGTCTGGTAATACTCCTGTATGCTCTGCTTCTGGCGCATTTTCTCCTGAGCTCTTTCCCTTGCCTCTTCGGCACGCTTTATGTCGATCTCCTCCGGAAGCTCACAGGAATCCGCAAGTATCACCGACTTGTCCGGCATCACCTGTATGAATCCGTCAGATATAGCGGCATAACGCCATTTGCCGTCCACCATATATTTCAGTTCGCCTGCCGGGAGGGCTGTTACCAGCGGTTCATGTCCGGCAAGTATTCCAAGAAGGCCGTCTATGGCCGTAATGACGAGGTGCTCGCACTCGCCCTTATAGAAGATACGGTCGGTGGTAACTATTTCGAGACTGAACGTCTTAGCCATAATGCTCCTCCTCTCTTACTGATCGTCGCTTATGCTCTTGGCTTTAAGGATAACATCGTCGATAGTTCCTGCCATGAGGAATGCTGCCTCCGGATACTTATCCATTTCGCCGTCGATGATTGCACGGAAGCCCTCGATAGTGTCCTTCAGAGGAACGTATTTGCCCTTCAGGCCGGTGAAATTCTCGGCAACGTTGAACGGCTGCGAGAGGAACTTCTGTACCTTTCTTGCACGGTATACTGCCAGCTTGTCGTTCTCGTCAAGCTCTTCCATACCGAGGATAGCAATGATGTCCTGCAATTCCTTGTACTTCTGGAGCAGCTCCTGAGTGCGTCTTGCAATAGTGTAGTGATCCTCGCCCACGATTTCCGGTTCGAGGATACGTGAATTTGATTCCAGCGGGTCAACAGCAGGATAGATACCCTGCTCAACTATCTTACGTGAAAGAACGGTGGTCGCATCCAGATGTGCGAAGGTTATAGCCGGAGCCGGGTCTGTAAGGTCGTCCGCAGGGACGTATACAGCCTGTACTGAGGTTATGGAGCCGTTCTTTGTGGATGTAATACGCTCCTGGAGCTCGCCCACCTCAGTAGCAAGGGTAGGCTGATATCCAACGGCAGATGGCATACGTCCCAGAAGTGCTGATACCTCTGAGCCTGCCTGAACGTATCTGAATATATTATCTATGAACAGAAGAACGTCCTTGTGCTCTCTGTCACGGAAATATTCTGCCATGGTAAGTCCGGTCTGAGCGACACGCATACGGGATCCTGGCGGCTCGTTCATCTGACCGAATACAAGTGCTGTCTTGTTGATAACGCCGGATTCCTGCATTTCGTTCCAGAGGTCGTTTCCCTCACGGGAACGCTCTCCGACACCGGTGAATATGGAATATCCTCCGTGCTCGGTAGCGATATTGCGGATAAGCTCCTGTATAAGCACGGTCTTACCTACGCCGGCGCCTCCGAAAAGACCTATCTTACCACCCTTTGCATATGGAGCGATAAGGTCGATGACCTTGATACCGGTCTCAAGCACCTCAACTACAGGGCTCTGATCCTGGAATGTAGGTGCCTTGCGGTGTATCTCCCACTGCTCCTCGGTCTCCACATCGCCCTTCTTGTCGATAGGCTCACCGAGAACGTTGAACATACGTCCAAGTGTATTCTCTCCTACCGGGACCTTGATACAGCTTCCGGTAGCGGTAACTTCCATATTCTTGCTGAGTCCCTCGCTGGTGGCAAGCATTATGCAGCGCACTATACGGTTGCCCATGTGCTGAGCCACCTCCATGACACGCTTCCTGCCGTCCACTTCAACAGTAAGAGCATCCCTTATCATAGGGAGCTTTCCTGTGCTGAACTCAACGTCTATAACAGGTCCTATGACCTGAGTGATCCTGCCTTTTTCCATTGGCGGCAGCTCTCCTTTCTTAAGAAGAATAATCGTTCAGTTATTGGCTGATCTATATCAGTGACTGTAATATTTATCCGATCAGGGATAACTATTCTGCCGGTCAAGCCAGGGCAAAGCAATACAGATCGGTCATCCGGAAGCGCTTCGCTGTCCGGACTGCTTATCAGGGAAACGCTGTCCCCCTCATTCACCCCCTGCCAAAGGATTGCTCACCCCTTTGGAAACCCATTGCTTGCCGCCTTCGGCGTTTTCCAGATCTTTTCAACCACTGCTTTCTACTTTCTGACAACTCTTAACTCCAGACACTACTCATTGAGTGAGGCGGCGCCTCCGCAAACCTCAGTTATCTCCTGAGTTATTGCAGCCTGTCTTGCACGGTTATAGAGCAGTGACAGTTCCTTTATCATATCCTTTGCACTGGTAGTAGCAGCATCCATCGCAGTCATTCTCGACTGCTGCTCGCAGCAGAAAGCCTCCACCATTGCTCCGTAGATTATGCCCTTGGCATAGTTCGGTATCAGGTGGGACATTACCTCCTCCGGTGACGGAAGGAACGAAGCCTTTGGCAGCTTCTTCATCGTTCCGTCCTGAGCCTTGCCGAAATGACGGCGCTCAAAGGGGAGCAGCTGTACAGCACGAGGCTCCTGAAGGTTCGATGTTACCATATCTGTGTAGAGCACATATACCTCGTCCAGTTCCTTGTTCTCGAACTTTTCGAGGACGAGCTGTGCGATCTCCATTGCTCTGTAGATAGTAGGATTCTGCGTTGTATAAAGGAACTCTCCGTCAACTGACGGCTTAGTGCTGTTCCTGTTACGGTTTGCGAAATACTGTCTGCCCACCTGTCCTACAACAAATAGGTAGCAGTTGCTTATATCCGCAGATTTCGCCAGTTCCTGCTCGGTATATTTCAGGATATTGTGATTATAGCTTCCGCAAAGGCCCTTATCCGCAGTGATAACTATGTAACCCTTCTTCCTCTTTTCCGGAGGTATGGAGCTTCTGCGGTCGAAGTACATCTGCCGGGTATGGGGAGTATGCTCCAGCACACTCTCTATAGTCTCCTGAAGCTTATAGAAGTAAGGCTCTGTGGCTTCAAGGGATTTCCTTGCCTTTTTCAGCTTTGATGAGGACATAAGGTACATGGCGTTGGTTATCTTGAGTATCTGCTTGATACTGTCGATACGCTCTCTGATCTCTCTCATGTTGGGCATGATATCACCCCTTATTCCTCAAATGCGGTAACTATCCGCTCAATGCGCTCCATAAGGTCGTCTGTAAGCACCTTATTCTCATCTATCTCTGAGATTATATCCTGTCCGTAGGTGCGGATATAGCTCATAAGCTCTGTGCGGTACTCCCTGAGCTCCTTCAGCGGTATACCCTTGAAAAGATCATGCTGTGCTGCATAAAGGAGTATTACCTGCTCATGGTGGGGAAGCGGATTATAGAGCGGCTGCTTCAGCAGCTCTGTAAGCATATGGCCGTGATCCAGCAGCTCGGTAGTAGCCTGATCCAGCTCTGAGGAGAACTGTGTGAATATCTCCATTTCCTTGAACTGAGCAAGGTCTATTCGGAGATTTCCGGCAGCCTTCTTCATGGCCTTTGTCTGTGCTGCACCGCCTACACGGGATACTGAAAGTCCGTAGTTCACCGCAGGACGCAGTCCGGAATTGAAGAGCTCACTCTCAAGGAATATCTGTCCATCGGTGATGGATATTACGTTTGTCGGGATATATGCGGAGATATCTCCTGCAAGAGTCTCGATTATCGGCAGAGCTGTAAGTGAACCGCCGCCGTGCTCGTCATCAAGACGGCTCGAACGCTCAAGAAGTCTTGAATGCAGGTAGAATACGTCTCCGGGGTAAGCCTCTCGTCCCGGAGGTCTGTGGAGAAGCAGCGACATGGCTCTGTATGCCACAGCGTGCTTTGAAAGATCATCATATACTATGAGTACATCCTTGCCCTTGGACATGAAATACTCTGCGATAGCCGTACCTGAATACGGTGATATATACTGGAAAGGTGCAGGATCACTGGCGGAAGCGCATACGACTACGGAATAGTCCATAGCGCCGTATTTTTTCAGGGTGCCAACTACCTGTGCAACAGTGGAGGACTTCTGTCCTATAGCCACGTATACGCAGATAACGTCCTTTCCCTTCTGGTTTATGATAGTATCTATAGCGATAGAGGTCTTACCTGTCTGGCGGTCGCCGATGATAAGCTCACGCTGTCCGCGTCCGATGGGGAACATTGAGTCAATGGCAAGTATACCTGTCTGAAGCGGAACACTTACCGGCTTACGCTCGATAACGCCGGGAGCTTCACGCTCGATAGGGAAGTAATCCTCAGCCTTGATAGCGCCAAGACCGTCTATAGGAGCGCCGAGAGCATCCACAACTCTTCCGAGGAGCTCATCGCTTACGCCGATACCGGCTCTCTTGCCTGTTCTTACAACAGAAGAGCCTTCTGTAAGGCCGTGATCGTCTCCAAGGAGAACAACGCCCACTGACTTATCTTCAAGGTTCTGAACGATACCTCTGATGCCTGTCTCAAACTCAACCAGCTCACCGTACATTACAGCATTCATGCCGCGTACTGTTGCGATACCGTCGCCCAGACGGGTAACGAAGCCGGTCTCAGTCGCTCCGGACTTTACGTCAAAATCCTTGACCTCAGTTTTGAGGACAGAGATGATATCGCCGGTCTTTCCGGAGGATATGGTCTTTTCATCAGCATGGCCGGCAAATTCGGCAGCCTTGCCGTGAAGATTCTCCCTCATGAGACGGAGGCTTGTACGGTAGCTCTTATCGTACTCCACATCCCCTGCATTGAGGATGAAGCCGCCGATTATATCGGGATCATGGACATATTCTATGATAACGTCATCCTTGACGAATTTTTCCATTATGAACTTGCGGAGGTCAGCCTGCTGCGGCTCTGTAAGAGGAGTCACATAGCGTACTACCGCACGTATACTGCCGTCCTTTTCTATGAGGTAGTCGGAATACTCCTCAAGGACACCGGCAATTATCCCGGCCTGTCCGCCTCTGACGGCATCGATCATGAATTTATGTATGCTTTCGGGGAAGAGCTTCTTTATTATCCCACGCTTCTCATCAAGTGTTACAAGCGGATTTCCGAGAGTAGACTCAACATCCTCGCAGGTAGTGAGTATGTTCCTTGTCTCGTCAGCATCCTCCTGGGGCACATCAAGGCGGATGAGCTCTTTAAGCAAGTCCTTGTTAATCTCGCTCATTACTTGATACCCTCCTCTTCGGAGAGGAATCTGTCAACGAGGCGGCGGTTCTTCTCGTCGTCCACGTTCTCGCCGATGATCTTTGAAGCTGCTTCTATAGCAAGATCTGCGATCTGTGTCTGAGCCTGAGCAAGAACTCTCTTGCGCTCAGTCTCGATAGCCTTGTTGGCGTCGGCAACTATCTGGTCTGCCTCCTCCTGAGATCTGCGTATCATAGCTGCCTTTTCTGCTTCAGCGTCCTCATGGGCCTTCATGAGTATCTTCTGAGCCTCAGCCTTAGCCTCACTGATATCGTCGGCATACTGCTGCTTGAGCGCCTCAGCCTCCTCCCGGGACTGCTTTGCATTATCGATATCCTCCTGAATGGAGCGTGTACGCTCGTCCATCATTTTTCTGAGGGGCTTGAAAAGGAATATTTTCATAAGTATGAACAGCAGGATAAGGTTTATAGCTGCCCATATAAAGTTCCAGATATTTATATCCAGCATAATATCCTTCCCTCCTTCTTAGGAATAGTAGTATTATTTAAGGAAAAGTATGATGAGTATGGCGATAACGAAGCCGTAGATAGCTGTCGCCTCTGCCAGCGCACATCCGAGAAGGAGTGCCTTGTTTATATCGCCCTTGGCCTCCGGCTGACGAGCAATAGCGTCAGCAGCCTTTGATGTGGCTATACCTATACCTATACCTGCGCCTGCACCTGTAAGAACTGCAAGGCCTGCACCGATTGCGATCAATCCCATTGTTTTATACCTCCAATGAATTATTACTTAAGGAAAAGTATGATGAGTATGGCGATAACAAAGCCGTAGATAGCTGTTGCTTCTGCAAGCGCACATCCGAGAAGGAGTGCCTTGTTTATATCGCCCTTGGCTTCCGGCTGCTTTGCGATAGCGTCAGCAGCTTTTGAAGTGGCTATGCCTATACCTATTCCTGCGCCTGCACCTGTAAGAACTGCAAGGCCTGCGCCGATTGCGATCAATCCCATATTATATACCTCCTGTTTGAACAGTAAATAGAGAGTTTATTCTTCTTCCATTGCTTCAGACATGAACAGTGATGTCAGGAACACGAATACATAAGCCTGGATACAGCCGTCGAACACATCGAAATAGAAGCTGAACACCAGCGGGATGCCGACAGGCACCAGCAGCTTTATGAATTCCATGATAACGAAAGCGCCGAGGACGTTTCCGAAAAGTCGCATACAAAGTGAAAGAGGCTTTATCACCAGCTCAAGGATATTGAGCGGGAGCATGAGCGCCATAGGCTCCTTGAAGCCCTTCAGCCAGCCCTTTATTCCCTTTTCACGGATACCGCTGTACTGTATGAGCAGTATCGCAAAGATAGCCAGTGTTGCCGTAACGCCCAGATCCTTTGTGGGAGGTCTGAGGCCGAAAAGTCCGACAACGTTGGAGATTCCTATGTAGAGCAGAAGAGTTTCCAGTATCGGCAGGTATTTCTTCCCCTTCGGGCCGAGTATCTCCAGGAAGAAATTGTCCATCCAGCATACAAAGCCCTCTATGATACACTGTGCGCCCTTAGGCACCACCTTCATGGTCTTTGTGAAAATTATCGAGGCTATTACCAGCACTGCCATGATTATCCATGTCATAATGCAGGATTCAGGCACTGGTATACCTCCGAATATAGGTATAGTAAAGGGGGTCCGGCATTCAAGCTCTTCCATGAGCTTATCAGCAAGTTCACCCATGATAACACCTTCTTTCAGTATAGAATAAGAAAACGGAGACGTTCTGCCTTCCGGCACATATCTCCGTTGATCCATGTCAGAATTTGCGGAAAGTTGTCAGTCCCGCAGGACTATATTTCAAGCTTCGGAACATCTCTTGTCCACTTTATTATGATATAACAAATTTGACCCAAAGTCAAGAGTTTGCTGAAAATTTCACAATATAAATATGGATATATTGCTATTCACTGTCATCAGCTAAATCTAATAGCCGGATCATTCATCATCGCCCTCTGCAAGGCGAACTGCACGGTCGAGACGTTCTATCGCTCCGGAATTGAGCTTTTCAGTCAGTCTCACACGATCCAGCTCCTTCTTGAAGGCTCCCAGCTCCTCTGCAAGCTTCTTCATAACAGCTGTATTTTTCTCCTGCTGATCCTCAAGGGCGCATACTCTTTTTACAAGAGCATTGATATTTGCGGCAAGCGCCTCATTGGCCTCGTTCTGCTTCTCGCCGAACTCAGTCAGCTTTCCGGGAGCTTTCAGGGCACTGAGCTTCTCATGTCCTGTAAAGGTATGCATTTTTTCCTTTGTAAGCTTTGTATCAGACATTGCGGCTCTCCTTTCTCATCGTCCGGTTCAGAGCGATGAACGCCAGTGATCCAGCGTATCCTTGATAGTCTGTTCCATAGATATCTCAGCCTTCCAGCCGGTATCTGCAAATATATGTGAAACATCCGGCTCGATTATCGGTATATCCGATGCTCTCATCCTTGCCGGATCCTGTTTTACTTCTATTTTTGTCTCAGAAAGACTGAGGGCGGTATCGAGAATGTACTGCACCGGCACTGCCTTTCCTCTTCCCACGTTATAGGTCTGTCCGCTGACACCCTTTTCTGCAAGGAGGCGGTAAGCTCTTACCACATCCCTTACATCGGTGAAATCACGCATTGCGGAGAGATTTCCCACGGACATCACCGGCTCACGGAGACCTTTCTCTATCTCGGCTATCTGACGGCAGAAGTCGGAGATAACGAACATAGGAGCCTGCTTCGGGCCGGAATGGTTGAAGGCTCTCACCATGATGATATCCATTTTATACGCTCTTGCGTATATCTCCCCCAGCATTCCCTGGCAGGCCTTTGTTGCCGCATAGATATTGCCGGGGCGGAGTATCTCGTCCTCGCTTATGGGACAGGCTCCCTCACGGATAAAGCCGTACTCCTCTCCGGAGCCTATGAGCAGCAGGCGGATATCCTTCTTTGCCGCATTTTTCACAGCCTCCAGGACGTTTATGCTTCCTCTCACGTTTATATCAGCAGTGAGCTGCGGGCGCTTCCATGACAGTGCCACAGAGCTCTGTGCTGCAAGGTGGAAGATAACGTCGGGAGCTTCTTCATCTATGACCGCCTGAACGCTCTCAGGCTCAAGTATATCCAGGACTCTGACATTGCAGTCGCCGGATATGGTCTCGTTTGCGAGACAGGTAGCACATATCTCCGCACCGGCTGTCCTCAGTTCATTTATCAGGTAGCCGCCTACAAATCCGGCTCCTCCTATAATAAGAGCTTTCACTTCCCGGCTCTCCTTTCGCTTAAAACACTGTAAAGTCTTTTTATAACTTCTTTTTCGTGGAATTCGCTGCTCACACGTTCCGCAGCGGCTCTTCCGCAGCTTTCACGCAGCTCCTTGTCGGACACAAGGGTGTTTATCGCCTCCGCAAGAGCTTTTTCGTCCGAGGGCGGAACGGTGATACCGGTCTTTCCGTCAAGGCTGACATATGGCACTCCCGAAGGAAGATCGGTGTTTATGACCGGCTTTCCGCAGGCCATAGCCTCTATCTGTACAATGCCGAATGCCTCGCTCCTTGCCACTGAGGGCAGGACAAAAATATCGCAGTCCATATACGCCTGGCGGAGCTCCTTCTCGGAGAGGAAGCCAAGAAAATGCACACGGTCTGCAAGACCGTTTTCAGCAGCATAGCTTTTCAGCTCCTGTTCAAGGTCTCCTTCACCGGATATGAACAGCTCACATCCGCTTGTTTTTGAAAAGGCTCTCAGAAGAACGTCAATGCCTTTATAGTAGACAAGCCTGCCGGAGAAAAACACCTTTACAGCCGATTTATCCGCTGCTCTGTCGGTGAGTACCGGCTTTCTTTCAACTGAGGTGTAGTCCTCAGGCCATAGCCCATATGGTACTACACGGCATTTCTTACTGAACTCAGGAAGATACTCCGAGCCCTTTACATGACCCTCCGTAGCAACTATTACTGCGTCTGCCCGCTTCAGAAGCCACCGCATAAAAGGCTTGTATACCAGCATGAGCTTCTTCTGCTTTACCACATCGCTGTGCCAGCTCACCACGATACGTCCCTTGTATCCGGAGAGTAGTGCAGCCACGTCAGCAAGGGGGAAAGGAAGATGTATATGCACCACATCTGCTTTTTTTGCCATTTTCCTGAACAGTCTTATGAATGAGAAGGAGAGGGGACACTTGAAATATGTTCCGAGGCTGCCGGCTCTTGTAACGCTGACGCCGTTTATCTTTTCACGTACAGTCCTGCCTCTTCCGTCACGGCAGACCAGTACCTTAACTCCTGCGCCGCATATTTTCCCCAGCTCCTCAGAGTACTGCTTAACAAGCGTCTCTATTCCTCCGATATGGGGAGAATAGGCTTTGTTGACTTCCAGTATCCTGAGCCTTTTCCCGCTCATCTTCTCACCTCAATATTCGTAAAGTTTCCCTTCATATATTACGCCCTCGTCAGTCCATTCAAGTCCGTGTTCAAAATTCTTATCGTAGTCATCGAATATAGGGCGGTAAACAACTCCCCGCTCCCTGACGTAATAGCAATATATCGAATGCCCCTCTGCCGTGTCGGATGTTCTGACGATGAAGTGCTTTCCGTCGGGGCTTTTTATTTTTTTCGGGTCGTTCGGTCCTCTGGCAGTATCGATCAGCGTTATCAGAAAGTATAATATCGCCGGAAGCTCAAGAACTATTACCCCAAGCGCAATTATTACAGCCTTGTAAAATCTCCGGGGGTTACCGTCTTTTGCTTTTGAAGCAGCGAATACGGCCAGAAGCCCACCGATACAGAGCAAAGTACCCAATGCTGAAACAGCTATCAGCTCTAATCCGGTCATCCCGCCGATTATCACAAGTCTTCTGTGTTCCTGTTCCTTATACAGTATTACCTGCGCCAGAATCGTCAAAGCTGTACAAAGACATAGAATTATCGTGGCCTTAGTGCTTGTTTTAGCATCCATAACGAATCCCCCCGCATTCCGTACTTTTGTCCGGCATGGCTGCTATAGCCGAAACGGTCTTCAGAACCGTTTTCATGCTATTTATTTCATCAGCTCTCTGTATATCTCCATAAGCATCTCAGCCGAGCGCTCCCATGTGAAAAGCTTTGCCCTTTCAAGCCCTCTTTCGCTGAGACTTTTCCTGAGTGCTTCGTCCTCATACAGACTGAGCAATCCCTTTGTAATGCTCTTTATGGAATATGCATCACATATCACAGCACAGTCGCCTGTTACCTCCGGCAGAGAAGCCTCTCCCGAACACAGTACCGGCACTCCGCAGGCCATCGCTTCAAGAGGCGGCATACCAAAGCCCTCATATACAGAGGGGAAAACAAATGCCAGGGCCCCGCACATAAGCGGTGTCATATCCTCGGAGGGAACATATTTTGTGAACAGCACCTTATTCTCAAGTCCCATTGACTTAACACGGGCAAATATGCCGTCATACAGCCAGCCCTTGCCTCCTGCAAGCACCAGTGATGGAGCATTGCCGCCGGTCTCGTCCACAAAATGTCCGTAGGCCTTTATCAGTCTTTCAAGATTCTTTCTCGGCTCGATAGTTCCGAGATAGAGGAAATAATCTCCCTCTATTTCAAGTGATGATTTAACGGCTTCGATCCGCTCCCTGTCAGTACACGGACAGAACCGCTCCCTGTCCACTCCGCAGGGAACTACCCTCAGCTTTTCCTCGTGCTCGGGAAAGTATTTCAGTATCTCGGACTTTGAGAATTCCGAATCCGTAACTATCATATCTGCACGCTTCATCGAGCTTTTCAGCCCCATGTTCAACATGAGCTTCGTCCTGCCGCGGACTGTTTCCGGAAAAGCCTTGTAAACCATATCGTGAACCGTCACAACGGTCTTTCCCTTTACTCCCGGAGGAACGATGTAATTGAAAAAGTGGGTGACGTCTGAATCACCGCCGAAAAACTGCGAATACGGTACAGGCAGCATGGCGGACATACCTCTGTACAGCTTTTTCGGGAACTTAGAGGTGTTGAGTCCGATATTGTCTCCGGCAAAGGGGCTTATCCTTTCAAGCGCAGTTCCGCTCTTATCGGTGAAGAAGCTGTATTCATAATCGTTCTCAGGGTATGACCTGGCCATAGCCATGGTCTGACCTGCCTCGCACCAGCCTATTCCAGTTATCTTGTCCGCAATGAGCGGTATCGCATCAAACGTTATCTTCATACTTCATCACCTTCCTGTTATTGCTGCTCACACAAAGCGGATACCGGTTATTGAGAGCCATCCCTAATATAAAAAGTCTTTGGAAAGGGGTTCGGGGAAAAACCTTTCCTCAGAAAGGTTTTCCCCGAGTAACCGGCATATCCACTTTATGTGACCAGCGCAGTTTTAACGCAGTTCATTGATCTTCTCTTCGATCTTAGCTTCAAGTCCGGCGATATAGATATTGACATCCTGGACATCAAAACCTTTTTGTCCGAACTGAGCCTTGCTCATAGGCAGATTTTTTACTGTATTATACTTCTCCAAAGCGTCAGAACGTGACATATTGCCATCCTCAAGGGATACCATAAAAGCATTATAGGCATCCAGTTTGAGCAGTACGGCAGTTTTCAGGTAGCCGCTTGAAGATTCTCTCAGCACAGTCGGAGTATCATCCTTTTTATTATTGCTGACATACGGCAGCAGATCTATTCCGCTGTCGTCACCGTAGTCTCTTCCGCCTGACATACTCTGCTTTCTCAGATACCACATTCCAACAGCGATCAGTGCTATTATTATAATGAACAGGAACATCAGATCATCCCTTTCGTTTATCAGCCAACGATCTCTTTAACCTTGATCTCCTTTTCAACACGATCCAGATCGTTCTTTACCATACGCTCTACCAGCTCGGAGAATGAGATCTCTCTCTTCCAGCCCAGAGCCTTTTCAGCCTTCTCAGGATTTCCGAGGAGGATATCTACCTCTGCGGGACGGAAGAACTTCTTGTTTACCTTAACGATAGTCTTGCCGGTAGCCTTGTCGATACCGACCTCGTCAACGCCTTCGCCCTGCCACTGAACCTCGATGCCAACGTGCTTGAAAGCAGTCTCAACGAATTCACGTACAGTTCTTGTCTCGTTTGTAGCGATAACGTAATCGTCCGGCTTATCCTGCTGGAGCATGAGCCACATAGCTCTTACGTAGTCCTTGGAGTGACCCCAGTCACGCTTGGAGTCCATATTTCCCAGCTCAACGTAGTCCTGAACGCCCAGCTTGATACGTGCAACAGCATCAGTGATCTTTCTTGTAACGAACTCGATGCCTCTTCTCTCAGACTCGTGGTTGAAGAGGATACCTGAGCAGGCAAACATATTGTAGCTCTCACGGTAGTTCTTTGTGATCCAGTGGCCGTAGAGCTTAGCAACTCCGTATGGGCTTCTTGGATAGAATGGTGTAGTCTCACACTGCGGGATTGCCTGTACAAGACCGAACATCTCAGATGTAGATGCCTGATAGAAGCGGCACTCCGGCTTTACGATACGGATAGCCTCAAGCATATTTGTAACGCCGATAGCGTCGATATCAGCTGTTCCGAGAGGAGTGTCCCAGCTTGTAGCAACGAAAGACTGAGCAGCAAGGTTATAAACCTCGTCAGCCTGAGATATCTTCATTGCGGAAATAAGGGATACAGGGTCTGTCATATCGGCATAGATGAGAGTTACCTTGTCCTTGAGGTGAGCGATGTTGCCGTAGTCAACAGTAGCCTTTCTTCTCCATATACCATATACATTGTAGCCCTTTTCAAGAAGGAGCTCTGCAAGATAAGAGCCGTCCTGACCTGTGATACCTGTGATAAGTGCGTTTTTCATTTTTATTTCTCCTTTATAATAAATGATCGTTGATGAAAAAGAATAATAGCGTCGGTCAAGCCGAGGGATCAAAAGAAGAGCGTCCGTCCGGAAACGCTGAGCTGTCCGGACTGCTTTTCAGGAGAGGCTCTGCCTCTCCTCACACACCTCTCTGCCATAGGATCACAGACCCTCTGGACTCCCATTGCCTGCCGCCTTCGGCTTTTTATTCCTTATTTTATACAAGCTCTGTTCTGCCCTGCTCCTTGAGCTGAGCGATAGCCTTTTTAACGTCCTGAGTGCTGTTCTTTGAGCATACCAGCAGCACATCGTCTGTATCAACTATGACGATATCCCTTGTACCGATGGCAGCGATCAGTCGCTTTCCGCCGCATACAGTTGTACGCTTGGAATCAACTGTTATAACATCGCCGTCGATGTAGTTCTTATCGTCGTCAGTCTCGTTTATACGCTCAACAGCCAGCCAGCTTCCCACATCGTCCCAGCCGAAGCTGCCTGGGATAGTATATATATCCTCAGCCTTTTCCATGATACCGAAGTCGATCGACTCGGAGGTAAAGGCTGTGAACTCCTTCACAAGTGTTTCCTCAAAGCTGTCTGTGCCGAAGCTCTCGCCGATACGGAGAGCACCATCATATATATCGGGCATGAACTCCTTCAGATTCGCCATGACAGAGGAGATCTTCCATACGAACATACCGCTGTTCCAGAGATACTTTCCGGAAGCGAGGTACTGCTTGGCAGTAGGAAGATCAGGCTTTTCAACAAAGCGCTCAACATTGTATGCATCGCCGGCTTCATCGCCGAAATTGATGTAGCCGTAGCCTGTCTCGGGGTAGGTAGGAGTGATTCCGATAGTTACCAGATTCTTTCCGTTCTCTGCCACAGAAACAGCCTTCTTCAGCGTTTTGATGTAGATATTCTCATAGCCTATGAGGTGATCTGAGGGGAGCACCAGCATGATAGCGTCATCATACTTCCTGCCAATGACCGCTGCTGCAAAGGCAATACAGGGAGCTGTATTCCTTGCACAAGGCTCTGCCAGGATATTCTCCTCCGGCACATCCGGAAGCTGATCCTTTACGAGGCTCTTATATGCGGCATTTGTAACGATATAGATATCCTCGGCTGCCACCAGCGGACTGAGCCTCTTCACGGTTTTCTGTATCATAGTCTCTCTGTCAGAAGTGAGCGAAAGGAACTGCTTCGGGCAAGAATTACGGCTCTTAGGCCAGAAGCGCTCGCCTCTTCCGCCTGCCATTATCACTGCTGTGATCTTCATTTGTTATTTTCCTCTTTTCCTGTGCTCTGGTGTATTCCGAGCACACTTTCTTCCGTTTCCGCATTTGTCTTGGGCGGGAACAGCATTGTTTTTATAGTCATCAGTATTATTTGCAGATCAAGTCTGATCGAGAAATTCTCGATATACATAAGATCCATTTTCAACTTATCATACGGGGAGGTATCATATACTCCCGTTACCTGTGCATAGCCTGTAAGTCCGGCTTTCACCTTGAGGCGGAACTCGAACTCCGGCATCTCCTTTTCGTATTCCTGAGCCAGCTCAGGTCTCTCCGGTCTGGGACCTACCACTGACATATCGCCCTTCAGTATATTGAGGAGCTGAGGAAATTCGTCAATACGGAATTTCCTAAGTATCTTTCCCACAGGAGTGATACGGTCATCCTCTTCCGAGGCAAGTCTTGGCTTGCCGTCCTTTTCGGCGTTGACTATCATACTGCGGAATTTATACACATAGAATTCCTTGTCATCAATAGTCAGTCTCTTCTGCTTATAAAGTACAGGGCCGCCGTCGTACAGCTTTATCGCCAGAGCTGATATCAGCATGAAGGGAGCTGCCGGAACAAGGGCTATAAGTGAGAATACTATATCAAATATCCTCTTGAGTATGCGCTGCTCAACATCAAGTCCGTAATTACGGCAGAGCAGAAGCGGTGTATCGAAGAGGCGGATATCGTCTGCACCTCTTATTATAATGTCCGATATTTTCGGAGCTATATAGGCTCTCTTAGAGCGCTCGAAGCAGAACTTCAGGTAGTCATTGCGCTGTTCTGCCGGTATATCGCAGATTATCACACCCTCGTACTTGAGTATCAGCTCCTTGATAGTCTCGCTGTCCTCATGTATGCTGACTGATTCGCATATCATATACTTGTCCACACGCTGGCTCATCTTCATTACAAGAGCGGCGGCCTGATGACTGCCGTAGAGGATGATAAGCCTCCTCGGAGGGTATATCATAAAGAAGAGCTTGGCTGTGAAGACTGTCCATACGGCTATGAAGCCGAAATCAACCAGTGTGAGCAGCAGCAGGGGAAGGCCATCCATGAAATGGCGGCCGATAAGGCTTATCAGGAAGTATGTCACGCCGTTGACGCAGGCCATGGATATCAGCTGCGAGAACAGCATATCCGTCTTTTTCAGGTACCCCAGCTTGAAGCCGCCGTAGGCCTTGAAGAAGAGGACTATCAGCAGGCTGTATATGCCTATGAG
>Ga0123334_1002050_pt1 | contig 23869 bp, 20 predicted proteins | sample BiotimSIPDNA_FD_89706 | JGI IMG/M metagenome (GOLD analysis project Ga0123334, IMG submission 89706) | Anaerobic biogas reactor microbial communites from Washington, USA - Biogas_R1 time_0 SIP DNA | ecosystem: Engineered > Bioreactor > Anaerobic > Unclassified | place: Washington, USA... | reverse complement strand
TCCTATCCTTTCGTTTTTCGCAAAACATATTGTATTGGAACTTCCTCTTTTTTTCCTTGACTACGGACTTTTGAAACGCATACGCATGTGACTGACAGCAGGGGAAAAGGGCAGGATTTGCATTATAATCAGCACTATGGAAATGCCCAGCCTGCTTAACGACCGCTATCAACTCCAGCAAACCTCCGGATCGGGAGGCATGGCGGTGGTCTATAAGGCTAAAGATCTGATGCTCGAAAGAAGCGTGGCGGTCAAGGTGCTGCGTGAAGATTTCTCAAAGGATCCTGCTTTTCGTGAGCGCTTCCGCCAGGAAGCCAGGGCGGCAGCCAATCTCTCGCATCCCAACATCGTCACTGTACATGATTTCGGTCTTGACCAGGGTCACTTGTTTATCGTGATGGAATATATCCCTGGCACCGACCTGAAAGCGCTCACAAAACAGAGAGAGCGTTTCCAGGTCCTCGAAGCGCTGGAACTAATGATCCAGGCTTGTGGAGGTATTGGTTATGCCCATCGTGCTGGCTTGGTGCATTGTGATGTCAAGCCTCACAATTTGTTGGTTACCCCTGAAGCACGCCTTAAAGTGACCGATTTTGGCATTGCCAGGGCTCTGTCGACCATCTCACCGGATGAGCGCAGCGACGTTGTCTGGGGATCACCGCACTATTTTTCACCCGAACAAGCCAGCGGTCGTCCGCCTTCACCTGCATCGGACGTATATTCATTAGGCGTCATCCTTTACGAGATGCTAACGGGCAGGTTGCCGTTTATCGCTCCTGATTCAGCCGAGCTTGCACGAATGCATCGCGAAGAAAAACCAGTGTCACCCCGTTACTACAACCCGGGCATTCCCTCCGCGTTGGAAGAGATCATCATGAAAGTGCTCTCCAAGGAGCCTGCCGCCCGCTATCGCACCGCCGATCAACTGGGACGTTTGCTTTTGGGGCTTTATGACAGTAACCCTGATCACAACCAGACCATGGCATTCGTACGAGATACGTTCCAGCGTTCGCGAAGCGACCATACCCCTGTGGCACCTGCTCAACCTGTGGAAAATTCAAGCCAAAAACATGTAGCGGCTTCTGCTGTATCTGCAGTGGAATCGCAACAACATGACATCTATTCTACATCTGGAGAAGACTTTGACTCGCTTTCTGACCGACAGTCTTACTTGAAGGGGTTATTTCGCTCAATAAAAGGCTTGTTTGCAAGAAAAAATCACACTTACCAGGAAGATGTTTCCTATCCTGAATATGAAGAAGAATATCCGGAAGAAGAAAATGACATTGACTGGAAAACCTGGCTGCTCGGCATTTTTGCCAGCTTGCTGTTAGTCGGTCTGATCCCATTCTGGCTGTATGTCTACTGGATGTTGAAACCCTGAAAGGAAATAAATGAACCCCCTGATTTCACCTTCAATCCTGTCTGCAGATTTTACCAACCTGGGGGTTGATGTTCGCGCTTGTGAAAATGGCGGAGCTGATATGATCCATATCGACGTGATGGACGGCAGCTACGTGCCCAATATCACCTTTGGTCCGGGTATTGTCAAAGCTTGCAAGCGTATCACGAACCTCCCGTTGGATGTTCATCTGATGATCGTGGAACCTGAAAAACACCTGAAAAGCTTTATCGATGCCGGTGCCGATATTGTGACCGTGCATTACGAAACCTGTCCGCATATCCATCGCACTTTACAGATGATACGTGAAATGGGAGCCAAAGCCGGGTTGACCTTCAACCCCGGAACCCCGATGGATTCACTGAATTACCTGGGAGACCTGGTTGACCAGGTGTTGATTATGTCGGTCAATCCCGGGTTTGGCGGACAGAAGTTTATTCCCGCCAGCCTTGAAAAGATAGCCACGGCAAAGTTGATGTTGGAAAAGTGGAATTCTGAAGCCATTATCCAGGTGGATGGCGGCATTTCTGCTCAAACTATTGCCGAAGTCTACCAGGCAGGTGCCAGGAATTTTGTAGCTGGAACAGCCGTCTTTGGCCATCCTGAAGGAATCGCTGCTGGCATCGCTGCCCTCAGAGCAGCTCTGGTTTAAAATCAAAAAAGCCGCCGGGCGACTTTTTGATGTTTTTTTGGTGAAGAAACTAACGATAAGCTTTGGTCAGGGTTTTGATGCAGCGTGCGCAAAGTACTTTGCGAACTTTCTTTCCGTCCTGAAATACGGAGACCCGCTGCAGGTTAGGGCGGAACTTTCGTCGGGTTGCGACGAGAGAATGACTGCGATTATGACCGAAGGTGGTGGTTTTTCCACACTGATTGCACTTTGCCATCTCAATACCTTTCTTGCATTATAATATTGACTTGCTGCGTAACTGCTCGCACGCGCAAGCGTTTATATTACCAGAGATTATATTAATAATCAAGGTTTTTTGGAGAAAAGAGTTGAATATGACAACACAAGAAAATCCGATGGGGAGCATCTATATCCTCTCCCAGGCAATAAAGACTGTTGCACGTAATGCCGCCTTACAGGCTTACGGAGTTATCAGCCTGACCCCTGGCAATGTAGAGGAGTCTGTCACCAGGTTCTTCGACAAAGATGCTGACTTTGGTGTTATTGTCAAAAGTGAGGAAGACGGTGTTAGCCTCGAATTGAATCTGATTATTGAATATGGCTTGCGAATCAAAACAGTCGTCGACCTGGTGGCTGAAAGTGTTAAATATGCTGTTGAAAAAACGATGGCGGTTCCGGTAAAACGCGTGGATGTCCACGTAAGAGGCTTGAGAGTGAGCAATCCGGATTAACCGGCATAGGTGAAAAATGAATCAAAACAAATATATCCTTCCTGACGAAAAAGTTCGCCACCAATTATTGCAGTCACCAATCAATGGTGAAGGTTTGATGCTGTTATTTGAAGCTGGTCTGATTTGGTTAACTACCAACCAGGCTTACGTTAACTCTTTGAATGTTTTCCCGGTTCCGGATGGAGATACGGGAACCAACATGGTGCTCACCATGCAGGCTGCTTTCAATGAAGCAGATTCAAAGCGGACCAAAAACGTTGGCGGTGCAGCAAAAGATTTTGCCCAGGGAGCATTGATGGGTGCCCGCGGTAACTCGGGGGTTATTCTTTCACAGATTTGGCGTGGTTTTGCCCGGGCTCTTGATCATTACGAGTCGATGGATACTAATTTGCTGACCCGTGCCATGCAGGAAGCCCGCAACACCGCCTATAAAGGCGTCGTGAAACCAGTAGAAGGCACCATCCTGACTGTGATGAAGGATATGACTACAGGAGCCGAAGAAGCGTTTAAGAACGATGCCAGTTTGAGCGAGATGCTCCTGGCAATTGTTGAAGCTGGCGATGTGAGCGTTAAAAATACGCCTGAATTGTTGCCAGTCCTGAAGCAAGCCGGTGTTGTCGATTCGGGAGGGACTGGGTTGTATTACATTTTCGAAGGCATGCTGAGGATGCTGCAAGGGGAATCTTTGGATCCTTCGGGCGCTGTTTTGAAACCCCTGGCAGAGCTGGATTTGGCAGATGCCATGGAAACCGTTGAAGAAGGTCAGGACTATGAGGTTGTGATCGATTTCGCACCTCATCCAGGTTTTTTGCTCGAGAAATATTATGAAGACCTTGCTAAAATCGGCACGAGCATCCAGGTAGGTGAGGGTGACGGCATATACCGTATGCACATCCATACCGAATTGGACCGGCGTTATGAACCAATCGCCTACACTGAAACCCAGGGCATTGTCAAGAAGATCATGATGGAAAATCTGCTCGACCAGGTCAATGGGCGCAAAGAAGATCATCTCGAACTGACCCCCGTCAATCCGGGTGAAATCGCAGTTGTGGCAGTTTCGCCGGGGAAAGGTTTATCCTCGATTTTTGCCAGCCTGGGCGTCTCGGCTATCGTCGAGGGAGGTCAAACCATGAATCCCAGCGTGCAGGAGTTGGTGGCAGCTTTTGAAAACTTACCGACAGATAAAGTCATTATTTTGCCTAACAACAAAAACATTATTTTGGCTGCTCAAAATGCAGCAAAGGTAAGCGTCAAACACATTGTCATCATTCCTTCCCGCAACGCTCCCCAGGGATTTGCAGCTATGCTCAGGCTAAACCCCGAAGGTACTCTCGAAGAGAATGAAGAATCGATGAAAGAAGCCATCCAGGAAGTGCATACCGGCGAGATCACGGTTGCAACACGCTCGGTTGAGATTGATGGTGTGGATGTGGAAAAAGGACAGGTAATAGCCCTTTATGATGGTAAGCTGGTATCTTCTGCGGCGACAATCGAAGATGCGATTGAAAGCCTTTTGCAAAAAGCTGACATGGATGAGGTAGAGCGGGTTACTTTCTTTAATGGTGAAGGACTGAACCAGACCCAGGCAAATCAACTCTCAGATGGCGTGCGCAAAGCTTATCCCGATGTTGAGATTGAGATTCATTATGGTGGTCAGCCGCACTACCAGCTGATCATTGCCTTTGAGTAGCCAAATTTCCACCCATTTAGCCTGACCCGCCCCACGCATGCCCATGATTAGTTTGTAGGTCGGAATGAGAGCGCTCATGAGTGTTGGAAAACTCGAGCCTTGCCGCGCTCTCACTCCGACTATCAATCCGTGGGCGGTTCGACGGCAGAGTGAGGTGGGAGCAGAACTATCGCAATACCCAAATCTCGCACCCACCTCATTACACGGCTGCGCCGGTACTACGTCCGCCCTACATATTTGTCATCCTGAGCATCTTTTGGCGAAGGATCTTGCTTTACTCATCAAAAAGAATACCGAATTCATCTGCCAGGTCATTCCAGTTGGGGTTCATTGTCGCAATAATTACATATCCGATTAACAACGATGGATTGATGATTCCATCAGGGCGCATTTAGGATTGTGGGCCGTGGGCGGGTTTAGCGGATTGGTTGAAGGTACGATGCTCAAGTATTGAACCCGCCTGTACATTTATCTTGGGCGATGGCAAAACGCTTAAATATTGAAATGCCTGTATGCGATGTTTTCTAATCGGAATTTTTTCAATCATATATCAATACCGTACGGGCGGGTCCTGATCACAAACACTAATATTCCCTGACCCAGCAAGACCCGCCAGCGCATGAACAGTATGCTTGTCATCCTGAGCCTCTTTTGCGAAGGATCTTGTTGGTTGGATTATCAGATCCTTCGTTCCTCAGGATGACAATAATTTTGACTGCGAGACCCCGTTACAGGAATGACGAGAACTTTAGAATCACAATAAGGGGGCGTGGCAGTCTGTCTTTAATCCTTTGTCCATGCCAATAAACTGCAGATTGCCGCGCCGTTTTGCCAAAGTGGATAATCCCTGCATCTGAAAAAGACAATGGCAAAACGGCTAATGACCACCCCTGCCGAAGGTCGAAGATCCCCGAAGCGCAGCGCAGGGGAGTGGGGTGCTTGCTCCCTCGGCAAAAATTCACATAAGCTCGCTCAGCGGCTGGACCAAATACCCTGCTTCGCGGGCACAGGTGCCCAACCGTACGTCGAAGATCCCCGAATCAAAGAGCCGGGGAGTGGGGGTTTAACTCCCTCCGCTAACGCTCATATAAGCCAGACTTGGCAGCTGATCCAGATGACCTACTTCGTGGTCAATACCATCCAGCTAAGTGGGTAAAGGCTCGCGATGACGCCCCCACATTCCTTAATTGCGAGCGAAACGACTGAGGGTCAACCTGACGATAATTGTCCCTGTCCCCTTCTAAGAATAGAACAACTGTGCTATAATAATCTCAAAGCCAGCTACCATGCATAGCACCTTAACAAAACGGGGTTTTTGCGCTTAATAAAGCTTTTTGCACTATCAGATAACACTGCAAAATGGGTAAAAAGGGTAAAAACCTTCCAAACGCTGCAACGTCCATCCCGAACCCGCCCTTACAATCGGCGCAATTATTAGTTCTGCTGGATTGAACATGTTATGGTCCTGATCCCCATGTCTGCGCTCATACAGGTGGTCTTCCAAACTGTTGCTCTTTCATTATATTGGGCAGACAGATGACAATGGCTAAATAATTGAGTACAATTTAAGTCCAAATGTTTAAAGTTATTTCACTTACAGAAGCCAAAGCAATTATCAGGGACCAATTTGGTTCTTTAAGGTTGTCGGCTGAAACAACAGAACTCAAAGATGCATCTGGTCGTTTCCTTGCTGCTGAAATCGTTTCTGATGAATTTATTCCTGCTTTCGATCGTTCAACAGTCGATGGGTATGCTGTGATCAGCCGCGACTTGCGCGGGTGTTCCGACTCGATCCCGTCAATTCTGCTCAAAGCCGGTGAGAGCCTGATGGGTGAGATGCCTACGCACACGCTCAAACCCGGTGAGTGTTTCTATGTCCCAACCGGAGGTGCACTTCCTGCTGGTGCAGATGCGATGGTAATGATCGAATTTGTGGAAGACTTTGGCTCGGGCGAATTTGCCTTTGTCAAACCGGTTGCGCCTGGCGCAAACATGATTTTCCAAGGCGAAGATCTCCAGCCCGGCAGCCAAATCTTACCGCGCGGAAAACGGCTTAACCCAGCCGATATCGGCACACTGGCTTCCATGGGTTTGACCGAAATCGAGGTCTTTAAACAACCTGAAGTGGGCATCATCTCAACAGGTGACGAACTTGTGCCAGCTGGAATTAAGCTCGTGCCTGGCAAAATCCGTGATGTGAACACACCTATGCTTTCAGCCTTGCTCCAGGAAACCTGCGCTGTCTCACAAACCCACGAAATCGTGCCTGACCAACGCGATATACTCCGAAAAGCAATCCAAAAAGCGTTCTCTACGGCTGATATCCTCCTGATATCGGGAGGCACCTCTGTGGGTGAGCACGATAACCTGCCGGTGTTGATCGAAGAACTTGGTCAAATTCTCGTTCACGGTATTGCCATAAAACCTGGCAAGCCGACCATTATTGGAAAAATTGATGACAAACCGGTTTTTGGGCTCCCCGGTAATCCGGTGGCGGCATTTTTCATGTTCCATGCCCTGGTCAAACCGCTGCTTTTTTCCCTGTCAAATAGTAATGTAGCCCTACAAACAGTTCGGGCAAACCTGACCCGGGCTGTTCCTTCCAACCACGGACGCGAAGAGATGATCCTGGTTCGCCGCGAAGGCGACCAGGCAACCCCGGTTCCTTCAAAATCTGGTCTGATCTCCACCGTCTCAAAAGCCAACGGCTATTTTCTGATTCCGCGGGAAAAGGAAGGGCTGGCTGCAGGCGAACAGGTCAATATAATTCGATTGTGAGGTGAGATGGCGTTTAAATATTTAAGTAATATTCCGCTCGCGGAAGCGCGCAGTCAATTTCTATCAACACTGACATCAAAAAACATTCAGTTAGAACCAGAAATTATTAAAACAGTCAGTGCCAACCATCGTATCGCAGCTGAAGCGGTTTATGCGCAAATCAGCGCTCCGCATTACAACTCTTGTGCAATGGACGGCATCGCCCTGGATGCCAGTCTGACCTTTGGCGCAACTGATACAAGGCCGGTCACCCTGCAGAAAGATCAATTCCACTGGGTGAACACGGGAGATCCATTGCCTGAACATTGTGATGCTGTTGTAATGGTCGAAGATGTGATCGAGGCAGATGAAGGCGCGGTCCAACTGTTTACAGCGGCAGTGCCCTGGCAGCACATCCGTCAGATCGGTGAAGATATTGCTCAAGGGGACATGATTATCCCCAGCTATACCGAAATCACTCCTGCCGTTCAGGGTGCCATGCTGGCAGCTGGGGTATTGGAAATAAGAGTTATCAAAAAACCGCTTGTGGGTGTGATCCCGACAGGCAATGAGCTGGTTTCCCCTCAAACTGACCCCCGCGAAGGCGATATCATCGAATTCAACTCGACAATCATCAAAGGTATGCTTGAGGATTGGGGCTGTGAGCCAATTGTTTACCCGATTGTCAGGGATGACCAGGATTTGATTACCGAAGCAGTTCGCAAAGCTGTCGTGCAGTGTGATTTTGTGCTCCTGAATGCCGGTTCTTCCGCTGGAAAGAAGGATTATTCCGTGGATGCCATTGAAAAAAATGGTGAAGTGATCCTCCATGGAGTTGCTATCCGACCAGGCAAGCCAGTTGTACTCGGATTTGCGCAGCAACAATCAAAAGTGATACCCTTGGTTGGACTTCCTGGTTATCCTGTTTCAGCAATTTTGGTGATGGAAGAGCTGGTGCGTCCGGCAATTAACCTTTTATTGAGCAAACCAAACGAAGACAAAACCGTGGAGCCGGCAACCGTCTCACGGCGATTAACTTCTTCATTGAAATACCTGGAATTTATCCGAGCCAGGGTTGGCAACGTCGATGGCAAATTGGTGGCAGTTCCGCTCAACCGCGGGGCAGGTGTGGTAAGTTCGTTTGTAAAAGCAGATGGTATTATTGAGATTCCTCAGAATACAGAAGGATATGAAGCCGGTGAAAATGTGCCGGTGAGATTGGTGAGGAAAATGAAAGATATTGACAAAACATTGGTGATAACGGGCAGTCATGACCCGTTGATCGACGAATTGATCGACCTAATTAAAATTAAATGGACCGACAGCCAGGTTGTCTCCTCGCATGTTGGCAGCCTGGGAGGTTTGATGGCGCTCAAACGAGGCGAGTCTCACCTTGGAGGCACCCATCTGATGGACGAAGAAACCGGTGAATATAATAAAAGTTATGTTCAGCGTTATTTCCCTGATGGCGGCGTCAGGTTGATAAGCTGCGTTTTTCGCAGTCAGGGTTTGATGGTTGCAAAAGAAAATCCGCTGGGTATCGCGTCGGTGGCTGACCTGGTAAGGGTCAATTATGTCAACCGTCAAAAAGGCTCCGGGACCCGGATATTGTTGGATTACTTATTGAATCAAAACAGGTTGGAACCAGAAAAAATCAAAGGCTATGACCGCGAAGAAATCACTCACACTGCTGTAGCTGCGGCTGTTGCAAGTGGCACTGCTGATGCCGGAATGGGTATCCTGGCAGCAGCCAGGATCTACGATTTGGGTTTCATTCCCCTGATCTGGGAACAATACGACTTGCTTGTTGCCGACAAGACGCTGGAGCATCTGGAATTTAAGCACATGCTTGAAGTGTTGAAAAGTGAAGATTTCGCAGAACGACTTGAAAAATTGGGCGGATACCAACTCAACAATCCGGGAGAAGTGATTTTATGAAGATGACCCACCTGGATGATGATGGGAATGCCATTATGATAGATATAACCCATAAAACCGCCACAGAGCGCGTAGCCATTGCCTCTGGAGTGGTTAAAATGAAACCGGAAACGCTGGACCTGATTCGTTCTGGCGAAGTGAAAAAAGGCGATGTGCTGGCAGTTGCCCGGGTTGCTGGGATCATGGCTGCAAAAAAGACCTCAAACTTGATCCCTCTGTGTCATCCACTGCCGCTTACCTCCGCAAAAATTGATTTTGAATATCTTGGGGAAGATACCCTGAAAATCATCGCGGAAACAAAAACTACTTACACCACGGGTGTCGAAATGGAAGCCCTAACCGCAGTAGGCGTGGCTGCGCTCACTATCTATGATATGTGTAAAGCGGTCGACCGTTCCATGGTGATCGGCGAGATCAGGCTCGATAATAAATCCGGTGGTCAATCTGGTGTATTCAACCGGGAGGAGCTTCAGATTTGAGAGATAGCTTTGGAAGGCAAATTGATTATTTGCGCCTTTCCCTGACCGAGCGCTGTACTCTGCGCTGCACTTATTGCCGCGTAGATGAAGGTTATTGCCCCAAAAGCCGGGAGCTAAGTGCTGAAGAATTAATTTTACTTGCCCAGGCTGCAGTTGAATTGGGGATCACACGTATTCGACTGACTGGCGGAGAACCCCTCCTGCGCAAAGACCTGATGCAGATAGTAAGTGGAATCGCAGCTCTACCCGGACTTAAAGACCTTTCCATGACTACTAATGCGCAGATGTTGGCGGAGATGGCGCCTGGGCTGAAAGCTGCAGGTCTGATGCGTTTGAATGTCAGTATGGACACGCTCAAACCTGATCTTTTTGAGAAGCTGACCGGTGGAAGCCTGCAGAAAGTGTTTGATGGTCTCCAGGTAGCAATGTCGGCAGGATTTGACCCGATCAAAATAAATGTCGTGCTGATGCGCGGTGTCAATGACAATGAGATCGATGATTTTATTGACCTCACAGCAAAGCAGAATATTGATGTACGTTTTATTGAATACATGCCTATTGGTAACGGCACCGGGAGCGACCTCCTGCGTTTGAACAACCAGGAAATCATCGCAGCCAGACCCTGGCTAAAACCGATTCCTCCTCGCCTGCACGGTCAGCCTTCCACAGACTACACCTACGAGGGAGCGCAAGGTCGGGTTGGCTTTATCAGCCCGATTTCGCATCGGTTTTGTGTCGATTGCAACCGCATCCGCATCATGAGCGATGGCTATTTGCGTACCTGCCTGGGAAAAGATTCTGAGGTTTCACTGAACGAAGCGCTTGCGGAAGGTAAAGATGCCCTTAAACGGGTGATAAGTGAAGCAATTTATGAAAAACCGGAGCGGCATTGTTTTGACCATGAATCTCTGGAAAAACGCAATATGAGCAGGATCGGAGGGTAGATGGCAAAGGTTGTCTCGGTCAACATCAGTGAAAAAAAAGGTACGATCAAACATCCGGTTGAGTATATTGACCTGAAGGTTGGGTTGGGAATCGTAGGCGATGCCCATGCTGGCGACTGGCACAGGCAAGTAAGCCTGCTGGATTTGAGCAGCTTTGACAAGATGCACAATAACGCCTCTGTTGAATTGAAACCAGGCATTTTTGCGGAAAATATCACTACTGAGGGAATCGATCTGTGGGGTCTGCCTGTTGGCACACGACTGGAGATCGGTGAAACACTGCTCGAGATCACCCAGATCGGAAAAGAATGCCATCGCCATTGCCAGGTTTTTCAGCAGGTGGGCGATTGCGTTATGCCCAGGGAGGGAATTTTCGCAAAGGTGCTTAAAGAGGGCACCATTAAAGCAGGGGATTCCTTAAAAATTCCCCCCACCATTCGGGCTGCTATTTTAACAGTGAGCGATAAAGGCTATTCTGGAGAGCGAACAGATCTATCCGGACCAGCGATCGCACAAGCCCTGAAAGGCAAAGCGCAAGTGACACTCCAGGAGATAGTCCCTGACGATCTGGAACAAATCAAGGTAAAGCTTATCGAATATTCCGACCTGGAGCTTGACCTGGTATTCACCACTGGGGGTACGGGTTTCGCGCCTAGGGATGTGACTCCTGAGGCAACCCTCGCTGTAGCGGAACGCCAGGCTCAGGGTATCGCCGAAGCGATTCGCGCAAAGAGCCTGGAGATAACCCCTTTCGCCATGCTTTCCCGTGCGGCAGCTGGGATAAGAGGGAGGACGCTGATCATCAATCTTCCCGGCAGCCCCAAAGCGGCTCTGGAATGTTTGGAAGTCTTTTTACCGGTCATGAATCACGCTGTCGAAACCCTGCGCGGTGACGCCTACGAATGCGCCCAACCTGGCTCAAGATAACATAACAATTAATGCGCGTAGCCACAAACGGAAGATGTCCTGAATCTGTATTAACGCGAATGAGTTGTAGATCAGGCGTTGTGCCTTCGGACATTGCGTTCCTACCTTAGAAACGAGGGGAATGGGAATCAACCTGACATCATGAGGCTTTACTAACTTGTCCCTTTGGCTTTTATTTGTTGGTATGAACACGCGGAGGAATATCTTTCTACGCCAACGGAACTATTAGAAACCACAGTAGTCGGTTGCTGTGAAGAAACGAAGTGGTATATCTCACCCAGCCCCTGTTTTCATCTTTGGTCACCCCAATCATTCAATTATTGAGTATAATTTCTTAATCTCATTAAAAGCAAAAAACAAAAGCGAGGTAATATGAAATCCAATAAGTTTAAAACCATCCTTATCCTGACGCTTGTCTCCGTCCTCTTACTCTCTGCTGTTGGCTGTACAAAGGAGCCAGAGAATAAGGTTCTGCGAATGTCTACGACAACATCAGTGAATGACTCAGGTCTCATGGCATACCTGCAGCCCGAGTTCGAAAAAGACACCGGTTACACGCTTGAAATCACATCTGCTGGAACCGGCGCTGCGATCGAAAAAGCCCGGATGGGCGATGCAGACATTCTGCTCGTTCATTCAAAATCCGCTGAAGAAGAATTTATCGGCGAAGGCTTTGGAGAAGAACGCCTGCCCTTCATGTATAACTTCTTCGTTATCGTTGGTCCTGCCGATGATCCTGCTGGCGTTGCCGGTTCTGCAACCGCTGCGGAGGCGTTCCAGAAAATTACTGACACTGGTTCTCTCTTTGTCTCACGAGGCGACAACAGTGGTACACATAACAAGGAAAATGCTATCTGGAAATCGATCGAGCTTGATCCCACCGGGGAATCCTGGTACGAAAGCGTCGGGCAGGGGATGGGGCAGACCCTGACCATAGCCAACGAAAAACAAGCATACACACTTTCAGACAAAGCTACTTTCCTGGCACATGAAGATTCGTTGGCGATGCACCTTGAAGAAACCGATGATATGAAGAATACTTATTCGACCATCATTGTTACTGCAGCGCGCTTTGCAGACTCCAATGTTGCCGGAGCACAGGCTTTCGTCGACTGGATCAAGACAGACAAGGCTCGCAATATGATTGCCGAATTTGGTGTTGCCGAATACGGAGAGCCGCTCTTCTTCAATATGGACTAAACCTTTATAATAGCTGCCGGAAGGGCATTACCGCCCTTCCGGAGACTTAAAATTGGAACTGATTAACTCTATTCTCGATCTCCTTTTTGGTTCAGACCCGGAACTGCGCCAGATTATCGTGGTTACGCTGCGCATGTCCTTTTTCAGCACCCTTTTCTCGTCCTTGGTAGGGATCCCTGCAGGGGTTCTGATGGGGGCAAACGACTTTCGTGGAAAAGGGTTTCTCACTCGCCTGGTTAACACGCTCCTGGGACTTCCTCCAGTTGTGGCTGGTCTGATCGTATTGCTTTTACTCTCCCGAAGCGGTCCTTTAGGTAGTTTTCGTTTGCTTTACACGGTCGAGGCAATGGTGATTGCCCAGGTGCTGCTGATTACACCTTATATCACCGCCATGACAGCCAACCTGGTAGGGGTTAATGCAAAAACAATTAATGAAACACTGGCAGGGGTCGGGATCCGCGGCACCAAACGGCTGAAGTATTTCCTACTCGACTTTCGTGTGCCATTTCTCTCGATCATCCTGGCTGGTTTTGGACGTTCAATTGCAGAGGTAGGCGCTGTTCAGATGGTTGGTGGGAACGTTCAATACAAAACCCGGGTGATGACCACCGCTATCATGATGCAAACCAATATGGGGCACTTTAATTTTGCTATTGCGTTGGGTCTCATCCTGCTCATCATCTCATTCCTTATCAATACGATCGTTAATCGTATTCAAAAGGCAGCTGCAGATGATTAAACTAAAGAACGTCGTAGTAAAAGCCAAGGATCGTGTAATCCTGGATATCCCTGATTTGCAGTTTGAGCGGGGAAAGCGCTATTGCATAATCGGCGAAAATGGAAGTGGAAAAACTACCCTTTTACGGGCATTGATGGGAACCGTACAAGTGAACAATGGTGTCATTGAAGGTTTGAACCCGGATCTAAAAGTAGGTTATCTGCCTCAATCCCCTTATGCCTTTTCGTTTTCGGTTCTTAGGAATGTGAGCATGGTTCTCGAAAGAGCTTCAACTGGAGAAGAGATCGCACTGGATGCCCTTAAAAAAGTAGGTTTGGGTTCTCTGGTCAGCTCCAGGGGTAACACGCTTTCAGGTGGCGAGCGCCAACGGCTTGGTTTGGCAAGGGTATTGGCACTGCCGAAAGAGGTGCTTCTGCTGGATGAACCGACATCTGCAACAGATATTCGCGGTATGGATTTGGTTGAAGCGTTGTTGCTGCAATGGTTTGAGAAGACTAACGGATTGCTTATTTTCACCACCCATGCACCAGCCCAGGCTCAGCGAATGGCAGATGAAGTAATTTTTCTTGAAAAAGGAAAAGTGGTCGAGACTGGAACGCCAAAGGTTTTGTTCAATAACCCCCAAAAACCGGAAACCCAGGCGTTTCTATCGCATTGGTCAATTTGATTATTATATCCAATAGGATTACATTCTGTAAACCACCAGCCAGGAGCTGCAACCCTTGACCGAAATGGGTTTGAAGGTTACGATTTCAGTAGTTAACAATGCCTCTATCACAGGGTACGATAAAACACCGCCAGGTGTCATTGTTACGATAACATTAGATTCAAAAGGAGAGATTTTATGTTAAAGTACGACCGCGTCTATAACTTTTCAGCAGGTCCCAGCACCCTTCCAGTGCCTGTTTTAGAACAGGTTCGCGACGAAATGATGAACTACCAGGGCTCTGGCATGTGCGTCATGGAAATGAGCCATCGCAGCAAAGTCTTCATTAAAATCGCCGAAGAAGCCGAAGCTGATCTTCGGGAACTGATGAATATTCCCGATAATTACAAAGTACTGTTCATTCAAGGTGGCGCAACCCTGCAATTTGCGATGATTCCATTGAACCTGATGAAGAATGGTGTCGCTGATTACATTGTCACCGGTAACTGGTCTAATAAAGCCTACTCAGAAGCTAAGAAATTTGGCAAGATCAACCTGGTCGCTTCAAGCAAGGATAAAAACTTCAGCTACATTCCCGATGTCTCTGATCTGCCGATTTCTGAAGATGCAGACTATGTATACATTTGCGAAAACGAGACAATCCACGGCACAACTTACCAACAGCTGCCAAATACCAAGGGAAAACCATTGGTGTCTGACCAAAGCTCCATGTTCCTCTCCAAACCGGTCAATGTCAGTGATTATGGCCTTATTTATGGTGGTGTACACAAAAACGTTGGGCCTGCTGGTCTGGCCATTGTGATCATTCGCGAAGACCTGATCCGCACCGATCTGCCTGAAACGGTCCCGACATATATGCGCTACGACATCCATGCAGAAAACGATTCGATGTACAACACCCCCAACTGTTGGGCGATTTATGTATGTGGCAAGGTTTTCAAATATCTGAAGAGCCTGGGTGGTTTGGAAGCCATGAATCAGCTTAATATCGAAAAAGCACAACCGCTTTACGATTTCCTCGACAACAGCAAGATGTTCAAGGGCACTGTTGTCAAGGAAGATCGCTCACTGATGAATGTGCCATTTGTTACCGAAAGCGCTGAACTGGACGCTGAAGTAGTGGCTGCTACCAAAGCTGCTGGCTTCGACAACCTTAAGGGTCATAAATCGGTGGGAGGTTTGCGCGCTTCGATTTACAACGCCATGCCCAAAGAGGGCGTTGATGCATTAATCGATTTCCTGAGAGATTTCGAAGCCAAACACGGCTAATTTTTTCTCAAGAATACACATAAAACCTCTCCAGACCGGGGAGGTTTTGTTGTATATATCACAGCGGCTGGAGCAAATACCCTGCTTCGTAGGCACAGGTTCCCAACCGCAAGTCGAAGATCCCTAAGCGAAGCGCAGGGGAGTGGTTGTCAACGCCTGATCTTCAAATCCTACATTTCTTCAGTTTGGCGGTATTGCAGGGCTTCAGCCAGGTGTTCGGTCTTGATAGTGGTTTCGCCTGACAAATCTGCAATTGTTCGGGCGAGCTTAAGCACACGGTGATACCCCCGGGCAGTCAGGCGAAGTTGACGCATGGCGGTTTTCATCAAACCTTCTCCTGCAGGGTCCAAAACGCAATATTGACGGATCTCTTTTGGGGTCATATCGGCATTATTGACCAATTTTGTCCCCTCAAACCGTTTGATCTGGATCTGTCGGGCAGCCTCAACGCGTGCCTGGATAGTTTCGGAGCTCTCACCAGTTCGTTTTTCGCTCAACTTCTGATAATCAACCCTCGGAACCTGCAGGTGGATGTCGATCCGGTCCAAGAGCGGTCCCGATATGCGTTTTTGGTAATTGCTTATGGCTGCTGGTGGGCAGGTACACTGGCGCATAGTATCGCCAAAATAACCACAGGGGCAAGGATTCATCGCGCCTACCAACATAAAATTTGCCGGAAAGGTGAGCGAACCCTGGGCACGGCTGATGGTCACAATTTTGTCTTCGAGGGGTTGGCGCAAAACTTCGAGTATTCGCTTTCCGAATTCGGGCAGCTCATCCAAGAACAAGACTCCCCGATGTGCGAGAGATATCTCCCCCGGTCGCGGCACCCGACCACCGCCGACCAAGCCGGCATGGCTGATTGTGTGGTGGGGAGCTCTGAAAGGACGTTGACGAATTAACGGTGTTTCTGCTGGCAGCTGATCGCTGATCGAATAAATGCGGGTCACTTCCAGCGATTCTTCCAGGCTCATCGAAGGCAGAATGGAGGTCATCGCCCGGGCAAGCAGGGTCTTACCAGCCCCTGGCGAACCTGTCATCAATACATTGTGCCCGCCCGATGCAGCGACTTCCAAGGCGCGTTTGATATGTTCCTGCCCCTTTACCTCACTAAAATCAGTAAACGGCATTTCAAATTCAGGGGCGACAACATCACCTGGTTTGAATGGCAAAATCGGGTTCTCACCAATGAAATGCTGCCAGAGTTGGTAGAGCGTTTCTACTGGATAAACTTCGATATCCGGTATTAACGAAGCCTCAGGTGCATCCACCGCCGGGACGTAAACCTTCTGATATCCTTCGCTGCGAGCCAGAGCAGCTGCAGCCAGGATTCCCCTAACATGTCTGACGGAGCCATCGAGGGAGAGTTCGCCAATGATCAGTGAGTTATCAACTGCTTCCGGAGGGATCTGTTCACCGGTTACAAGTACTCCGACTGCTATCGGTAAGTCGAAGCAGGGACCTTCTTTTCTGACTGTTGCAGGGGCGAGGTTGACTGTGAGAGGTTTGCGCGGATAGACTAAAAAAGCGTTTTTAATGGCTGAATAGACGCGCTCACGGCTTTCTTTTACAGCCTCATCCGGCAGCCCAACGATAGCCATATGAGGCAAACCTTGCCCGTAATCGACCTCGATATCGATCAGGACTCCATCCAGCCCAATTACGGCGCAAGAGAATACATGAGCGAGCATTGCACAAGTTTATCACAGAGACTTAAAAGTTTACTGAAAAATTTACTTCAAAAATTTACTTCAGGACATTTCTATTTAGCTTTGACAAAAAAATTTACATCAATAACCGTTAAATCTGGCAACTTCTTCATCAATTAGCTTTTTGAATTGAGAATTCTCATCTTTTGGGTTTTCAAACCAGAGACGATTGATTTCAAGCTTGTTTGTCCTCTTTTTATCCCTGCTTGGCTCCAAACGGCCGATAAAGCGATCTTCATATAGAACAGGCAAGACATAGTAGCCAAATTTTCGTTTTTCTTCGGGTACATAAACTTCCCATTTGTAATCAAAATTAAAAAGTGCCTTAACTAAATCCCGATCCCAGATCAAGTTGTCCAAAGGTGCTATAAACCTAAGGTTATTATGGAGGAGTGTGTTTGAATAATTGAGGAGCAGGTCGTAGTTAGCCTTCGTTAGGTAAAAATTTTCTTTCATCCCTTCAATCTCCACTTCAATTAGCAAGCCTTGCTCAACCAGGTTACCTACGATTGATTGAATCACTTTTATGTCCTTGAGATGAAAACCTAGCCATCCAGGACCTCTTTTTAGCCAATAGACTCCCAACGACTCCAAACGTCTGAGGACATACCATTCCATAAATTCTTGATGGCTGTTGTGAATTGAGTCTCGAAATTCGGTGGGCACTATGGCTTCTGTAACAGTAAAGCCTTTGATACTGCCTTTTCTTGAGCTAACAATTAGCTTTCCCTCTGCCCATAATTGATTCAGGGCACAGTTGAAGAGATTAGACGACCCCCAGGAATTTTTGTTTTCACTTTTTATTTTGACATCACTGCTGAAAGTGTTTGGGTGTTCGATAACATGTTTATGAACGCTTTCCAGAATTTCAAGGGCTTCATTTGTGCCTCTGTAGTTTAGTATCCTCATGTTGAGTTCTGATAGTTCTTTTCTAACATAAGAAAAATTCCCCCAATCGTCTATGAGGTGAATGCTGGCTTCTTTATCAAAGCCGTCCACAATTTGAAAGTCACGGTACATCAACTCATCAAGCAGATTCCGTGAATAATTAGAAAATCTGGATTTTAGGATAATATCGACATTTCTGCCTGCAATATCAAGAGGGTCAAATTGAAGGGTGTTGACTCTTTGCAGATAGTTCAGAATGCCGGCTTTTCCTGTTCCGAAGGTATCGAATTTATCAAGACCGTAGTAGAATACAAGGAACTTGCGAATTTCAGCTTTGGAAAATATAGTTTTTACGGGCACAGTTTTTCCCTTTTCAATTTAACAAGTATCTATTTATAAATTTTATGTTGAGAACACAGGGAAATTATAGACGCAAGAATCAAATAATGACAGAATAAACCCTCTGTAGTGATGTTTATATAACAAGTTATAATCAGTGAAGTTTGGATGGTGTAAAGTGATTAAAAGACGACCACAAGTTCTTTATCTGACCTTGCTTTTATTGATTGTGTTTCTTTTTTCAGCCTGCGAACCATTACAACAACCTCTTCAATCAACGTCAACAGACACCGAAATAACACCCCCAACGGTCACAAAACAACCGACAGCAATCCAAACCAAAACCACAACTACTAAACAACCAGTTAAGATATGGTTTGACCCTGCGCTTCCTTCTGATCTTGTCCATGGTAAATTGAGCGCGGTTTTTGATCAATATAGTGCGGCAAAAGAAAACGCATCCATTCAGTTGACATTTAATCCTGATATCGAACTCACCAAGTGGGTATTTGCCCTGGTTGCGCCTTTCGCGACTGTTAACGATTCGGTCACAAGCTCTGATCTAATCGGTTTTTGGCAAAACGGTTCAGACTTCCCAGCTGATGAATTGGTGATGGCGCAATCCACCCTGGATATGCTTAGCGCCAGGTATGGCAATCCATCAGGACCAGTTGCTGCTCTGGGAGCAGGCGAGCTGTTGGATTATCGCATCACCCGGACGAATGCCTGGGCAGTGGTTCCCTTCCAGAATATCCAGCCCAATTGGAAAGTAATTGCGATTGATGAATTCTCTCCTATTCATAAAGATTTTGACCTGATCGAATATTCTCTGACGTTTGGTATTGGGCTGTCGATGGGCATCGAAAAACAAACAAATCAGGATACATTTGACCAAATAGTTACCTCATTTGAAGATTTGCTTCCTAAAACCAACCGTGATGAATCAAAACTGACCACCGTTATCATGACTGGTGTCACTGCCCTTGCCCGGGCTACTGCCAAAGAGATGGAGTTGTATGGGGTGCTTACCCCTGCATTATCTGTTGGTGAGGTCATGCGCGAGGCTGATGTAACCCATGTAAGCAATGAAGTGCCATTCGCCAGCAACTGCCCGCCTCCTCAATGGGTTCAGGATATTGACCTCGTATTTTGTTCCGATGTCAGTTATATTGATTTGATGCGTGAAATTGGTACGGATGTGGTCGAACTGACTGGCGATCATTTTGCGGATTGGGGTGCGGAAGCAATGTATCTCACACTGGAAATGTACCGACAGGAAGGTTGGTCATATTACGGTGGTGGTTGGGATATCGACGAAGCACGCGAGCCGCTCAAAATCGAGCACAACGGGAACAAGATTGCCTTTCTGGGCTGCAATGCCAAAGCCCCGGGTTATGCGACTGCGGGCGAGAATGTTCCTGGTGCACTGCATTGTGACATGGACGATATGGTCGACCGTGTTCAGGCACTGCGCAACGAAGGCTACATCGTGATCGTCACCTTCCAACACCAGGAGATTTACCGCTGGAACCCGACTGAACAGATGATCGCGGATTCCAGGCAAATGGTCGAAGCGGGAGCAACTGTTGTGAGCGGGAGCCAGGCCCACGTGCCCCATGTTTTTGAGTTTTACGAAGATGGATTCATTCACTATGGTCTGGGAAATTTGTTTTTTGACCAGAAGGGTTGGTTTGAAAATTCGGATAAAACATTTCTTGATCGCCATGTTTTCTATGATGGAAAATATCTGGGCGTCGAATTGCTCACAGCCCAATTTTTTAACTGGTCCACCCCAACCTGGATGACACCTGACGCCCGATCGGAGTTCCTGTTCGAATTGTTTGAAAACAGCAGCCAGTTTGAATAAACAAAAACAAACCCCGAAGGGCTTGTTTTTTTGGACCTCCTACCGGCACTCGAACCGGAGAAATTTATATACTGATTTCCTCACAGTTTTGCTTTCACCCCTCCTGAATCAAGTAAAAGAACTCCCAAACGTTTGCAATATTAATCCTTGGGATGATTCATATAGCGCCTTATATAAAACACAAGCGACAGAACCGAGAAACCCAAAGCGATCATCGTAATAGTCCATGACACCGTGTTCGCAAGAAATGGAAAGAGAATATGGACTACTGTTACTATGAATAAAATGACCGTTGACAGTTTTCCGTGCCATTCAGCGCTGTTAACAATCTTTTTCCGCGCATCAAGGTAGGCAAGAAGAAGAATTATTAATTCTTTAATTATCTGAACCACCAGCAGAACTCGCATCGACTCAAATTGAGTGGACAGGCAAAACACAACTGCAAGCTGAATCAGTTTGTCTGCCGTCGGGTCGAGAATCTTCCCCACATTTGTAACCATGTTGAATTTCCTGGCGATATAACCGTCTACAACGTCCGTTAACCCCGTAATGGCGATAACAATAGCGGCTGACAAATAATCTTTTCGGGATACATATAGCCAGACAAAGAGGGGGATCAAGCAAATCCTGAGAAGCGAAAGAATGTTTGGAATCGTCCAAAACTTCTGTGGATCAGCCTGTTTTTCTTTTTTACCTTCAGTATTCATTTCTAATTTTCCTTCCGACAACTCGCCAATTGCATCTATACCGGGGCTATCATGCTTTGAGATGATACAGCTTGTATTAAACCACAAAATTCGATTTACATGGGAATAATGCGCTGGCTTAAGATCCGTAGGCTCCAGTAGTAATATAAGCATTTCAAAACCAGCCCCCTCTGATAAAGATTAAAACGTGACTGTTTAGCATATACCTCTTGTTTGGTTATATCCTAATGTTATGGTTTCTGTATAATTCTGACTTTGCCCAGGTCTCAAGGGCCAGTCCAATTGTCTTTTTTGCATTATTCGCAAGAAGCGACAGGGTCTTACTGATAAGCTTGCGTGTTTCCTCATCCATGTTGTCGATAGACGAAAAAATAGCGATAGAGGATTCAAACCACTTATCCTCCATGTCCTGTAAGGTGTGGGCGTTAGTCTGTGAAATAATCGAATAGAGCGCATCCACAAACTTTTCCCGCTGACTTTCATCTATATCGGCGATCCAGCCCTTTAATGTGTAGTTGATATATTGGCTGTTGTCTGTGACGGCTTCGAGGTAGGAGAAATGATTTCTCTCCACCTCCCAGGAAAAGATATCATGCTGCAAATACTCCACCGTCTGGGAACTTCGGACGATAATATATTGCTCCTCATGCTCCAGCAGCATACCAACAATGGAGGATTGAGGGACATAGGTGCTCATTTTATCCCGCGTCTGCTGATATTGCTCAGTTGAAAGCACCTTTTTGTCAAAGCCCGGACCATCAAAATTGTATATGGAAACAATCCGGTTCCGGGTTTCCGAATTGCAGAAAGTAGCGGCATACATGCCAAGATTACCGCCCTTGGAATGACCGCCTAAAATCAGATTCCCATTCAAAGACCCCGCCACCGTCTCCAGGTATTCCACCGCGCTTTTCTGTGCAGGCACGGGGCAAATGAAGCTCATGTTGAAACTTTCCTTCCACCCGACCAGTGTGCTGTCCGTTCCCCGGAACAAAACAAAGCTGAGCTTTTCACTGACGTGCACTGAGATCGCGGCAAACTGGGTCTGCGTTTCTACATCGATGCGATTGACATAGTTTGAGATTAGCATTCCGCAAAAGCGATCGCTTTCTGACAATGCGCGCATAAGGCTGATATCATCCTTCAGATGCACGCTTTCCTCAATATCCGGTAGGGCAAGCAACTGAATGGTCGCATCGCGAATCGAGATCGGCGCATCCATAGCATTGAAAGAAAGCTTCTCAAAAGGGAAATAAGATAGCTCAGCCAGAATTAATACATCGATTTCATTTACGTCGTCCTGTTCAAGCTTCAAATCCCCTCGCCAATGCAGGTAATCTATAACATTTGCCATATCACGGTCCTCCTCAAAATATTCTACTATCAAAGGAAAAAAGTATTAACGATCTTTTGAATATGCTTGCCGGCTACCTGCCTCAAAATCCTAATGCAATGTTTCTTTTAGTGGGTAGCGGTTCGGATATAGACGCATTAAAAAAGCTTACCCGCGAATTGGGAATATCGGAACAAGTTATCTTGTTGTGATGTTCATATAGTGTTTGTATAACACTCCAAAAAAAAGATCGTCATACGATGGGTTCCAAGGCTTGTTTTTCCCACAAAAATGCAAAATTGCGGTATTCTGCATAATCCAATTCATATTAAGTTTGCCTGTGCTCCGCACGAGATAGTTGAAATAATAACGAGCGTCATAGTTCCATAGAACATCATCTATAGCAAGCGTGTCTTTTCCATATAAAGCGTTGAAAACATCCTGGTCTGGTAAGATTAGAAGGTCCTTATTCTGTTCCACATGATGGAAAACGTCATCTATTTTTACAAGCTGCCTTGCTTTGACTAAATCAATCATTATCACGCCTGAATTGAAATAATCATGATCAGTGCCTAATCTTACACGGTTAATATAGTTGGTTGCTTCAGTCATGGCGGTATGTGCTGCGGCGGCAAAGACATTTCCCCGCAAATCGATTTCCCACAGCGGCCTAACCGGATTGATAATCAGCATATCAGGGTCAAGATACAGTATTTTGTCCAATGATAGTGGCAGTACATGAGGCGCAAGCAGCCGATAGTACATTTCCTGTGGATATCGTTCGCTTGCCGGTGCGTCTTTGAATAGCTCCTTGTCAAACTGAATGGGGATCAACGTTGCGCCAAGCAAAAGACAATATTCCTGCAATTCGTCCAGATCCTCTTTGGGTATTGAACTATGAAGCAAATAGATTGTTATCCTATCCTCATCGGGATTATTGATAAAAAATGATCGCAGCATAACCTTAAACGGAAAGATGTAATTTTTGTCAATCGTTACTAAGATATTAATATTACTCAAAATATGACCTTTTCGGTTTATTTCCCAAAGATATAAACACCTCCGGGTAAAGCCAAGTATAAACTATCCCGTAATTGTGACTGTCAACGTTTTTCAATATAAAGAGCTAATCAATTAGTTGTAATAAAACAATAATCCGATCCCAGTCCAACACTACTATTTGTTGGGTTTGGTTCGGATTATAAGTGTTTTGTGCTCCTACCGGGACTCGAACCCGGGTTTTAGCCTTGAAAGGGCCGCGTCCTAACCACTAGACCATAGGAGCATCGAAAGCACTATTCTACACGAGGATTTGAGTCAAGTCAAGGAAAAATTTCGGGAAAAATTTCGGGAAAATTTCGGCAAAAATGTAAGGCAAAATTTAGCTATTGTTTCGATGAAATATGTTGGTACGGGCGGGTTCAATAAGTGAGTTTTGTGTCATTACCCAGGATAAAAGTACGGACGGGTTCAGTATGTGAGCCTTGTATCATGATCCAATCCGTCAAACCCGCCATCCTTCACACAATTTCTATTCCAGTTTCAAATCATTTCTGTCTTCCTGGGTTGGGATATGCTATGACCTTGTCAAGAATCTGGGGTGTACAGATTGATGATTTGGGTTGTATTGCATGTTCGAAGCGTATATT
>Ga0123334_1002048_pt1 | contig 23901 bp, 21 predicted proteins | sample BiotimSIPDNA_FD_89706 | JGI IMG/M metagenome (GOLD analysis project Ga0123334, IMG submission 89706) | Anaerobic biogas reactor microbial communites from Washington, USA - Biogas_R1 time_0 SIP DNA | ecosystem: Engineered > Bioreactor > Anaerobic > Unclassified | place: Washington, USA... | reverse complement strand
CGCCGATATCGTATACTTCTTGTCTCATAGACCACCTCAATACCCCCATAGGGTATTTTGATTATATACCATGGAACAGGTTTTGTAAAGAAAGAAGTATGCTTTTTTAAAAAGCATACTTCTAGTTATTTCACATTGGCCAGATAATAGTCAAAGTCCTCATGCAGGTATTCCAGAGCTCCTGCGGCGTCTCTGTTTTTCAGATACTCGAAGTACTTTTCCGTATGGGCCGCGCTGACTTCACGTCCGTACATCCTAATACCGTTTATCCAAAATACGATACTGACGGTTCTGAAAGCGTTGAGCACCAGCGGAAACACATTATTTCCGCTCCTGACGCAGACCGCGTGGTGGAAGGAGAATATCTCTTCTGCGAGATCCTCGGTAGTAAAACTGTCCTCATCCGCCGACATTTTCTTTACTCTGTCCACGATCTGCTGCAGAGCCTCTATATCCTTATCACTGTGGTTGTCGGAAAATTTTTTGAATGCAGTTCCCTCGAGTGCGCTGCGAAATTCGAACATAGATCTAACCGTGTGCATATCAAGTTTGCCGCCGTTGTATTTGAGCAGGGCGTTCAGTGTCTCCTGCGTACCAAGCTCAGCGTAGTTGGCCACAAAGGTGCCTTTGCGCGGCACAATACTTACAAAACCCATGCGGTCGAGCTCCGTAAGCCCGGAATGGACTATGGTCTTGCTGACCTTCATCTCCGCCGCTAGCTCGCGTTCGGGCGGCAGCCTCTCCCCAACCTCCAGCTTTCCTGATAGGATAAGCCCTATCATTCTATCAATAAACAACTCTTTTATGGTTGGTGCGACGATAGCTTTAAATTCCAAATGCTCCACTCCCGATTGCTTATAGTTCAACGCTCTTTATGTTGACAGGTTCTATTATCTACCGACGCCCCAGAATGTCAAGAGTCCGTGCTATTACCGTCCGCCTTTCGGTAAACAAAAAAAATAATATGATAAAACCCATATCGCCTTATTAATATGATAAGCCCTTGCTTTCCGTCGGCTGATATGGTATAAAAAGAAACGCACAAGAGATAGCTTAGTCTCTGTGCGTTTTGTATTACAAGCTCACACTTTCTAAAATTTTTGAAATGTATTTCTTTTTGAGAAAAAATGTGATAATCTAATATATATTATTTTTTTGCGTTAAAATATTTTTTTGGCACAAATTGCATAAAATGTGCAATTTAATAATAAATTCAAAATCGTAAAAAGTAAAATAATTTTTTGATTATAACATCATAATTATTACTCTATATGAAAAATAATCAATTACTTATTGGGGTGTACCAATGGAAATCCGTGATCTGCGATTTTTCTGCCTTACGGCGGAAATGGAACATGTTACAAAGGCTGCCGAGAAGCTCGGAGTGGCACAGCCTTTCCTCACAAAAATAATCGGCCAGCTTGAGAAAGAGGTCGGCATTCGGCTCTTCGACAACGTAGGGCGCAGGATCAAGCTTAACAAATACGGCGAGGTATTCTATTCCCATGCAAAAAAGATCCTAGTGGAGCTGGACAATTTGCGTGACGATATGGAAAGAATGGCCGATCGCCAGTCCCGCACCATCCGTCTTCTCACAAACACCGAATCGCTGTATCCGGAGATGGTTTTGGAATATCAAAAATTGCATCCTGAAACCGTCCTGTCGATGTCCTACGCCGCGCGCGATGAAATGATCAGCGCACTGCGCACCGGAGATACGGATTTTGCAGTCTGCTCCCCTCCAATCGGCGAGGACCCCGCAAGAGGCATCAAAACTGAGCTTGTGTTTAAAGAACACGCCTGTGCAATGCTCCCTCCCGGACATCCGATGCTCTCTAAAAAAATGGTCTCCTTCGACGACATGGCCGGTACAGATCTTATAACCACAACGCCGGACTCCGCGCTGCGAATGAATCTCGCACCTAATATGGAGAAGTACAATTATCACCCGAACATCGTGTGTGAGACAAATGACTTTCACCTTATTATAGAATACGTACTCAGCGGCTTAGGTTACGCTATAATCCCCCGTTCCCTGTTTTTCAGCGTTCCCTCAATACGTCCATACTGTGTCGCCTCTGCATACGACGATACTCTCGGCGAGATAGGCATCAGCTACAGCACCGTACAAAACGGGTCCTGCGCCGATTCGGACTTCATACCCTTTGTAAAGGCCTACGTCAAACGCAATATCAAAACCTATTTCAGCGATCTTGACTCAATGTCGCAATAATAAACGTAAAAAAGACCCGCAAACAACTTTTGTGTTTGCGGGTCTTTTTCACGTTTGCCCTATATACAACCTACAATTTATCCGACCTGCCGCCCAGCAGCGCCGCTTTCAGCGCGCGGAAGCTCGGCTCCTCCAGCTCAAGAAACCGCTCCCGCTCGGCAATGTCCACAAGTCGGTGCGCATCCGAACTCGTGAGTATCCTGTGGTTCATCCTGTAAATAGCATTTGACCCATCTGCAAAGAAGCGGTGCGGGTTATATACCTCCAGCGCAGGAAAGGCAGGCTTATCGGGGAGCACACCGAAAACGGACAGTATGCTGTTTGAGGGGCGGTCAATGTGCGCCGGCCAGCAGAAACCTCCGAACTCCCTCATCATATCCGGCAATTCGTCTATTGATATGTCTGTGGCGTTGGAGAGCAGCAGCGGCAGGGTTCCGAGGTCGCTCTCATTTTCGTCCATCAGGATCTGTTCGCCAAAGTATTCGGGCCTGTTCTCTATAGGGGGAAGGCGCTTATATACCGCCTCGCCCGCCGCCTCTGCGCCCTCCACGTCGGGAAAAATACAGACGACATGTATTTCCTCCGCCGTAGTGACCTCGACACCCGGTATGACAGTCAGGGGAACGCCCCTTGCCGCACGCACAACAGCAGCTGCATTTTTTGCTGTATTGTGGTCCGTTATGGCTATTATGTCCAAGCCTTTCAAATAAGCCATGTTGACAATATTCGGCGCAGTCATGAGCGTATCACCGCAGGGGGAGAGGCAGGTATGTATATGCAGATCATAGGCATATTGAGGCATTTTATTCCCTCTCTGTACCGCTTAGTACGGTTTATATCAGCTCAAGCAGCTTTGCCGCCTCGGCAGCCGTCTCGAAAACAGGCTTCCCCGAACACAGTACGGTGACGTTTCCCTTTTCCGCACCTGCGGCCGCCTCCTCGTCCATGCGCATATTCTCGGCAAGAACTACGCAGGCAGTATCGGCAAGCGTTGCCACCGCCATAGCGTTTACATTGGCCATAACGGTGATCCAAAGGCTGCCGGCCGGAGCCCTGCCCATGACGATTGAGAGCAGGTCGCAGCAATATATCCCGCCCGTGATCTCGTTTTCTCCGTCGCCGAAGACTGTCTCCCACCCGAGTTTTTCGCAGAGCTCTTTAACTTTCATGCTTATGGACCTCACCTTTATCCCGTTTGTTTATAGTTAGCGACAGCAAGCTGTCTCTGACCGATTCGACCTTGTCCTTCAGCAGATAGATGCAGGCGTCCTCGGTCGAATACCCGCGTACAATGTCCTCTGCCAGCGCACGGCAGGAGGGAGCGCCGCATGAGCCGCAGTCCAAGCCGTAAAGCCGGGACTCGATCTCCTCAAGCTCGCCCATCATCCTAATGGATTCCGTCGGACTCGGGTCAAGACGCAGTGTATCTATAGGCTCGACCTTAGCGTCCCACTTCATATCGGGTGGAATACCCGCTTCAGATATGCTGTTGCAGGAAACGGGACGGTAGGCCTGAAGGTGCTTCATTCTGGTGACGGCCACATAGGGATTTTCGATGTTGAGAACCCCTCCGACACAGCCCGCGGGACAGGCGTTGAGTTCCACAAACACCTGATCGGAAAGGCGGTCGTCCTCCATCTCCTCAAGGACGTTTATTACATTTTCTATGCCGTCGGCGGCAAGATAGCCGGTGGTCAGTGTTGCGGCCGCCTCACCGCCGCTGTTGCCCCAGGACATACCGGTTCTTCCGCTCTGGGCAGTATCCGGCCCCAGACCCTCCTCGGCACATTCGTTCATCGCCGAGAGCAGTGCGGGATATATCTCACTGACGGATATAGCGAGATCGACCTCGCTCTTTTTGATACCTATCGGGTTTCTGATGGACGTGACCTTAGCGGGGCACGGCGTAAGAAAGGCAATGCCGATGTCCTCCGGAGAAAGACCGGTCTCTCTGACCGCCCGTCTCCTCGCCAGCATCGCCGCGACCTCCATCGGAGGGGAAAGAGGAAGTATGTTGTCTATAAGATTCGGAAAGCGTATGCGTATAAGTCTCAATACCGCTGGACACGCGGAGGATATAACAGGCTTTTTAAGCCGATCGCCGTTTAACAGCTGCCTTGTGGCGGAGGACACCAGCTCAGCGGCCGCGGCAACCTCGTAGACTGCGTCGAAGCCCAGTTTCAGGAGTCCGGCCCTTATAAGCTCCAGATCCTCCTGACGTTTGTACTGCCCAAAAAGGGACGGCGGGGGCAGAACCACTTTGAATTTAAATTCTTTTATAGAACTGAGCGGATCTGTTATGGCGTATTTCGCGTGATGCGGGCACACCCTTATGCACTCTCCGCAGTCGATGCAGCGGCCCTCTATTATCTGCGCCTTCCCGTTACGTACCCGTATAGCCTCCGTCGGGCAGCGCTTCACACAGGTTATGCAGCCGTGGCAGAGTTCGGTGTTCAAAGTAACAGAGTGAAAATATTCAGACATACCGAACCTCCTTTACAGGTTTTATCTTTCAGTCGCGCTGTTCACCGCTCTTTTCGATATTGACCGTTATCTTAACGGAGGTACCGACACCCACTTCACTGTTAATTTCAAGCTCGTCGGAATATTTCTTCATGTTGGGCAGGCCCATTCCAGCACCGAAGCCCAGATTACGCTCCTGCTCTGACGCTGTTGACCAGCCCTCCTGCATCGCAAGATCGAGATCCTCAATTCCCGGCCCCTGGTCGCTGACCAGAGCTACTATTTTGTCGTCGTCAATATCAATGTCTATCACGCCGCCCCCGCCGTGTATGACCATATTGATCTCGGCCTCATAGAGAGCGATTGACATTTTTCTGACTGTCTCCGGGTTAAGACCCAACTGCTTAAGTATCTGTTTTACCGCTCCGGAGGCCACGCCCGCCCTGGTAAAATCATCGCCCGGTACATCATAGTGGTAGTGCAGCGAGTTAACGGTCATTTTACTTTCATACCCCCATTCAGCCCTGCCTTGTATAACAGTCCGCAGGCCGTGAACATCCTGTGGGTCGTAGTCATGACCGCAATGCCGTTTTCCTTTGCACATTCGATTATCTTCTGGTCAGGACGCTTGCCTCTGACAAAAATGACGCACACCATGTCCATCATAGCCGCTGTACGTATCGCCTGCTGGTTGAGAAGCCCCGTGACGAGTACGGCCTGGTCCTTTACATATGCAAGTACATCGCTCATCATATCGCTTCCGCAGGCCGTGTGCACATCAACATCAAGCAGCTCCTCGCCCGTAAGCAATTCGGCATCCAGAACATTCATGATATCCCTTATAAGCATATTGATTCCTCCGTTATTTCAACTGTTCGAATCAGTTCGTAAGTAAACGCGAGCTATAATCCACCTGTTTTTCTTCTCCGGACATATTCAAGCAGGTTTTGAAAGGGACTTAATAATCGGAAAACTGATCGTTACTTATACATTATAACATATCTGTTTTTGCAAGACAACAAAGTAATATTGTACTCGTTTATCCATAAAAAAAGTGTAGCAAAATATAGTTTATTGTGGTAATATAAAAAAAGCGTCTATTGCCGCTTGAGCTATTGTCAAAAATTTGTCAAATAGCTCGTCATCAGGAACCTTTATTTTGTATATTGGAGGAAAGCACAAATGTCATGCAATAGTTGTTCGACTACAGTTGTCGGAACCGCGGAGCAGGACGCCACGCTTCGCGAACAGATCGCAGCCCTTAGAGTAGACAATTCTCTGGTTCAGATTCTTCAGGCCGCACAGGATATTTATGGATATCTCCCCGAAAAGGTCATAGAAGTTATCGCATACGAGATGGGCGTGTCTTCCGAGACTGTCTACTCTGTAGCCACCTTTTACTCCCAGTTCAACTTCAACCCAAAGGGGAAATACGCAATATCAGTATGTCTTGGAACCGCTTGTTACGTCAAGGGTGCCGGGGAGATATACGAAAAGCTTAAGGAAAAGCTCAACCTCGGCGACGGCGAGACCACTCCCGACGGGAAGTTTTCTCTGGATGCCTGCCGCTGTATGGGTGCATGCGGACTTGCCCCCGTTATGTCGATCAACGAAACGGTATACGGCAACCTGAATGTGGACTCTCTCGACGCAATTTTAGAAGAGTGTAAGTAGACCGATTACCAGGAGGTCCCCGCTATGATGCAGGAGCTTTCCATGAACATATTGGACATTGCGGAGAACTCAGTTCGCGCAGGCGCAGCGCTGGTCCATATAACGGTGGATGAGCAACCTTCACAGGATCTGCTGACCGTCACAATAAGCGACGATGGCTGCGGCATGGCTCCGGAGCAGGTAGAGAGGGTCACCGACCCCTTTTACACTACCCGAACCACCAGAGAAGTAGGTCTTGGCATACCGTTTTTCCGAATGGCGGCTGAGCTGACCGGCGGGAGCTTTGATATCTCCAGTACACCCGGTAGCGGCACCGTTGTCAAAGCCGCTTTTGTGCTGTCCAGCGTCGACCGAATGCCACTGGGTAATATAAACGAGACGGTGTCCACCCTTATCCACTGTAATCCCGATATGGACTTTATATATACCCGCCGCATCGGCCGCGGTGAAATTGAACTTGACACGCGCAGCTTTCGAAATATTTTGAAGGACATCCCTCTCAACGACCCGAAAGTCTCGCAGTTCATCCGCGAATACTTAAATGAAAACACTGATGAGCTTCTCAGTTCTCAAAAAAATAAACCCACAAATATAGGAGGTAGCCCATATAATGAAGACCTTAGCTGAACTTCAGGCCATGCGTGACGACATGAAATCGCAGGTCGGTGTACGCCGCGACAGCGATTACCGCATGCGCATAGTCGTCGGTATGGCGACCTGCGGTATTGCGGCAGGCGCGCGCCCTGTTCTCGCAGCCTGCACCGAAGAGGTTGCAAAGCGCAACCTTCACGACGTTATAGTCTCGCAGACAGGCTGTATCGGCATCTGTCAGTTTGAGCCTGTTGTTGAAATATTCGATGCCGACGGCAAGAAGACAACTTACGTCCACGTCACTCCGGAAAAAATTCCGAAAATCATTGCACAGCACGTAGTAAACGGCTCCCCCGTGGTGGAATACACCATTGGTGCCAACGCTGAATAAGGAGGTAAAGAAATATGGTTCGTTCCCATGTCCTTGTTTGCGGCGGTACCGGCTGTCATTCCTCTAAAAGTGATGAAGTATTCAACCACTTTGAAGAAGAACTTAAAAACACAGGTCTCGCAGACGAGGTAAAGGTTATTCAGACCGGCTGCTTCGGTCTTTGTGCTCTCGGTCCCGTTGTCGTCGTGTACCCGGAAGGCGCGTTTTATTCAAAGGTTACTCCAGACGACGTAAAAGAGATTGTTCAGGAGCATCTGCTCAAGGGCAGACTCGTAACACGTCTCCTCTATACCGAGACCGTCAAGGAGGACACCATAACCAGCCTTGACGACACTGATTTTTACCGCAAGCAGAAGCGTGTTGCACTGCGCAACTGCGGTGTCATAGATCCCGAAAACATCAAGGAGTACATAGCCTATGACGGCTATATGGCTCTTGCAAAGTGCCTTACGGAAATGACTCCTGAGGAGGTCATAAAGGCTGTCACGGACAGCGGCCTTCGCGGCCGCGGCGGCGGCGGCTTCCCGACCGGTAGAAAATGGGGTTTTGCCGCGGCTCAGCCCGCAGGCGACAAATATGTCTGCTGCAACGCCGACGAGGGCGACCCCGGCGCATTCATGGACCGCAGCGTTCTTGAGGGCGACCCGCACTCAGTTCTCGAAGCTATGGCCATTGCCGGATATGCCATCGGGGCAAACCGCGGCTATATCTATGTCCGCGCAGAATATCCCATAGCTGTCAAACGCCTCAGAATCGCTATAGCTCAATCCCGTGAGCTCGGTCTGCTCGGTAAGGACATTCTCGGCTCCGGCTTCGACTTTGACGTGGAAATCCGTCTCGGCGCAGGCGCATTCGTCTGCGGCGAGGAGACGGCTCTGCTCAACTCCATAGAGGGAGGGCGCGGCGATCCGAGACCTCGCCCCCCCTTCCCCGCTGTAAAGGGTCTCTACGGCAAGCCCTCAATAATAAACAACGTTGAATCGCTCGCCAACATCCCTCAGATAATACTAAATGGCGCCGATTGGTTTTCCTCAATGGGCACCGAAAAGTCCAAGGGCACAAAGGTCTTCGCTCTGGGCGGCAAAATAAAGCACACCGGCCTTGTTGAAGTTCCTATGGGCACAACGCTGCGCGAGATCATCGAGGAGATCGGCGGCGGTATACCCAACGGCAAGAAATTCAAGGCAGTTCAGACCGGCGGTCCTTCTGGCGGCTGCATCCCGCCAGAGCATCTCGACGTCCCGGTCGACTATGACAACCTCACCGCTATCGGCAGCATAATGGGCTCAGGCGGTATGATAGTCATGGACGAGGACAACTGCATGGTCGATATAGCAAAGTTCTTCCTGGAGTTCACGGTAGACGAAAGCTGCGGCAAGTGCACCCCCTGCCGTATCGGTATACGCCGTATGCTTGAGCTGCTCGAAAAGATCACCTCAGGTCAGGCTGAGCTTGAAGACATAGACAAGCTCGAAAATCTCTGCTACTTCATAAAGGAAAACGCTCTCTGCGGTCTGGGCCAGACAGCTCCGAACCCTGTTCTGTCCACTCTGCGCTACTTCCGCGATGAGTACGAGGCGCATGTCGTTGAAAAGCGCTGTCCCGCCGGAGTATGCAAGAAGCTGATAACCTACCACATCGACCCCGACAAGTGCAAGGGCTGTACGCTCTGCGCGAGGAACTGCCCCGTCTCCGCTATATCCGGAGAACCGAAGAAGCTGCACGTTATCGACACAAGCAAGTGCATAAAGTGCGGCGTCTGCTATGACAGCTGCCGCTTTAAGGCAATTGAGAAGAAATAAGAGAGGAGGATGACTAAATGAGCGAAGTTAAAATGATAAATTTGAAAATAGACGGCACTCCCGTCACTGTCCCCGAGGGCACAACTATTCTCGACGCAGCCCGTCAGGCAAGCATTGATATTCCGACTCTCTGTTACCTCAAAGAAATCAACGAAATCGGCGCATGCCGTATGTGCGTTGTTGAGATAAAGGGTTCTCCCAAGCTAAACGCAGCCTGCGTATACCCTGTAGCCGAAGGCATGGAAGTCATCACGAACAGCAAGCGCGTTTTTGAGGCACGCCGCATAAATCTAGAGCTGCTTTTGTCCAACCACCGCCGCGAGTGTCTCTCCTGTGTACGCAGCGGAAACTGTGAGCTTCAGAAGCTCTGCCGCGACTACGGCGTTGAGGACGAGCGCCGCTTTGACGGCGCAATGACCCCCAGTACAATTGACGACTCCGCGACCCACATGATACGCGACAACAGCAAGTGCATTCTCTGCCGACGCTGCACCGCCGTCTGTGACCAAAACCAAGCTGCGGCCGTCATCGGCGTCAACAACCGCGGCTTCAACACCCATATCGGCTGTGCGTTCGACGCCCCACTCAACACAGTCGCCTGCGTCTCCTGCGGGCAGTGCATAGTCGCATGCCCGACCGGCGCTCTGTTTGAGCGTGACGATACGGACAGGGTCTGGGAGGCTCTCCGCGATCCCGAGAAGCGAGTCGTCGTCCAGACCGCACCTTCGATCCGCGCTACTCTCGGCGAGTCCTTTGGTATGTCTATCGGAACAAACGTCGAAGGCAAAATGGTCGCAGCACTGCGCCGTCTTGGATTCGACGATGTATTTGACACCGACTTTTCGGCCGACCTCACCATAGTCGAGGAGGCAAACGAGCTGGTCGAGCGTATAAAAACCGGCGGCAAGCTCCCGCTTATCACCTCCTGCTCCCCCGGCTGGATCAACTACTGCGAGCACTACTTCCCCGATTTTATTGAAAACCTCTCCACCTGCAAATCCCCCCAGCAGATGTTCGGCGCTGTCACAAAGAGCTGGTACGCCGAAAAGCTGGGCATTGATCCCAAAAACATCTTCATGGTCAGCATTATGCCCTGTACAGCAAAGAAATACGAGTGCAAGCGTCCGGAGCAGGCAGCAAACGGCATTCCCGATATCGATGTCGCTCTCACCACCCGCGAGCTTGCCCGCATGATAGAGCGTGCCGGCATCGACTTCACCGCTCTCCCCGATGAGAAGTTTGACGATCCCCTCGGCGTATCCACCGGAGCTGCCGTCATCTTCGGCGCTACCGGCGGAGTTATGGAGGCCGCTCTTCGAACCGCCGCCGAGTGGATAACCGGCGATACCGCGGCTCCAGTGGAGTTCACAGACGTCCGCGGTACGGAGGACATCAAGGAGGCGACCTACAAGGTCGGAGACCTCACCCTGAACGTAGCCGTAACCTCCGGGCTCAAGAACGCGGAAAAGCTTCTAGAATCCGTCATAAGCGGCGAGAAAAACTACCACTTTATCGAGGTCATGGCCTGCCCAGGCGGCTGCGTAAACGGCGGCGGTCAGCCTATACAGCCGGCCAAGGTCCGCAATAATGTTGATCTCAAGAAGCTCCGCGCAAAGGCCCTATATTCTCAGGACAGCTCAATGCCTCTGCGCAAATCGCATGACAACCCTGTTATTAAGGAAGTCTACGACAAGTATCTGGAAAAGCCCGGCAGCCACAGGGCCCACGAGCTTCTTCATACAAGCTATGTCGCGAAGGACAAGTTCACAGGTGAATAATTTTTTAGATATAGAATTGGGGGTCATAAAATGGCTTTCACATGGACCAAAGATCTTGAAACGGGCAACGCCCTTATAGACAACGAACACAAACAGCTTATAAAAGCCGCAGATGAGCTGGTCGTCGCCTGCAGCCAGGGTAAGGGCCGTCAGGAAGTCGGAAAAGCAGTAGAATTCCTTTCAAATTATACTAAAACTCACTTTTCACATGAAGAAGAACTCCAGGTAAAGTATAAGTATACGGAATATGCCCTACACAGGAACTGGCACCAGGGCTTTCTCAAGGAATTTGAAAATGTGGCCGCAAGGCTCAAAGAGGACGGTCCGACCATATCTCTTGTTGCAGAAGTAAATACCAAGGTCAGCCAGCTTATAACCCATATCAAAACCATGGATTCAAAGCTTGCACAGTTCATACAGAGCAGCTCAAAGTAGTTTTGAACCAATTGGGTCTATAATTTTTTATCTCGGCAAAAACGGACAGCTTCTAAATGAAGCTGTCCATTTTTTATTCTGACCAAGGTCTGCCAGTTTTAAAAGAAAAGTATGCCGGCTACACTCTTTGTATACGTAGACCGGCTTTATGTACAGCGCGGATTTTAACGCCGTCTCTTTATCCGCTATGCGTTGGCTCTCCCGTGTTTAGACATCTCTTTGTTTGAGTACATCCTCTGGTCGGAAATCCTCAATAATTCATTAAACGATGTGCCGTCTTGGGGAAATACAGAGGTGCCCGCAGATACACTCACATCCAATTTCAAGCCATTTAACTCCATAGGGCTGTTAACTGCCTCCAGAATTCTGTCTCTGACCTTGTTTACGGTCCCTTCGTTACCCGCATTATATATAAAAACGGAATATTCGTCCCCGCCAAATCTCGACAGCCTGTCGGTATTTCTCAGAACGCTCCGGATTCTCTTCGATACTTCTATAATTACGGAGTCCCCCACAGGGTGACCAAAGTTGTCATTAATACTCTTAAAGTCATCCATATCCAGTACAATAAACCCGTGTATTTTATTTTTTTGTTTCAGCTTTTTCTCCACATACTTTCTAAAGTATTTTTTATTCAGTGTTCTCGTCAGAGGGTCCAATCGGGCGTCCTCAAATATTTTCAGGTGCAGGTTTATGTACATGGAGACCAGAGCAAATATTACTATTGCAATAATGAGAAACAGCTTGTCCATCTGAACCGTAAAGTACCGTTTCCCATACCATCCGTCTTCAGGCAATATCCCAACTTCCCATTTCTGATCGCCCGTTTCCACCGTCTTTATAAGCGGATCTTTCTCAAATATCCCATGCTCTCCCCAGAGAAAATCATTCCTCGTGTCGGGCTTTGGAGCACGGAAGGCAAAATAATAGCCCTCTTTTCTCGGTGAAAGCCCACACTTTTTAATAAGTTCGTTAAAATCCAGCGTGACAATAGATAAGCCCCAAAACTTTTCAATTCCATTCTCCACCACGTAGATCGCTTTACGGCTAAATACAAGCAGCCCGCCCTGCAGCGCCTCAACCGGCCCTTGAGTAATAGGTATTCGCTCTTCTATGGCCGCTTCAACATACGGTGATCTCTTAGGATCGCTCATAAGGTCGTGTCCTATCGCTTTCTCGTTGCCCTCCTGAGGATAAACCCACTTGATAACGCCTTCAGGCGCAATTTGTATATTTTTTATAGTCTCATTTCTGTCCAGGATCAAATTGGAATACTCTCTGAGCATATCCGTACTGATATTCTTGTCCTCAGTAATTATCATATCGAGAAACTCAGTATATTCAAAGCTCTTATCCAATTCCCTCTGCATGGCGTCAGTAATGCCGGTTAAGGTCTTAATAGCATTTAGCCTATTAGACTGTTCTTCGTATCTCAGCTGTCTTTTCTCAATTACAATAAAACTTCTGATAAAAAAAGAGGTGACCAAAACTGCAATTATTACAGACAATATCTTTTTCTTCATTCTACCATTTCCTTATTTTATGCTGCGCCAGAGGCACGAAGAATAGCGACAATGGGAATATACGCAATTTTAGTCTGAGTCTTTAACGGGAGCTATTTCAATTTGAAGAATATCAGCTTTGGATCCGCCGTATCCCTTTTGGTCTCGAACAGCTCTAGCGAATTCACAAATGGAACAAATTTTTTGCTTCCAAAGTTCCGCACATCAAAATCCGGAAAGCGCTTGTTAAGCAAGCCGCCGAGCTTTCCCGAAAAAATCCAGCCGTCATCATCGGAATTTTCTTCAGCCAACTCCTGCAGGGCCTGTTTAATAGTGTGGAGATTGGATCCCGGCGTCTCTGCGGCGACCGGCTCATTTTCAGTCTGCTCATTCTGCGCTTCGGACTGTTTACCTGCCGGAGCTTTTTCTGTTGTTGAAGTATCCAAGCTCTTTTCACTCTTATTATTCTGCTTTTCTTCTGTTTCTTTAGCTTTATTTGAGGAATAAATAATATCGAGGTATGAGAATTTGTTGCACGCGGATATAAAGGAACGCGGCGTTTTCTGTTCGCCCATACCCAATACGAACATTTCGGATTCTCTTAAGCGCGTAGCCAGTCTTGTAAAGTCGCTGTCGGAAGATACGATGCAGAACCCGTCGAGTGTACCGAGGTACAGAAGATCCATAGCGTCGATAATCAGGGATGAGTCGGATGAGTTTTTACCGCTTGTATTATTATATTGCTGAATAGGCTGAATGGCATTATCAAGTATTACATCTTTCCATGAACTCATCTGCGGGGCCGTCCAGTTTCCGTATATACGCTTATAAACAATGTTTCCCAAAGCGTTCGCTTCCCTCAGTATAACTTCTATATACTTGCTTGCGATGTTTTCCGCGTCAATGAGCACGGCCAGCTTCATTTCTTTTTCCATCTTATAGTACCTCCTCAATTGACCATAATCCTACTGGATTCGTTATATATCGAATAACAGTTCTTGCCGCTGCGTTTTGCCCGGTACAGAGCGCAGTCCGCCCTGTTGTACGCAACAGAAAAGCTGTCGATCTTCTCGTCGACCACAACGATGCCGATGCTAACTGTAACAAAAATACGGTGCTCTCCGTATTCGGCACCCGTCTTCAATCTGGTCAGTATCTCCGTCCCTCTCTCCTCTGCAATAGAGATGTCCGTGGTGTCCTTTAAATAGATCATAAATTCATCTCCGCCAATGCGGCCGATAATATCGCATTGACGAAAGATAAGCAAAAGCAATTCCGAAATACGCTTCAGAACGACATCACCCGCTTCATGTCCAAAGTGGTCATTGATGTCCTTAAAATTGTCAATATCCAATAAAAGCAGCATTCCGGCGCCTTTACGGATTTCCTCTCCTATGATCCTCTCGGTTGTCGCCTTGTTGTAAAGTCCCGTAAACAGGTCGGTCTGTGCATTATATAGCAGTATACTCCTCTCATTTACTTCTTTTTCGATATCAAAAGCGTAACCAAACACAAGCACGTCATCTGTCTCAATGTCTTTAAATACCCGAAGTACAAGCCTCACCCAATGATAATCTCCATCGTCCCCTTTTCGTCTGTATTCAAACGGCTTCGGCTCCACTCCGCGCGAATAGTTTTCAAGCAGGTTCTCTCTTTCAAGAGACTTATAAAAAATTCCGTGGTCAGAAGAATGAATTTTTGCTTCGGCAAACTTAAACCAGGCGTCATATTCATCGTTAAGGCGCTCAATTGACTCCGAGTAGATCTCCAGGCCGCTGATAATTCTGTTCTGAGTCAGATTCGCCTGTGTCGAAAAAATCGCATCGCGTGTCAGAGCGCTTTGAAGCTTCATCTGGTTACCGAGCGCCTTAGACAGGCGTTTGTTGATTTCGCGTATCTCGGCGGCCCTGTTTATTTTGAAAGTATATATCAGAAGGTAATAGAAGCTGAGCAGAAGTATAAAACAGTAGCTCATATGGTCGATAAACATTGAGGGATAATTGTCGTCCCTGACATAGACTCCCGAACTTCTGAACATAAATAAAACGCACAGAGAAGCCCATATAATGATATACCAGGACTGTGTCCTGTTTCGCATGGCAAACCTGAGGTCGGACATGCTGATGTAGTGTAGGATAATGTACAGTGCGAGCCACTCAAGTATGTTTGAAACAAAGATGGCCATAAGAAAAAGGTTCGGAGTGCTGCAAACTTCATATAGCGTACCGTCTGTCACCAAGGCAAAAAGAGAGATAACCATCCCCCTCAGGCACATTATGTTCATCATAATCACAACGGTTACAAATAATGTATCCTTGAGAGATTTTTTGAAAAATACCAGAAGTTCGAGATACAAAACCAGCACCGTAACTGTATATAACAAGTTTATTGGTATATTAAAGGCCATAACGACCATCAGCGCGGCGTTAAATACCCCAATAATAAACCGAAACAGTATGCTGTAGTTCTTCCCGAAAAGCATCCCCTCTATTAGAGTAAAGCATTTGAAAATAAAAAGGATATAAGCCGCGAAGTTCATGGCAATCAAAAATGTTTTGCTCATTTTCTTCTTCTTTCTTACTCATCATACAGCTGCTGCTTTTACTTTATTGTGTAGGATTATATACTATAATACCGATAACATCAACAAATCATTTACTTTTTTGAATAATTATTAATGGCAGATCAATTCGCTCAGGAATAAGCTTTTGAAGCCTGCTGAGTATTCGCTCAGCTATGGAGTAAACGGGCGGACGAGAGCAATGGCTCAGCGGCAGATATTTGTAAATCACTCTTTTGTCAAATTGCAGCGGCATTATTTATGAATATAGCTAAATACTGAGCGAAGCGTCGCCTAGGCATTGATTAGCGCAAATTTATTGTGGTATAATGTCAACATAGGTATGTGTTTTATGGAATTTTTTAGCAATTTGCGACAATGAAACAACACCAAATGGAAGCAGAATATCTGAACGAACAAAGATTTTAGGGCGGGCATTCTATGAATCTTTCAGTACTATTTTCAATTCTATACTTTACAGGCTTTATTATTTCCCTTGTCATAGGGCTTATTGTAATATCTGCCGACGAAAAAAAACCGCTAAACAGGCTGTTTTTTCTCATATGCCTCGCTCTATGCTTATGGCTATTCAGTTTTTCATATGACAGCTTACAAAATGATCTCAGCATCGTGCTCAAATGGAGAAGATTCTCTGTTTTGGGCTGGGGAATGATCAACGCATATATACTGCGCTACACGCTCTTGCTGACCCAGAGAAAGAAGTTTGCTCAGAACACATGGGTCCGCTTATTGATTTATCTGCCAGCTTTAATTGTCGTTTTTGCTTTTGGCATTAGTCCTCTCTCTCAAAAGCAGTATAATCTTGTTCAAACCTTTTCAGGTTGGGTGAACATATCTGTTAATAATACCTGGGATTGGTTTTTCTATACATATCTCGCGGTATATCTTCTCACCTCTATTATATTGCTGCTGAATTGGCAGCGAAAAATGGACAGCCCTAATGAAAAAAAGCAAGTAGGCCGTTTGGTCGCCGCTACGGTTATTGCGACCGTCCTCGGAGCTTTCACGGATTTTATAATAAATGCACATGCCACAACGGGTTTATGCGTACCTCAAATATCCCCTCTTCTTGCTCTTATTCCTGTAACCTCTATCTTTTATTCCATCACTAATAACGGTCTTTTGACATCTGAAGATAACGAAACCGAACTGCCGGACGAGATCCTCAGCGAACCCAACACCATAAAATATTACAGGGTCGTGTCCCTGTCATTCTTTATGGGAGCTATAACAGAATATATCACTAACATATACTTTTTGAAAAACCAGCTCAGCAACTCCCTTTCAGGGACTCTGTTCTTTGCGGTCGGCGTTATTATATGGGCATTGCCGATATATGTTAAGAACAAAAAAGTCCGGGACGCCATTTTCATTATCGTCGTCTCATTGTCGACTCCGATAATAACTGTCCTGTTTGACTCCGGTACCAGCCTTACAACATGGGCGATTCCGGCTGTGCTGGTTTTGATATCAATTATCTACAATAAAAAGTATTTGATTTTTTCCGTGGGTGCATCAATAATATTTACGCAAATATATGTGTGGATAGAAAGCCCGCAGGTAACAGTGCAAATAAACAGCGGAGAATATGCCGAAAGAGTTCTTTTCTTCTTAATTTTTATGTTCGCAGCATTTTACGTGAGACGAACTTATTTGAACCGCCTGAATAAAATTGAGAGCAAAATCGTGCTTCAGAGATTCGTTTTGTATGTCACAAAAGAACTGACTGCGGCAAATGAAGAGAATATAAACGCCAAGATCAGTGACATGCTCAAGATAAGCGGGAAGTATATCAACGCAGACAGAGCATTTATATACACATATTCAAATAATAAAGTGGTATATGAGTGGTGTGATACTGGCACCGCTAAGTTGGCGGGATTTTGTCATTTCTATGAAAGTTTGGTATCCGGAACTATACGTCCAAAGGGGTACAATAAAATCATAAAAATACCCCGTGAAGAAGTCATCATCAATGAAAACGGGGAGAAAGAAGTATCGCTGGACGGCAATAACATTAAATCAATGTTTGCCATACCGATGACTTTGGAAAACAAAACCATCGGCCTTATCTGTTATGCTACAAGCGGAAGATTCAGCATATGGGAAAAGCCTGATCAGGACGTGGTTGAAATACTTGTAAACATAGCGGCAGATACAATTTCGAGGATAAAAGCCGAAAAATACGTCAATCACCTCGCATATCATGACAGCTTGACAGACCTGCCGAATAAAACCGCGTTCGATAAATTTGCGGAAGAAAACCTGCAACCTGTAAAAACCGTGAACCGGGCGATCCTGCTTGTAAACTATGAAAATTTCAAGCTTGTCAATCTAACCAGGGGTTATGATTATGCAAATGGTATTATAAAAACCGCAGCGGAAAAACTGTCGGTGCTGGATGATGACAACTTCAAGCTGTTTCACGTATCAATAGATCGCTTTGTATTTTGTGTAAGGGACTATAACTCAAAAGCCGATTTGGAGAAAATGTGCGAAAGCACTGTAGCTATATTACAATCATCGATCTCCGAAAGGCCCATAATATGCAATATCGGCGCTGTCGAGCTTCCAAAAAGCGGATTGGACGGCGATACTCTGCTGAAATACGCCACAATCGCAGCCAACAGTGTGACCGGCTCAAACAGCCGGGGATACAGCTTTTTCTCAGACTATATGGGCGAGGAGCTATATAGGAAGAGTCAAATTGAGTCCGAGATAAAGAGCATTATTGAAGAAGGGGCAAACAGCGGCAGCTTCTATTTGGAATACCAACCCATAATTGATCTAAAAACTGATAGAATAGTATCCTTTGAAGCACTGGCACGTATGCGCAGCAGCAAACTCGGCAAAGTCTCCCCCTTTGAGTTCATACAGGCTGCGGAGGACAGCTGTCAGGTTTATGCGCTTGGTAAAATAGTCCTGCACAAAGCATTCGCCTTTCTAAACCAGCTGGCGTCTATCGGGCGCCCCGATATAATACTATGCGTCAATATATCTGCACTTCAACTCTTAAGAGACAGTTTCCTGCCCGATCTTTTTGAATTGATGGAAAAATATAAAATTGACCCCTCAGCGCTCGATCTCGAATTGACGGAGTCAGTGTTTTCAGAGGATTTTATAACGCTGAATACAAAGCTTGAGGCACTGAGATCCAAAGGGATACATATATCGATCGACGATTTCGGAACAGGTTACTCCTCGTTTGCACGTGAAAGAGATCTCAGCGTAGACTGTATAAAGATAGACAAACACTTTATTGATAAACTGCTTGAGATAAAGCCTGAACAGGCTGTTACAGGGGATATCATATCAATGGCGCATAAGCTTGGCCATTCGGTCGTGGCGGAGGGCGTGGAGACAATAGAACAAAAACAGTATCTGATAGAGCACAACTGCGATTATATGCAGGGCTATCTCTTTAGCAAACCGGTCCCTCAGGAGCAGGCAATAGCTATGCTCTGAACAGCTATACCGCAAAATCTGTCGCCGGTTAATAACCGTAACCCAAAATCTCCGTCAGGCAATAGCCGGGCGGAGATTTTCTATATATTTTGTCTTATATGGGAAAACAGTATATATGCACATATGCTTGGGCGGCAGCTATTATTATAAAATGTGCCTTATTTCTTCAAGCTTGTTTACAGTGTAGTCCGGCTTGACGGCGCTGTCGGGCGTCACGCAGCTATGATTATACCATAAGGTGTGTATACCGTAGTCAGCAGCTCCCTCAATATCGGCGGTCAGTGAGTCGCCTATCATGATGACCTCGTCTTTTCCGATGTCCCCCATTCTCGCAAAGCAATAGTCGAAAAAGCCTCTCTCCGGCTTGTTGCATCCTATACTCTCGGAAACGAACATATCCTCCGCAAACGGCCAAAGCCCCGCCAGCTCCAATCTATTTTTCTGCGGTCTGGTAAAGCCGTTGGTCGCGAAAAACACTCGGTATTTAGCTGACAGGTATTCCATCAGCTCACGCGCGCCTTCGACAAGACAGTGGCTCTCCGCGATAGACGAGCGGAAAACTCTTTCAAAGGCGGGGCCGTCCTCCTCAATACCCAGCTCTTTGAAGATAAGATTCCAGCGCATCTGCAAAAGCTCTTCCTTGGATAGATTTCCTCTCTCGATTTCTTCCCAGAGATGGTTGTTTATTCGCATGAACACGGCATAATCATCTCTATTAAAGGGTAGACCATACATTTCAAAACCCTTTTTCATCGACTGTTTTGCACATTCGTTGAAATCCAGCAGAGTGTTATCCACATCAATCAGCGCAGCTTTAATCATACATTTCTCCTATACTCATATTAAAATTAAACTTATTATAGTTAAAATAATATATAAATACAAGTTATCCGGCGGCACCTTTGTTGTTTCCGAATTACCGCCCCCAGACAGAGCCCTCTGTTGCTTATCATCGTCTTTTAGTGTAAAATTAAATCAAGTTATCAGCTCTGTAAAGAGCTTTAATATTTTTGCGAGGTGCACTATGATAAAAAGTATCAGAGGCAAAAACCCTGTAATTTCAGAGAGCTGCTATATAGCGGAGAGCGCAGCCGTTATAGGAGATGTAAGGATAGGCGCCCATTCCTCTGTGTGGTTCGGCGCCGTGATAAGAGGCGACGACGACAGGATCGTGATCGGAGAAAACAGCAATATACAGGACAACGCCGTCCTGCACTGTACAGAGGGTATCCCAACAATAATAGGAGACAACGTGACCGTCGGGCACGGAGCTATCGTCCACGGAGCGGTCATCGCAGACAATGTTCTCATAGGAATGGGCGCTATCGTTATGAACGGTGCGAAAATCGGAGAGAATTCCGTTATCGGCGCGGGCGCGGTCTGTACAGAAAAGATGATAGTCCCAGAGGGCTCCGTTGTCGTTGGAGTCCCCGCAAAGGTCGTTAAAAACTCGGCGGATTATAATAGCTCAATGAACGCTTTGAACGCGGCCGCATACGTTGACCTCGCAAAGGAATACGGAAAGGAGCAATAGTCCTGGCAGTTTATGTCAGACCTCTGGGACAAGAATCTCTTTTATAAAAAACTCCTGACCGCAAAGCATCTCCTTGTCAAAGCTGCCGCATTTTGGACAGTAGCCCCTGTACTCCACAACATTGAACGCCTTACGGCACTCTTTACACCTGGCAATACCAGGAATAGTCTCGATTTTAAGCACAGTATCGATAAACATCGGATTCCCGTCAACGACATTGGGAAAATACTCCTCCATAAATTCAGGAACAACGGACGACAACTCACCCACCTGCAAAACGATGGCTTTTACGCTGTCCACATTAAGCCTGACCGCCTGTTCCTCGACTATCCTGACGACTTCAACCAATATGCTTAATTCATGCATAGTACCCTCCCTGTTAAAAATTGCGGTTGCCGACATATGCGGCAACCGCAATTGGCGTACATTATGACTTTCTATCGTGTTCTGCGGTCAGCGCTCAATTGTCATCCGCAGCTTCTCTCGCCTCTCTCTCGGCGATAGCCTCCTCACGCTCGGCGAAGCGCGACATGTATACCATGGGCGTATCCTCGTAAAGCGGCATCTCTGCGTCGTAGACTCTCTCAAGGTGTATAGCGTCAAACTTACATCTGGTCGTACAGAGTCCACAGCCCAGGCACTTGTATTCATCGACTACAGTAGCTCCGCAGCTAAGGCAGCGCTCGGTCTCCCTCCTCAGCTGTTCCTCAGTCAAGGTAACGCGTGTGTCCTTATATGTTCCCGCGTTCTTGAGGTTTTGAGAGGGTCTCTGGCGCGGGGTGTTATCATAGCCGGCGACAACAGCATCCCTGTCGATGTTGTCCTTGTCTATAGATTTGAAAACCCTTCTGTCGCGCCCGATAGTGAGGCTCTGGCCGGGCTGGACAAATCTGTGGATGGAGATCGCCGCCTGTTTGCCCGCCGCGATGGCGTCTATGGCAAACTTTGGCCCGGTGTATACGTCTCCGCCTACGAAAATGTCGGGGTCGGCTGTCTGGAAGGTTAGCTCGTCGGCGAGGGCGGTATTGCCGCGTCCGAGCTCAACCGCAGTGTAGTTGAGCAGGTCGCCCCACTCTATAGACTGGCCGACAGACATAATAACATGGTCCGCGGGGACCTTGCGTATCTCGCACATATCGTATTTGGGGGCAAACTTTCCGTCCTCAAATACAGATACGCACTTTTTGAACTCAACAGCGGTAACCTTACCGTTCTCGGCAATGATACGGTTCGGTCCCCAGCAGTTGTTGATTATAATGCCCTCTGCCTTGGCCTCTTCGATCTCCTCCGGCAGGGCGGGCATCTCTTCAGAGTTCTCAAGACAGGTCATATTGACGGTCTCGGCGCCTTGACGTATTGCAGCGCGGGCAACGTCAATGGCCACATTGCCGCCGCCGATAACTACAACATTTCCGCTAAGTTTCTTGCCCTTGCCAAGGTTTATCTGCTTCAGGAAGTCTACTCCGGCGATAACGCCCTCTGCATCCTCGCCCTCAATACCCAGCTTCCGTCCAGCCTGTGCACCGATTGCAATGTAGAACGCCTTGTAGCCCTCGCTGCGGAGTTTTTTGATGCTGGTGTCCTTTCCGACCTCAACGCCGGTCTTGAATTCGACGCCCATTTGTCTCAAAACATCGATTTCGGCTTCCACAACATCCTTCTCCAGACGGAAACTCGGGATACCGAGCGTCAGCATGCCGCCTAGCTTTTCCTCCTTCTCAAAGACCGTGACGGAGTAGTTGTCCAGCGCAAGATAGTATGCGCAGGAGAGGCCGGCAGGACCCGAGCCGATGATGGCGACCTTTTTATCGCTGTAATCATGGAGCTTCTTTGGTATAAAGCGGTTCTCAGCCCTGAGCTCCTGATCGGCAATAAAGCGCTTGATGTCGTCTATAGCGACGGGATCGTCAAAGCAGCCGCGCGTACAGTCGTCCTCGCAGGGGTGCGGGCAGATCCTTCCGCAGACCGCGGGCAGCGGGTTCTCCTTCTTGATCAGCTCAAGCGCCTCCATATATTTGCCCTGGGCCGCAAGCTTTATGTAACCCTGTACGGCAATGTGCGCCGGGCAGGTCGTCTTGCAGGGAGACGTACCCATCTGATCGATCGTGTGCCTGTTGTCGCGGTAATCGACATCCCACTTGTCTCTGCCCCACTCGTGATCGTCGGGGGTGATTCGCTCCGGGGACTCTGGAATTTCCTTGGCGCAGATCTTCTGTCCCATTCTCAGAGCATCGCCGGGGCAGGTCTCAACGCACTGACCGCAGGCGGTACATTTTTCTGCGTCGATTCTGGCTACAAAGTTGTTGTTCGACAGATTAGGAGTGTTAAAGTACTGGGAAGTTCTAAGCGCCAGACATGAGCAACGGCAGCAGTTGCAGATACCGAATATCTTGTCGGTCCCATCGATATTCGTGACCTGATGCATAAGGCCGTTCTCTTCCGCCGTCTTGAGTATATCCAGCGCCTCCTGCTTTGTAATCCTTCTGGCTTTGCCGGTGCGTATGCAGGACTCGGCGGTGTGGCCGACCATTATGCACATGTCCTTTTCAAGGTGTCCGCAGCCCTCGCCCATGATGCGTCTTGTAATACGGCACTCACAGTCCGTTACGCCTATACTGGGATCATATTTGTCCAGCCAATAGCTGAGTTCCTCGTAGGAGGCGACTCTGCTCGTTCCGTCGATAGCGGTCTGGACCGGTATTACTCGCATGGGACCGTAGCCGCGCGGTACGTTTGGCACGAGCTTGCCCATTCTTATTTTTGTGTACTCCTCAAAAGCTCTTCCGATTTGGGGATATTTCTCCACCTGCGTGCTGTTGGTAACCATAAGCTCAAAAACGCCGGGTACGAAAATTATCAGCACAAATTCTTCAACGCCGTTCTCGACCTTTGACTCAATGACGCCCACATCCTCAAGCTGAAGCAAAAGATCGTGGGTCTCTTCCTCCGATTTACCACAGTTCTTGGCTATCTCGGGTACGCCCATATACTCTCTTAGCCTCATACCCAGCGCCACATCGGCCATGTCGTCTGTTACAACGCATTCGAGCCCGTAGTATTCGGGATGGGTCTCTTTTACGGGCGCATCTTCCATACCTCGTATCAGGTTTATGAGCTTCGCTATTTTTTCTCGCATACCTTTCCTCCTCGCTTCTGTTTTTTACGGTTCTTTTTGTTTTTCCTGTCCAGAACTGAGTAAAGTAAGACATTAAATTGCAACAGCTATCTGTATTCAGTTTATTATTCATCGTTTGGAATGTCAAATCATCTTTTTTTGTATTCAAAATTTTTAGTCAGTCTGCCTGATATTCGGATAATAAAATAGTATAACTTTTGCTGTTTCTTCAAGCCTCAGACATTCCAACAGTGTCTTGGGCGCATCGTCATGCCGGTTGCTGCGCACAGGGCGCTGCGCATTTTCGGGAATATTCCAGGTCTTTCCCGTCAGAAAT